>JGI2924J29684_1078679_pt1 | contig 101861 bp, 75 predicted proteins | sample BenlonsequencITS_FD_29684 | JGI IMG/M metagenome (IMG submission 29684)
AAAGGATAGCAAAACTATGCCCTACCAGTTTTAAAAATGACTGAACAAGCCTATTTTTAGATTTTCTCTTTCAGAAAAAAAGCTCCAGAATGGAGCTTTTTCATTTTGATTTTATACTCATCATTAGATTTGAGCTTCTAGCTTTTGAGCCAGTACTGATTTTGGTACAGCACCAACTTGCTTGTCTACTACCTCACCATTTTTAAAGAAGAGTAGGGTAGGGATACTTCTGATGCCAAACTTAGAGGCTACAGCAGGGTTTGCATCTACATCGACTTTACCTATCACCGCTTTTCCATCGTATTCACCAGCAATTTCTTCGACTACTGGCCCGATCATTTTACAGGGTCCGCACCACTCAGCCCAGAAATCAACTAGGATCGGTTGGTCTGATTTGATGATTTCCTCAAAATTTGCGTCGGTAATTTCAATTGCTTTTGCCATTTTATTATTTGTTTTAAGTTTCAATTTTCCTCAAATATAATATTCTAAAGTATTTTAGGTTTTATTTAGTTCCTTAATGAGGAAAATATTTTATCGAATGCCCTTATACTTGTCGTATTAAAGGATTTTGTATTGTACTTCTGGAATGTCTTCCAGTGCTTTGATCATGTCTTGAGAAGGATCTATCAAAAACTTGGTTGACCTCAAATCCACGGCAATTCTTTCCTTGACATCCGTGACATTGATGTACAATTTCGCTTCTCCTTTATACTTGGAGGTAATGGCTTCAAGCCTTTCCATCAAGTCCAGGGTAAGGTCATCCAAGCTAATGTTTAAGCGAAGGCCCTTGACCATTTTGCCTCGAACTTCATTCAGGAGCATGATGTTGCCTACTTTAAACTCCAGCTCATCAGGATTCCACCGTTTTCCCTGCACACTACCGGTGACATAGAGGAACCATCCCGTCATGAAGTATTCCTTGTACTTGATATAATCCTCACCAAAAAGGAAGAAAGTATGTCCCCCATTGTAATCCTCCAATGTCAGGGTACCAAAAGGATTTCCGTTTTTGGTTGTCCGGTGCGCAAAAGAGGTGACCACTCCAGCTGCTTTTATTTCCCCTTTGGTTTTTAAGGCTTCGGTGTTGGCAAATTCTGACAGTGGTGTGTTGGTAAAGGAATCAAATTCCACCTTGAACTGATCCAGCGGATGACCTGAGATGTAAAGCCCCACAACTTCCTTCTCAATGTTTAGCTGTTGCAATTGGCTAAAAGGCTCTATAGGGGTAATGCTGGGCATGGGGACTTCCATTCCCGATCCTCCTCCAAAGAGGGATACTTGAGAGCTTTCTGCTTCTTGAGCCTTCTTCTGGGCGTATTTTACCGCCTTTTCTATCAGCGTCGCATCATTCTCCGGAGCTTCCAGGTATTGGCGTCTGTGGTGGTCAGGGAAGCAGTCAAACCCACCTGCCATGGCCAGTGATTCTAAAGTCTTTTTGTTGACCGAGCGCAGATTTACCCGTTGAGTAAAATCAAAAATGCTTTTATAGGGGCCGTTTTCTGCTCTTTCTTCGATCACGGAATGTACCGCCGCACCACCAGCCCCCTTGATGGCAGCCAGTCCAAAGCGGATTTGGCCTTCTTGGTTTACTGTAAAGCCATCCTTCGATTCGTTCACATCCGGGCCAAGCACTTCGATTCCCATCCGCTTGCACTCTTCCATGAAGAAGGTCACCTGAGTGATATCATTCATGTTATTGCTCAGGACAGATGCCATGTACTCTGCAGGGTAATGGGCTTTTAGGTAAGCCGTTTGGTAGGCCACCCAGGCATAACAGGTGGAGTGCGATTTGTTAAAGGCATAAGAGGCAAAGGCTTCCCAATCCTTCCAGATTTTTTCGAGCTTGGCTTTGTCATGGCCTTTTTCTGCGGCTTGGTTGACAAATTTCGGCTTCATCTTATCCAGCACGTCACGGAGCTTCTTACCCATGGCTTTCCGCAAGACGTCGGCTTCACCTTTGGTAAATCCCGCGAGTTTTTGAGAAAGCAACATCACCTGTTCCTGGTAAACCGTAATCCCATAGGTCTCTTGGAGGTATTCTTCCATGTCGTCCAGGTCATAGGCAATGGGCTCTAAGCCATGTTTCCTCTTGATAAAACTCGGAATATACTCCAGCGGTCCTGGACGGTAAAGGGCGTTCATGGCGATCAAATCCGCGAAAACCGTGGGCTTTAGCTCACGCATGTATTTCTGCATGCCAGGGGATTCATACTGGAAGATCCCTACCGTTTCTCCACGTTGGAAGAGCTCGTATGTTTCTTTGTCGTCGATAGGGAAGTTCTCAGGATCCAGCTCGATGCCGTGACGTTCCTTCACGATGCGCACGGCATCCTTGATCAGGGTAAGGGTCTTTAAGCCCAAAAAGTCCATTTTCAGTAGGCCGGCATTCTCTACGACGGAGTTGTCAAACTGCGTACAGTACATGTCTGAGTCCTTCGCCAAGGCCACCGGGACAAAATTCGTGATGTCATCCGGGGTGATGATCACCCCACAGGCATGGATGCCGGTATTCCGGACGGAGCCTTCCAGGATCTTGGCCTGATTGATGGTCTTGGAAAGGTCGTCATTACCTTTGGAGATATTGATCAGCTCGTAAGCTTTATCAATGTTCTCCGAATTGTTTTTCAGCTTTTCAGCTAACTTTCCCCGGTCATTTGCCAAGCCAAAAAGTGCTTTGAGCTTTATGTCGGGTACCAGCTTGGCCAGACGGTCTGCATCTGAGAGCGGTAGGTCCAAAGCCCTTGCCGTATCACGAATGGCAGATTTTGCCGCCATGGTACCGTAGGTAATGATCTGAGCCACCTGATTGGCACCGTATTTTTCGATGACATAATCGATGACTTTCTGGCGACCATGATCATCGAAGTCAATATCAATATCGGGAAGGGAAACCCTGTCCGGGTTGAGGAATCTCTCAAAAAGGAGGTCGTAGGCGACTGGGTCCACATTGGTGATGCCGATGCAGTAGGCGACGGCCGAGCCCGCAGCAGATCCCCGGCCTGGCCCTACTGACACACCCATTTCGCGTGCCGCGGTCGTAAAGTCCTGAACGATCAAGAAATACCCTGGATATCCTGTATTCGCAATAATGGAAAGTTCAAAGTCCAGTCGTTCCCTGATTTCCTCTGTGATTTCAGGATACCGCCTTTTGGCTCCTTCGTAGGTGAGGTGTCGCAAATAGGCATTCTCTCCACGCTTCCCGCCATCTTCGTCGTCTTGAGGGTCTTGAAACTGTTCCGGGATGTTGAATTTAGGAAGTAAAACTTCTCTCGCCAGCTTATAGGGCTCTACCTTTTCAATGATTTCATTGGTGCATTCGATGGCTTCGGGCAGGTCCGCAAAGAGCTTTTTCATCTCCTCTGGCGTTTTGATATAGAATTCCTCATTTGGAAAACCATAGCGAAATTCCCTGCCTTTTTTGCCAATATACCTTTTGGGCTTGTCAACTTTCTCTCCGTCCTTTACACAAAGTAGGATATCGTGCGCCTTGGCGTCATTCTTGGTGTTATAATAGGTGTTATTGGCAGCAAAATACTTGACATCGTATTTTTGGGCAAAGCGCAGGAGCACTTCGTTTACTTTTTCTTCTTCAGGAATGCCGTGGCGGTTCAGCTCCACATAAAAATCCTCTCCAAACTGCTCCTTCCACCAAACAAAAGCTTCTTCCGCTTGCGTCTCTCCCACATTCAGGATCAGAAACGGTACCTCACCCCAAAGTCCTCCTGTGGTGGCAATGATGTCCCCTTTGTATTGGACCAACAGTTCCTTGTCTATCCGAGGTACATAATAAAAGCCTTGGGTATAGGCAAATGATGCCAGCTTGGCCAAATTGTGATATCCTGTTTTGTTTTTGGCCAGCAATACAGCTTGGAAACCATCGTCTTTCTGGGACTTGTTCTGATGGTCCCGACAAATGTTAAACTCGCAGCCCACTACTGGCTTGATGTCATTGTCCATGGCTGCTTTTACGAAGTGGAAAGCAGCCATCATGTTGCCATGATCGGTCATGGCAATGGCCGGCATGTTAAATTCCTTTGCCCTTGCGACCATGGCGGGAATCTCAGATGTGGCCTGTAGAATGGAATATTGCGTGTGAACGTGTAAGTGGCTAAAAGGAGTGTCCACTAAATCACTGATGTCCGCTCTTCGGGCCTGCTTGATGATATCTTGAGCCGCCTGCTTTTGCTGGTCTTTGGCTGCAGCAAAGTTGGCAGCATCCAGCTTTGGTGGCTCGTAAATGACTTCCTCTACGGCAATTCCGTCCTCTGGGGGCTGCACCTTGGCCGTGATCAGCCCAAAGAAACATTTGGCCGTGGCATCTACGTCATAGGCAGCATCGTGGGCATCCTCGAAGCCTACACCAAAGAGCTTCTGATGCAGTTCGGTCAAGGTGGGCCATTTGTACTTTCCGCCTTTTCCACCTGGGATCGCACAGAAATCCGTGGAGATGTCCTTGGTATCCAGCTCTTTCTTTTCCAAGAGCTGCATGGGCAAGTCCACGCGTAAAAATTCCGCTCCGCAAACATTGATGTCAAAACCAATATTATGACCGACCAAGTATTGGGCTTTCTCTACATCCTTATGGAAAATCTCCAAGACTTTTTTCAGGTCATGCCCTTCCTTTAATGCCCGGTCAGTAGAGATTCCGTGAACCTTTTCGGCATTGTATGGAATGGTAAAGCCTTCCGGTTTGACAATGTAATTTTGATTTGAAATCAGCTTGCCCCGCTCATCATGCAGCTGCCATGCCAGCTGGACCAGTCGCGGCCAGTTGTCCAGATCGGTGACAGGGGCATTGTAATTTCTGGGTAAACCAGTGGTTTCGGTATCAAAAATAATGTACATATAGATCCTTGGATTTTGGAATTTGGGGAAACTAAATTAAGCTTAATCTTTTGAAACTACCAGAGGGAAGGCGGTAATTGTCGCAGTATTTTAAGGGATGGGTAGAGGGGAATCGTTGAAGCAATAATTTGATTTTTATATTGGCCTTGTAACTGGATATGGTGGTGCCGCTTACCATGAAGATCAAGGCATATAAGGATCATCCTATTTTGGAATGGTCAATAGAAATGGCTTTACCATTGCTACCGTAATGCTGGTGTTCTAAAATGTGTGGCCCCTTTCCAAAGAACGGCTGGTGAATAGCATGGAGAGGATGGATGTGTCACACCTGAGGGGGGGCTAAAAAAGCATACTGGAGTACTAACTTATTGAAAATATGGTTCTAACAGGGTGGGAGCAAATGATATTAACCTAATATAGGTGCGGAATTCAGGTTTTTTAGGTGCGTTTGCCACTCGCTATTCTTTTTTATATACAGGTTTTTTGTTATATTGAAGTGTAAAGTTTTAGACAGATATTTTGTCAGAATCACACCGAAATACAGTTTGTCTTCTCTTCTTTTTAAGAAAACCACAAGATAATTATGGGAAAAACAATTATTGTCTCTAACAGGCTGCCTGTTAGTTTACGGCATAAAAACGGGAAATTTGAATTTAAACCCAGTGCAGGTGGATTGGCCACTGGCTTGGGTTCCATCTATAAGGAAGGAGAGAATATATGGATCGGCTGGCCAGGCAATGACGTGGAAGATCCGGAGCAGCGTGCAGAAATTATCATTGAGCTGCATGAATTGAAAATGGCCCCTGTTTTTTTGACCAGGGAGGACATTGAGCAGTTTTATGAGGGATTTAGCAATGAGACCCTTTGGCCGGCATTTCACTATTTCACCCAAAACATCAATTATGACGAGCACCATTGGGAGGCTTACGTCAGGGTAAACAAGATGTTTTGTGATGCCATCTTGAAGAAAGCGGATCCCGATGATACCATTTGGGTGCATGATTATCAGTTGCTGTTGCTGCCTCAGATGCTTCGGGAGAAATTGCCCAATGCTACCATTGCCTTTTTCCAGCACATTCCTTTTCCTTCGTATGAGGTGGTGAGGATGTTGCCATGGCGCCATGAGATTTTGGCGGGGATGTGTGGGGCGGATTTGATCGGCTTCCATACTTATGATGACATGAGGCACTTTTTGAGTGCCGTGGGACGCATCATGGGCTTGTCCAATGAGAGTGGCTATATCCAAGCTGAAAACCGGCTGATCAATGTGGACAGTTTCCCAATGGGCATTGATTATGATAAGTTTGCCAAGTCGGCAAAATCCAAAAAGACACAGACCATTGCCAAGAAGTTTTTGGAGTTGCTGGGGGATCAGAAGCTGTTGCTTTCTATTGACCGTTTGGATTACTCCAAAGGGATTCCCAAGCGTATCAAGGCCTTCGACCGCTTTTTGGAGGAAAATCCCGAATACCACGGAAAGGTCTCCATGATCATGGTGGTGGTGCCTTCCCGCGACAAGGTGCGGTCTTATCAGCGCCTGAAAGAAGATATCGATACGCTGGTGGGACGCATAAACAGTGATTATTCTACCCTGAACTGGGTGCCGATCCATTATTTCTATAGGAGTTTTCCATTTGAAGAGCTGAGTGCCTTTTATGCCATGTCCGATATTGCCTTGGTAACGCCTTTGCGGGATGGGATGAATTTGGTCTGCAAGGAGTTTGTGGCCAGTAAAGTGAATAAGAAAGGGGTACTGATCCTTTCAGAAATGGCGGGGGCCAGCAAGGAATTGCAGGATGCCATTTTGGTCAATCCAAACAATAACAAAGGGGTGGCAGATGCGATCAAACAAGCCATCACCATGCCTGAAAAAGAACAACAGGCCCGCATTGTGTCCATGCAGGAGACGATTCAGCGCTACGATGTGTTCCAATGGGTAAAAGTCTTTATGGATCGACTACAATATGTCAAGCAGAAACAGTTGGATCTCCAGTCCAAGGAAGTGGATGCAGATGTTATCAGTGAACTACACGAGAACTTTAAAAAGGCGAAAAAGCCAATTTTGTTTTTGGATTATGACGGCACTTTGGTCGGTTTTAAAGGTAAACCTGAAGAAGCAAGTCCAGATGAGGAGCTGAAGAGTTTGGTGAGCAAGCTGACCAAGAAATCCCAAGTGGTGATTATCAGTGGTAGGGACAAGGAAACCTTGGGCAAATGGTTTAAAGGCCAAAAAGTGGACATTATTGCTGAACATGGGGTGTGGTTGAAGATCAATGGTGGTAAGGACTGGGAACTGTATGCGGACATTGATGACCATTGGAAACCGGATATCAAGTCAGTGATGGAGTATTATGTACAGCGTACGCCAGGAGCCCATATCGAAGAAAAACACCATTCCTTGGTTTGGCACTACCGAAAAGTGGAGAGTGGATTGGGTGATCTCAGGATGAGAGAGCTCTTTAGTCACTTGAAGTACATGGCCAGGGGGCATAACCTCCAAGTCCTTGAAGGAAACAAGGTGTTGGAAATCAAGCGACCTGACATCAACAAAGGCCGGGCGGCTTCCGCCTTTATGAAAGGAAATGAATATGATTTTATTTTGGCCATTGGGGACGACTGGACCGATGAGGACACTTTTCAGGCGATGCCAGAAAATGCTTTCAGCATCCGCGTAGGCTACAGCTATACCAAAGCCAATTACAATATCAAAAGTCCGAAAGAGGTGAGGTACTTGTTGAATAAGTTGACTTGATGGTATAGGACATAAAGTCATCTGTATGTAAATTCAATTACCGGCATGTTGACCTGGGAACCGTATCATATTCTCAGGTCAACTTGTTTTTATGTCATACGTTAATTTTTTAGATCACTAATCTTTTAGCCTTAGCTTTATGAAATTCATTGTGATTTTTCTTTTGACGGCCTGTGTTTTTCTTTTTCAATGCCAAAAGGCACCTAAAACGACCTCGGATATACCCGTTATTCACATTGATCATGATGAGAAGAAAGCGGTTCAGCTGGAGGATTTCGCGAGTGATTATGTAGAAATCCCATTAGAATTGACAGATCATAGTATGATTAAATACGTCCAAGATATTACTGTTTCGGATGAGCATCTTTACATTGTCGATATCAAGAATGGAGTTTTGCAGTTTGACCTGGAGGGTAACTTTATTAAAAATATTGGGGAAATAGGAGATAAAGGTCCCGGGACGTATTCCACCCCGACCTCAATTGCGTTTAATGAAGAAGAGCAGGCAATCCTGATGGCAGATATGTTTCGGTTTTCATTGTATAAATTTGATACCGCAGGGAAGTTAATGGCTGCGGTCAAAAAATTGCCTGGCAATCCCTTTCTTATCAAAAATGCTATTGATGGCTATCAGGTAGTGGCAGAGAAGTTTGTCAATGGAGATGATGGTGAATATTTTATTTCAGCGGATATTGTTAGCACTAGTAAAGAATTTGATATTCAAAAAAAGATAAAGGTAGATCATCTAAAATTAAAGGGCTCATCGGGAGCTGTGAGGAGACAGCCCTCCGTGCTATTTTATTCGGCATATGACTCCACAAATTATTTTTATAACCCCATACTTCTTCCTCCTCGTGCATACAGGGGTAAATTCATTCGCGACACGTTGTATCAAGTGGAGAATGATCGTGTTTTGCCAAAAGTGAGGTTTGAATTTTCAAGAGAGGTGTGGGATGGAAAGGAGAAAGTTTATCACCTCCGAAATATCATGGCTTTTGACCATTTTTTCTTAGTCAAATATGAATATCGGAACACACCCTATTTGTTTATTTATGACAGGGATATGAAAGAAGGGTTTGTGGTCAAAGAAGGCTTTAGTGTGCCGGGATATGAAGTGAAATATATGCCACACTCAAAATCCAATGGGCAATTGTATTTGATCGTCCAGCATCCACCCAAACCTGGCGAAATAGAACCTAATCCATCCATAGTTCTTTTTTGATTTGCCTATGATTCTGCCCTTTCCATCTGGGAGCGTACGCTGAAACCCACGTCAGGCTAGTTTATCTGTTGCGGTCTGAAACCGGTTTAAAATCAATGGATTAGGTATAGTTTTTTACTGGTTGATTGCTGAAAGGTTTACTGGCGTGATGTTGCGCTCCCCGCTCCAAACAGCCTGATTTTATTGCAGTTTCAGCCCTCACTACGAATCCTATTGTATAATCCGGGTTAAAGGAATATCAATCACCGCGAGGAATCCTTTACCCGGCTGACTTTCGATATCAAAAGTCCCGTGCAGCATTTGGACTTTGGCTTCAATGCCCAGCAGGCCAAAGCCACTGGAGACTTTTCCTTGGTCCATGCCCGTTCCATTGTCTTCTGCAGTGATGTTTAGGGAATCCCCGTGGTTGATCAGCTGTAAATGTAGCCGGGATGCCTGGGCATGTTTGAGGGTGTTCTGGACGAGTTCCTGGCAGATGCGGTAGATGGTCAGCTCTGTTTGCTCAGGCAAGCGCCTGTCCAATCCCAGGATTTGAAGGTCTCCAAGCATTTTACCACTTGCATTGATGTGCTCTATGAGGGTTTGTAAAGCCGATGGAAGGCCAAAGCGCCGTAACGATACGGGCGACATGTTATGGGCTATTCTTCTCACTTCTTCAATGGCTTCATCCATTTTTTTCAAGGTGTCCAAGTTGCTTTTGGATGGGGAAGCGGTAAAGCTTTGCAAGCCTTGCAATTGGATTTTAATGGTGGAAAGCAAAGACCCTAAGCTGTCATGCAGGTCTCCTGCGATCCGCTGTCTTTCGTCTTCCTGCGTCTGGATGAGGTCTTTGAGGTGGTTGTTTTTTTGTTGTTCGATGAAAGAAATCAGTTGCTTTTTTTCTTCGATTTCTCTGCTGATCTCCTGATTGAGTAATAGGGTTTTTTCGTGCGTTCGGGCATTTTCGATAATCATTCCGCCTTGGTTGGCGATGATGCGAATCCATCGGATCAGGTCTTCCGTGAAGTGATCCTTGGTATGGCGATTTTCCAGATAGATGACCATGGAGAGGTAGCCATTGATGTTGATCGGCTGGATCAAGAAAGACTTTACTCCACTGTTTTTGAGTGCTGTGATTTCAGAAAAACTACTTTCCTTGTCCAGGTCGTTTACGATCAGAGGTGTTTGTGTCCGGTGGCACAAGAGCATGAGACCAGATGGGACGGGAGCAAAGTCACGACGGCTAGGGGAGAGGGTGAGTGTTTTTTGATCGATGATGTCTCCATTGTTTTCGATCCACTCTAACCCGGTTCTTTCAGTGCCGGAAATCCTCATCAAGAGGACCATGAGTTTTTTGGATAAAGGGTCCAGTTCCAAGTCTCCACTCAGTTCCCTCAGTACCGTTTCGATATTGGGTTCTAGGTCGATACTGCCATCATCGAGCAGGACTTGATATTGTTGGTGCAGTTGTTTTACCTTGGCGATTCCCTCCCAAGCTTGGTAAGCATTGATCGCTGCCCGTAAGTGCTGGATGGCTGCTGGCTTTTCGGCTTCCTCCAGAAGGTGTTTGGCCAGCAGTTCATTCGCCAAGGCTAAATTGTAATGGTCGTTTTTGGCATGATGGATGGCCTTCTTGTAATATTCAATTGCCTCATCTGACGGCCTATTGTTTACGCGTTTCCATTCAGCCATCAGCAGGCAATAGGTGGCGGTATAATTTTCAGGGGCATGTTGGTGCCAGTGGGCGCAGGCGTCGAGGATTTCTTTCAGTTCGTCAAGGTGTCGACCTGTTTTGTCGGAAGGAAGATTGTGCCAGTTTTGGGTCAGGGACAGAAATAGCAGCACCAGATTGGCAGGAACCAAAGGAGAGCCTTCTTGTAGTTTTCGGTTGGCATTGGCTTCCCTGGTACTGCGGAGGGCTTGCTCGTAATGGCCAAAAAGAAAATAGTACCTTGCCCAGACATGGTTACGGTAAAAGCGCTCTTCCTGAATGGTCAGCTTTGCGGCAAGCCAGCTGGGTTGCTGGCGAGGAATGGAAAAGAAGGTACGCTCTCCTGAAAGATACCGGATGAGGCTTTTTTGGTAGTGGGTGATGTAATAGGTCAGCTCCATACCGGGGTATGATTCCTCAAAGGTATAATCCAATAATGGGCGAATCGGATGTCCCGACAGCAAATGAAGGTTAAACAGGTGGGTTTTCAGGATGTACAAGCCAATGAGGTCACCCGCCTTACGCCCTGCTTCCATGCCTTCCATAAGTAGGGGAATGCTCTGGTCAAATGATTTTTTCCAGGGTTGGATATAAAAGGCGAAAACACCGAATACCCGACATCGGTACTGCATATCCTGTAGCTCTTGGTTGATTTGGAGGCCTTTGGTGCCCAGTTGATAGCCGTGGTCAATATTTCCGGCGATAATGTTCATCCTTCCGTAGCTTACATAGCCGATGGCTTTGACGCCTTCATCTTCGGTGTTTCTGGACCGGCTAATGATCTGAAGGGCCGCCCAGATCATTAAGGTGTCGGCGGTATGGTGCAGCGCCATTCCTCCCACATACAGCAATTTTAGAATGAAATGTTGGTTTATGGATTTACCAGTAATGGAATTGGCCTCGATGGGGTGGGCGATTCCTTCTTTCAGTTGGTCAAGTGCTGCTTCGAGATCAGTGTCTTCGGTCGGTAGGGTGAGGCCAAGCTCTGACAGCGCCTCCCCCAAGATGGTGACCACTTTACGGTAGCGTCCAAGATGGTTGTTAATGGTGATCTTTAGGATATAGCTTTCGGCCCTTTTTTCCAGATCAAGGAGCCTCTCCAACAAATGGTCCAAGTGAATCTCAGCCAGATCGTATTCGCCAAGGTGGTATTCTACTTTTGCCCTTTCCATATTGGTTTCCCAATAAAGATCCTTGACCATTTCCCAAGGGAGGGTTTTGAAGAGGTCTGAACTTATTTTAAGAAAATGCCGGGCTTGCTCATAGGCATTGTCCTGCTTTTGGAGCTTGCCTACTTCCAAGTTGAGGTTGGCACAGATAAAGGCGTCTCCGGCTTCTTTGACCAGTTCCAAGGATTGGTTGAGATGCTGTGCAGCCAAGACGCGTTCAGTACTGCTGAGCGCTTGCAAGTCATTTTGGAGGATGTCCTTGCCTATGCGATAGTGAAGGTTGGTTTTCTCATTCAGCGGGATCCCATCATAGATCACTTCCCCAATGTAGGTTTCAGAAAAGCGGTAATCACCTTTCAAGGAGCTGAGCAATCCCATTTCCACCGCCTCTTGAAGGCTTTGCTGAAGGAGCAGTTTGTCGTTTTCGAACAATGAAACCAACACTTGGTGGTTATAGCTCCCAATACAAGACAGCCAGGTAAGCAGGTTAAGCGTAGGTGGGCTGAGGGTTTTTAGACGATCCCAAAGGATTTCACGGGCATTTTTCCCTTTAAACTGCTGGGTAATGCTAGGGATGTCCCCAGACCAAATGCCGTTTTGCAGCTTGATCAGTTTTCCCGCTTTTAGGCTTTCGGCCAGCACTTGCATGTAACTTGGGTTCCCCTCGCAAAGGGCGTGAAATAAGCGATGGAGGTGCGGGGCCACCGGAGCTTTCAGAATATCCTCAAGAAAGGAAAGGGTCTGTTCGGTACGTAAGCCATAAAGTGGGATGATCTCCAGGTTTTTGGTCTCAAAATTCAGCCATTCCATCAGCTGGTTTACCCGGATAATGTTCTCCTTGGATTCCCTACTGGCGCCGATCAGCCTCAATTGCTGGGGAGATAAGCGCAGCAAGAGATAGTGCAATAGGTTGACACTTGACCCGTCCATCCACTGCATATTATCGATGAAGATTAATATCGATTTGCCTAGAAAGTCACTTAAAAACCCAAAGAGAATATGAAAGAGGGAGTAGAGCTGATTTTCTACTTTTGGAGTGGGTGACGTAGGGGGAATGGTGTCCTTGCCAAGGAGCAAGGTCAGTTCTGGGATATAATCAAAAAGAAGTGGGAAATGCTCGCCAAGCCGTTTTTTTAGCTGCGCAGAGAAATGCTCCAACTGGTCAGGAGCCAAATCCTTATAGACTTTCCTCAAAAATTCTCCGATCCCAATTTTCATTCCAGCATACGGAATATTACGCTGCTGCTGTAGGTGGCTGATGAAGATGAAGAGGTATTCGTTTTTGTAAATGTTTAAATAGTGCTCTATCAAATGCGTTTTGCCCACTCCTGAAGGACCTGTAACAATAAGGCCACATAGGGACGAGGAATTGGCTTTTGATGATAGCCTTATGAATTCATTCAGCTTTTTGGCCAGCTCCGGGTGGTGGGTGATGAGGGATGGGGATGAAGCACTGGGATAGGGCATGATATGCAGCGAATATGATGTTGACCTCGATGACTTTAGTGATTGCTCGTTGGTTTTGCGGTCTTTTTATGTTGACCAATCTTCTTTCGAACAGTCAATTTAAGTTTTTTACTTTTTCATCGCCAGCAATAGTCCCAAATAAGTCAAGGCACCATTGACCAAAAGGATTTCAAAACCAAATTGGTATCCCCCAAACCACGCTGCCGAATGGCTGTCCAGTATATAGCAAATGACAGGAGACGCCAAACAAATGGCCGGTACCAACTTGTCCTTAACCGCAATTTTATTGGTCAGGCCAAACGCAAACAATCCCAACAGTGGGCCGTAGGTGAAACCTGCAGCTTTAAACACCGCACTTACCACACTGCTGTTATTGAGCAAGTCAAATAGCACGATGACCACAAAAATCAGGGCCGTAAAGCCTATATGAACCTTTAGACGCGTGGCTCTTTGGTTGAGGTGCCGTTTGGTCGGCAATTTCATGATATCCACACAGAAAGAGGTGGTGAGTGCTGTCAACGCCGAATCAGCACTGGAAAATGCCGCAGCGATAATGCCAAGCAAAAAGGTGATGCCTGCCAACGTACCAAAGTGATCCAGCGCAAGGATAGGGTAGAGCTCATCGGAGCTTGTTGGGATGGCGATGTTGTTTTGGGCTGCAAAATAGTAGAGCAACACCCCCAATGAAAGGAAAAACAGGTTGGAAATAAAAAAGCTGATGGAAAACCACAGGATGTTCTTTTTGGCTTCTTTTTGGTCTTTGCAGGTCAGGTTTTTTTGCATGACGTTTTGGTCCAGCCCATTCATGGTAATGGTGATAAATATGCCTGCAAAAAACATTTTAAAGAAGTTTTTATTGGACAAGGGGTCCCATTCAAAAACCGTTGAGAGCGGGCTTTGATGTATGACACTGGTGAGTTCACCCAAGCTGAGGTCGAGCTGCTGGCTGATGATGACGATGCTGATGATCACTGCCAGCAGTAGAAAGGTTGTTTGGAGCGTGTCCGTCCAAACAATGGTTTTGATGCCGCCTTTGTAGGTGTATATCCAGATGAGCGTGGCGGTGGTGAGTACAGTCACAAAAAACGGGATGTTATACGCATCAAAAAAAGCAATTTGCAGAACGGTGGCTGCCAAAAACAATCGGAAAGATGCCCCAATCGTTTGGGAAACCAAAAAGATCACCGCACCTGATAGGTAGGCTTTTTGGCCAAAACGATCCCGGAGGTACTCATAAATACTGATCAGGTTTAGCCGGTAAAATAGGGGGATCAGTACCATTGCGATCACGGCATAGCCCACCATGTTGCCCATGACAAATTGCAAATAATTCCAAGATGAATTGCCCACTTCTCCTGGAACTGAAATAAAGGTAACCCCTGACAGGGACGCCCCCACCATCCCAAAAGCCACCAGGTACCATGGCGATTGCCTATTGGCCGTATAAAATGTCAGGTCATCTGTTTTGCGCGAGGTCAGGTAACTGATCAGCAGCAACAGTAGGAAATAGGATGAAATGACGATAAATACGAGTGTTTGGCTCATGGAATGCGTGATATGTTTAGGTTCTTTGCTCTTTCTTCATTGCTGCTTGATCCGACTCAGCTACCTGATGCACGATTTTGTCCCTCCCTTACTCACCTGCCACACGTTTTCTTTTACCTCGTGTGGTGACGCTGATGGTGGTGGAGGCGTTACTTTCGTTGTGTAGCCTGTCCACGGCCGTTAGGCAATAGTGGTAAGTGGTCCGTTTTTGGATGTCTTCATCCTTCCAGCTTTGCTGCCCGTATGCGGAGCAGGGAACCTTGGCCACTATTTGCTGCGGATTGTTGATGTCAAGGTTGTTAAGATCTTCAGAACGGTAAATTACGAAATATTGGGCACCTCCCCTTGCATTTTCCTCCCATTCCAAGGTGATTCCCGTGTCAGGACTGCCTGATGCCGACAGCTGATCGGGAGCATCCGGTGGCGTTTGGTCGATCCACGACATGACCGGAGGGAGCGCAGGGCTTGGATATACTTTTGCCAACTGATCATGGATATTTTCCTTGCGTTGGAGAATGGTCTTGGCACTGAAGAACATGCTTCCTTTGACCATGGGAAATGTCCTGTTGTACTGAATTTGGTTGACAACTTCATTTTTGTCTTCCCATCCTTTTTGGCCCAAGCGATAAATGCCTTGGCCGATGTAGACGTCACGTCCATAGCTATTTTCGGCCCACCATTTTACCAATGTTTTGTATTCTGCCAATTCAAACCCAATATGCCAGTATATTTGTGGAGTGACGTAATCGATCCAACCTTCACGTAGCCATTTCAGGACATCAGCATACAAGTCATCATAATTGGTCTGACCTGCTTTAGTGGCTGAGCCTTTGGGATCCCTGTCTAGGTTTCGCCAAACCCCAAAGGGACTGATGCCGAATTTGACAAAGGGCTTTTCCGTTTTTATCCTCTTGGACAATTCTTCGACAAAATAATCTACATTATGTCTTCTCCATTCCTCAATGTCATCAAAGTGGCTTCCGAATTGCTCAAATGAGCCCTTGTCAGGAAATTCCTCCCCAGCGATCTTGTAAGGGTAAAAATAATCGTCAAAATGAACGGCGTCGAGGTCGTAGTGTTTGACCACCTCAATGATGGACCGCAGCACAAATTCCTGTGCTGCGGGGATTCCTGGATCGTAATACCATTTCCCTCCATACTGTACAAACCAATCCGGATGCTTCACCAAGGGATGGTCGGCAGACGGGATAAAATCCGAACTGTTTGATGCCCGGTAAGGGTTAAACCAAGCATGGAATTCGAGGTTTCTCTTTTTTGCTTCGGCAATCATAAAGGCCAAAGGATTGTAGTAGGAGGAAGGAGCCTGTCCTTGCTTTCCAGTTAAATATGCGGACCAAGGTTCATAGCTGGAAGGATAAAAGGTGTCCGCTGTGGGGCGGATCTGCATGACGACTGCATTCATGCCCGCAGCGGCCAGGCTGTCGAGCAGCAGGACATATTCTTCCCGTTGCTGGGACGCAGGAAGCCCCGGTTTGCTAGGCCAGTCGATGTTGTTTACCGTGGCAATCCACGCAGCCCTGAGTTCTCGTTTGGGAGATTTTTGAGCCATGGCCATGGTGAACGGCAATAGCGTCAACATCATCATTAATACGGTGCGGGTCCAGGTTAAGGTCATGATTCGTTTAGTTGTTTTGATAAGCGTCTATAGCCTTTTTTACGGAGCCGTGAGCAGTCAACAGTTTCAGTGCCGTACCCTCATCCAGTTCGGGGATTTCCTCAAGGATCATCCTTGTGCCTCTTTTTACCAGTTTTTGGTTGCTGAGCTGCATATTGACCATTTTGTTGCCTTTTACTTTGCCGAGCATAATCATCAAGCTGGTACTGATCATGTTGAGGACTAGTTTTTGAGCAGTTCCTGCCTTCATCCGGGTGCTGCCAGTGACAAATTCCGGCCCCACTTCCACCTCGATAGGGAAGTCAGCATCACCCGAAATCTGGGCATTGGCGTTACAGGCAATGCTTCCAGTCATTACTCCATGGGCTTTGGCTGTTTGTAAGCCTCCCCGGACATAAGGGGTCCTTCCTGATGCCGCGATGCCGATCAGGATGTCGTTTTCGGTGATGTGCTGTGCTTTAAGGTCCACCCACGCTTGGTCAAGATCGTCCTCAGCACCTTCTACTGCGTGACGGATAGCGCTGTCTCCTCCAGCAATAAGGCCACACACCAACTCCGGTGAGGCGCCATAAGTGGGCGGAATTTCGGAAGCATCCAAAATTCCCAACCTTCCCGAAGTGCCCGCGCCGATGTAAAAGAGCCTTCCTCCTTTGACCATTTTTTCGGCCGCCGCAGTGATCAGTTTTTCAATTTGTGGAATGGCCGCTTGAACGGCAACGGCTACTTTTTGATCCTCTTGATTGATGCTCGTCAAGAGCTCTTGGGCATTCATTTTATCCAAGTCCTCATAGAGGGAGGACGTTTCCGTGGTGAGAGCGTTTTGCGCAGACATGATGTTATTTAATAGCGGGTACGGTTTTACAATGGTATTTGATTAGCCCGTTCATAGGGTGCTGTATGATTTTGTGGATGGCTAATCCGTATTCATCGGCAATAGCATGTAGGAAATCGCTGAAATGATAAGCAATGGATCCGCTGAACGTAATGGTGTCGTTCAGCCCATGCGCCTCATAGGCCAATACATAGTAGTCAAAGAATTTTCTGAAATTGTCCTTGAGGATTTTTTCACAAGCTGGATGGTGCGCATATTTCAGCAAGAATGGGGTGAAAGATGCCAAATATCGGTTTGCTTGTGGCTTATTATAGATTTTGTCCAGGATTTCCCGAAGGTCCATCGGGTAGGTAGCGAGGAAGTCAGCCCTGATTTCTGGCGCGATCTTTTCTTGGAGGATGAGCGAAATGAGGTCTTTGCAAAGGACTGTTCCACTGCCCCAATCTGCTAGGATATATCCAAGGGATGGGACATTGTCTATGATGTCTTTTCCATCATAGACGCAGGAATTAGCTCCTGTGCCCAAGATACAGGTGATGCCACGTTGGTCTTGCAAAAGGCTCCTGGCCGCTCCAAGGATGTCGCCATATACTTCGGTGGGGTATTTGACAGGCAGTACGGATTCAATGGCATTTTTTACTTGGCTGACTTTTTCCGGGAGGCCACAACCGGCACCGTAGAAAATCACCTTTTCGACGCCCTTCGTGACGGGGAGTACTTCGTTTTGGATGATTTGTGCAATTTCATTTTCCGTCAAAAAATAGGGGTTCAGCCCCTTGCATTGCACTGCATCAATGGTGTTTCCCTCTTCATCCACTAATCTCCAATCGGTTTTAGTGGATCCACTATCTGCGATTAACAGCATATTGATCAATTTAATTTGACAAAATGGGTGACTTTTCCTTGGATCAAAGCGTCACTTCTGATACAAAGATGTTGGTATTTGCTCCTTTAGGCATCCCTGAAAATAGGGATTTGCCATAATCACTGGATTGTCCTTAAAGGTATTTCTTATACAAATTATGCAATATACGGATGTCATTCTCCGTCAGGGGTGAATCAATGTCCTGTTGGATAAAATGGAGTTTGAATGACTGAATGGCCGCCCCCGGGTCGCTGATATCGTAGCCAATGATCCGCAATGCTTCGAGTGGGTGAAACGAATCGGGAACGGCTTCCAGCATGACGGTTTCGGTTTTATAGCCCATGTCCCCTGTGGGAAGGTCAATATCCATCAGGAGAAAGTCATCATACCATAAGCCAAAGCCCTCTTCCGCTAGCCGTTTCCAAGGAAAATGGATGCTGGGATCTACTTTTCGTCTCGGAGCCAGGTCAGCATGGCCAATGAAATTGGCTGTGGGGATATTGTAATCTTCTTTGAGCCGTTTGAGTAATTTGAGTAGGCTATTGATCTGTTCTTCGGTGAAAGGTTCTTTGCCGTTATTGTCCAGTTCGATCCCCAATGAAGCGGAGTTGAGGTCGGTGTCATGTCCCCATTTCCCGCGGCCGGCATGCCAAGATCGAAGGTAGTCATTGAGCATCTGGACGATGGTACCATCCCGGCTGATGACATAATGCGAGCTGACTTGTGTTCTGGGAATGGTGAAGGTATGAATGGTTTGTTCCAGTGAATCCTGAGCAGTGTGGTGAATAACCACAAAGTTTGGTTTTCTGATGCTGAAGTTGGTAGTGCCTACCCAGAGGTCATTGAGATGGGTGGTGTCAGCAGCGTCTTTTTTTACGAGGGGAGTGGCTGTGATTTTTTCCACCTGTGCATCCACCTGTTTTTGGTGGGCCTTGTTGATATCCGCATAGGGTTTTGGACTGCATGAAAAGAGCAATATTCCTAGTGCGGTAAATAGAACAAACGCTTGATAATTGGTATAATTCATCATATGGGATTCCTGAGTAATTAATGAATATACAAATATCAGGGAAAAAAGTAGGTTTTAGCTCACCGAAAACAGGGATTTGTTTCAAGGAGATGGGGTTGGATTTGAACTTAATATCCCTCTTAAGTCAGGCCACTAAGATACCATGGGAACTGGAGGTGAAAGGAGCTTGAAAGGAACTGGTAAAATACTGTTAAGGAAAGGCCAATTCAGCTAATACCAGTTAAATGATGAGTCCTAAAATTCATCCAGTCACCAAAAATAGAACATGCTAACCAATTAATCTTCTTTTGTAAGCATTGTTGACCAGTTCAGCGGTGTTTTTGGCTTGTAGTTTATAGAGCAGGTTTTTGCGGTGGGTTTCTACAGTGTTTTTGCTGATAAATAACTTTTCCGCGATCTCTTGGGTGGTAAGGCCATTGGCGATACAGCCCAAGACTTCCATTTCACGTTCAGAAAGCTTTTCGTTGAATGGGGTTCTATGGGGTTGTTTCATAAAACTGCTCAGCAGGGTCTTGCTGACTTCTTCTCCCAGAAAAGTGCCGCCATTGTAGAGGGTTTTGATCGCTTCCACCAAGTCATCCTTTCCGGTGTTTTTAAGGATATAGCCTTGAGCACCAGTCTTCAGCATGTCCGATACAAAATGCCTGTCGTTATGCATGCTCAGCCCTAATACTTTCAGGGCCTTATGGGCTTTCAGCAGTTGTTTGGTGGCAGCCACCCCGTCCATCACGGGCATATTGATGTCCATGATCACGATGTCCACGGGCTGATCGATACAGTAATCCAGCGCTTCTTGGCCATTAAGTGCTTCACCGACTACCTTGATGCCTGGAATATCAAGGAGCATAGCCTTCAGTCCATCTATAAACATGCGGTGGTCATCCGCTATCAGTACATTAATCATGATGCCTGCAGTTTGGTCCCTTTCGAGAAATAAGTAGCATTAATTTACAATTTTTTAAAATAGAATTTACATTAGCGGTAGATGCAAAGTCCACTGGAAACTAGTGGTTTCTGTCTGAGATTTGGGTTTAAATGTATTTTGGGCTGATTTCGGAATATTGTCCAAAGGTTAAGAAAAATGAAAAATCACTGTTTTCAGGGATGTGGGCATCAAGAGAAGGCTTTAATTTAGGGAGGATGAGAATTAAGCGAATGATTAAAAGTATGAAGATAAGCCGATTGGGAATAGTGGCATTGGCGGTTATGATTCTGAGTTGTAGCTCTTCCACATATCGGGTGTTTGAAAAGCCGATAAAGTTTGATGAGGAAAGGAAACAGCTGACCTTGGAATACTTGGCTTCCCATTATGGTTTGGAGCAAGAGGAGCCGGTTATTACCCCGAAGATGGTGGTGCTGCACTGGACTGCCATTTCCGATCTGGAACGGTCTTATGATGCCATGAATCCGGTCAGACTTCCCGGAAGTAGAAAGGGGATTGCTGAGGCGAGTGCCCTGAATGTGTCAGCCCACTACCTTATCGATCGGGATGGGACGATTTTCAGACAGCTACCGGATACGGTAATGGCGCGGCATGTTATTGGTCTGAATCATTGTGCCATTGGTGTGGAAAATGTAGGCAGTGCAGACGCACCGCTCACCAAGGCTCAGTTGAAAGCGAATGAGGCTTTAGTGAGGCATTTAAAAAGAAAATATCCCATTGATTATGTGATTGGGCACTTTGAATATACCGCTTTTGAAGACCACGCGTTATAGCTGGAAAAGGATGAGGGATATAGGACGCAGAAAACAGACCCGGGAGAAAGTTTTATGGAAAAAATCCGAAACCGGTTACGGGATTTGGATTTGAAAGTAGTTCCTCAATGATCCATTTGCGTCATTTGTCTGGTATTTTAGGGTGCCAGTAGTCTTGGATAGCACTGCTGGCACCCCGGTATCATTCAGTTGGTTAGTTTAACCTGTTCAAGAACCTGAAAAACTCAGAGTCGGTGGACAGGATGATGCTGGTATTTTCTTCCAGTGATTTTTCGAAGCTTTCCATCGTTCGGAGAAATTTATAAAGTTCGATTGCTTGCCTGTTTTGATTATAAGCTGCGGCATAGATGTCAGTGGCTTCCGCATCTGCACGGCCTTTGATTTCTTCTGCCTCACGAAATGCCTCAGACTGGATCTGAGCAAGGTCTCTTTCCTTGTCCCCTTGGATTTTACGGGCTTCACCTTGTCCTTCTGATCGGAACTGATCGGCAATACGGTTTCGCTCACTGATCATCCGGTCGTACACCCTGTCTCTTACTTCATTTACGTAGTTCATGCGTTTGAATTTAAAGTCCAAGATGCGGACACCGAGGTCTGTGGTCCTTTGATTGGCCTTGGAAAGGACGATCTCCTCGATTTTCTCACGCCCAACGGTGATCTCCTCCAGTACCTCCAGTTCTTCCATGAAATCTTCCGTTACTTCGGGATCTCGGTTGGTGGAGCGAACCACGTCCAGCAGATTATGGCTGGCAATGGCATTTCTGGTCTCTCCATCCAAGATGTCGTCCAGGCGGGATTGGGCGGACCTTTCATCTCTGAGCCGGATAAAAAACTGCAGGGGGTCTGTTATTTCCCACCGTGCATAGGTGTCCACAAAGATGAATTTTTTGTCTTTGGTGGGGACTTGGTTACGGTCACCGTCCCATTCCAGGTATCTTTTGTCGAAGAACTGCACTTTTTGCAAAAACGGCACCTTAAAATTGACTCCAGGGGTTGTTCTGGGTTCGCCGATGGGTTTCCCGAATTGCGTAACGATGGATTGTTGGGTTTCATCTTGGATAAAGATGCTGCTGTTTACCGTGACGAGCAAGATGACGCCAATGACGATGTATATGATAATGCGCTTTTTCATTTTTCAGTACCTCCTTGTTTGTTCAAGTTGAGTAGTGGTAATACGTTATTGCCTTCTTCATCCACGATGACCTTGTTGTCCAGTTTGGGAAGGACTTTTTCCATGGTTTCCAAGTATATCCGTTGCTTGGTCACTTCAGGAGCTTTGCGGTAAGCCTCAAAAAGGGAGTTGAAGCGTTCTGCTTCACCTTTGGCCCGGTTTACCCTGTTGAGGGCATAGGCCTCTGCGAGTTCGATGGTCTCCAAGGCTTCGCCGCGAGCCCTAGGGATCACCCGGTTATAGTCAGCTTCGGCTTGGTTGATCAGGGTTTCCCGTTCTTGCTGAGCTTCGTTGACAGCGTTAAAGGATGGTTTTACCGGGTCTGGTGGATTGACATCTTGAAGGACCACTTGGTCGATACGGATACCGTTTTCGTATTCGTCGCAAAGTTCTTGGAGAAGTTGTTCTACACTGCTGGCGATTTCTTGTCTTCCTACGGTCAGCACTTCGTTTACTGTACGGTCACCAACGATTTTGCGCATAGCTGCCTCTGACATGTCACGCAGCGTTTTGTCCGCATTTCTCACCTTAAAAAGGTATTTATAGGAATCGTTGATTCGATACTGCACGACCCATTCTACATCAGTGAGGTTCAAGTCGCCGGTGAGCATGGTGGATTCGCCCAGGTAACCTTCCTTGACATACTCCGACCGTTGGTTTGGGGAAGTGGTGCGAAAGCCAAACTCCTGTTTTAGTTGACGCTGAACAGGGATTTTGTGCATTTTTTCGATGCCAAAGGGCAGCGTGAAGTTCAGTCCCGGAGGTACGGTTCTGTTATATTTTCCCATTTGGATGACCACACCTTCTTCCTCCGGCCCTACGGTATGAATGGCACTGAATGCCGCGACAATGATCACAAGGCCCAAGATGATCTTTCTCAGGTTTCTTTTGATCATATCCGGATCAATGTTGATGTTAAAATTTCTGTTGCTCATGAGAAGTAAGTGTTTTTATAAACGAATGAAGGATCAATCTTCAAAAAAATAATGAGACCACCTCGGCAAAAGAGTCGAAAAGTCCAGTTTTTTTTCCAAACCTGCCTAAAAAGGAAGGGAAGTGGTTTTCGTATTGTGGTGATTTTGGAATATCCCTGTTTTCAGGGATGGAATAGGTGCATTTTTTAAGAAAATTTGACCAAAGAAAATAAGAGAGGAATAATAATGGGCAATTGACAGTAGACCCAAAATTAGCAAACCACCCATTTTTCTTCCGCTCTTACCTTAATCAATTTACTTAACTATTATCTAAAATGTCAAACATGAAAAAACTTTTACGCTGTTGTTTAGGGGCGCTATGTTTTCTCCTGTTCCATTTTCAGGTGTCTGCGCAGACGGTAACCGTAAGGGGTACCGTATCCAGCGCCGAAGATGGAGTGACCTTACCGGGAGCCAGTATCTTGGTAAAAGGAACCACCAGGGGTGTTACCACGGATGTGGAAGGGAACTATCAGATCCAAGCAGAAAAAGGCGAAATCTTGGTGTTCAGCTTTATTGGTATGGTCGCGCAGGAACGTGAAGTGGACGATCAAAGCACCATTAATGTAGCTTTGGAAGCAGAGGCAAAATCGCTGGAAGAAGTCGTCGTAGTAGGTTACGGAACGCAAAAAAGGAGTGACCTCACCGGCGCGGTTTCCACGGTGGATACCGAGGTGCTCGAATCGCGCCCCATTACAGATGTGGGCAGAGGGTTGCAGGGAACGACCCCCGGATTGACCATTACGACGCCTAGTGGCCAGATTGGCCAAAATCCATCGATTAGACTACGTGGCATGACGGGTACGCTGAGTAATTCTGGCGGAGCACAGCCGCTCATCCTCGTGGATAACGTGGAAGTGCCAAACCTGCAGTTGATCAATCCCGAGGACATTGAATCGATCTCTGTTCTGAAGGACGCCGCATCGGCCTCTATTTATGGATCGCGTGGTGCTTGGGGGGTGATCCTGATCACCACCAAGTCGGGTAAAAAAGGAGAAGCTCCCAAGGTGAGTTATTCCAACAACTTTTCCTGGGCGACCCCTACCAAAACGCCCGTCATCGCGTCTGCTGCTGAAGGAGCCGAGATGGCTTTCAGTGCATTACAGCGTACGAATCTGTCCACCAATGTTTTTGGAGTGGTAGGGATGTATTTTGACCAAGAAGGCATTCAAAAGATGCGTGAATGGGAGCAGCAATACGGAGGGCAAGATCTTGGAAATGAAATGGTGCTGGGAAGGGATTTTGAGATCCGTGATGGCCGTCTTTTCTTCTATCGCCCTTGGGATGCAGGAGATATGTTTATGCGAGATTGGACCCCACAGCAAAAACATGATGTGTCTGTGGCGGGTGGCAGTGATAAGACAACTTATCGATTAGGCGTTGGCTATTTGGGCCAAAACGGGGTGCTGAAAGTAAATCCCGATGAATTTAACCGCTATTCTGTCGATCTGAGTGTCAATACTGCCGTAACAGACTGGATGGACGTAAGGGGAAAAGTGCTGTACAGCAAAACGAAGTTTACCCGTCCATTTTACTTCAGTTCTGAGACCTATGATCCTTGGTATTACCTGTTCAGATGGCCTAAGACCTATCCATACGGTACCTATGAGGGATATCCTTTCAGAAGTGCCGTTACTGAAGTGACCCAAGCTAAGATGAATGAGGAGACCACTTCTATGAGCCGGATCAATTTGGGCACGACTATCAGGCCGGTAGAAGGGCTGAGCATTGATGCTAATTATACCTTTGATTCCAATAACTTCCACGATCACCGGACAGGTGGGGTGATTTCAGCTTATAATTTCTGGGCTACTGGTGCGGATTTGGAGTATGCCCCCTATTCAAGCGCCTCTTACAATAGGGTCGAATACCGCTCTTCGTGGAGCAATAGAAATGTGGGTAAGCTCTTTGCGACTTATGAAAAGAGTGCCGGTGACCATGAAATGAAGTTTATGGCAGGTGGAGATATCGAGGCTTACGAATATTGGTACCAGAGCAGCCAGCGGAGAGATTTGATGGATTTGGACCGCGGAGAACTGGACTTGGCTTCAGGGGATCAGTTTGTGGATGGATCTAGAAACCAGTGGTCCACTATGGGGGTATTTGGTAGGATCAATTATAACTACATGCAAAAATACTTCCTTGAACTCAATGGACGATATGATGGATCTTCCCGCTTGTCTCCGACAGACCGATGGGCGTTCTTTCCATCCATGTCAGCAGGGTATGTGATTACCGAAGAGCCTTTTATGGAGCCTGTTACCAATGTGATGTCGTTCATGAAGTTACGTGCTTCTTGGGGTGCGATAGGTAACCAGAATGCTTATTTGAGCGATATTTACCGGATCATGAATTCCTATTCTTCTGGATGGCTGGTCGGCAGCGACAATCAGCTGACCTTTGGTACTCCCGGTGCATTGCCTTCATCCTTGACTTGGGAGACGGTGACCACGTTGGATTTTGGTTTTGATTCCCGGTTTTTCCAAGATAAGTTGGGTGTGACCTTTGACTGGTACAGAAGGACCACCAGTGATATGCACAGTGCCGGGGAAGTGCTGCCAGCTTCTTATGGTACCAGTGCGACCAAGCAAAACCTTGGTGAGCTAGAGACCACCGGCTGGGAATTGGCCGTTGATTATTCCCATTCTTTTTCGAATGGCTTTAACCTTCACGCCACCGCCATGCTTTCCGATTTCAAAGAGCGTATTACTGAATTTGCGGACAATACCAGCATCTATGCCAATCGCAAAGGACGCGTACTCGGTGAAATATGGGGCTATGAAACGGACAGGTTGTTTACCAATGACGACTTTGTCCAAGATGCCAATGGAGAACTAATCACCGAAAATGGTAAATATGTACTGAAAGAAGGTATTCCTTCCCAGTCCCTTTACGAAAGCGGATGGTTCTTTTATGGCCCAGGGGATGTTAAATACAAAGACCTCAATGGGGATGGTGAAATTACCTACGGATCCAACACCGTGGAGGATCATGGAGACCTGAAGGTGATTGGGAATTCCACGCCACGGTATCAATATGGATTTAGATTGGGAGGAGACTATAAAGGGATTGATTTTAGCTTCTTTATACAAGGTGTCGGGAAGCGTGATTACTGGGCAAATGGTCCGATCTTCGTTCCTGGCTATCGCCCGGGAGAAGCTTGGTTTGCGCACCAACAGGATTATTGGACACCCGAAAATCCGGACGCATTCTATCCACGCCCAACAGATGCCGGGCAATCCAGCAATTCGCGTAACTTCTTGAGACAGACCCGTTACTTGTTGGACATGTCCTATATGAGGATGAAAAACATTACCATTGGCTATTCCTTGCCACAGTCTGTAATCGGTAAACTCAATATTGATAAAGTAAGGGTTTATTTCAGTGGAGAAAACCTGTTTGAGTTTGATAACCTTGACCTTCCTATTGATCCGGAAGTAGATTATACTAGTTCGGGCTTGAATGACTCCAACACCTTTGGTAGGGTCTATCCTTACAGTAGAAACATTTCTTTCGGTTTGCAGGTGACACTCTAAATTGTATTAAATTATGAAAATCAGGATAATAACATTATTAGCACTAATCGTGACATTGGCAGGATGTGAGGACTTTTTGGAAAAGCCGCCGTTGGATGACCTGACAGACGAAACGTATTGGTCCAGTGAGAACAATGTCAGGAGTTTTTCCTGGGGATTTTATACCGCCTATTTTAGCGGATACGGCTCCGGGTATGCCTGGGGGAAGTTTTTCTCTGGCCAAAGCCTCAATGATGACTTTGGTCCGACAAGTCCAGCCCAGTTTAGGCAAAACATCCCTACAGCAGCTACCGGTTCATATTGGACGTTTGCATGGGTAAGGAAGGCCAATATCTTTTTGAATAGGATACAGACTGTGCCAATGGATGAAGAAGCGATCAATCACTGGTCTGGAGTAGCACGCTTTTTTAGGGCCATGGAGTACCATGATTTGGTCAAGCAATTTGGAGATGTGCCGTGGTATGACCATGAATTGGAGGAGACCAATGAAGAAGACCTGTACAGGCCTCGCGATCCACGTTCGTTTGTGATGGACCGGGTGTTGGAGGATTTGCAGTTTGCGGCAGATAATGTCCGACAGGTAGATGGTGATCCAGGCTTAAGTGTAAACCGGGACGTGGTCCTCGGTTTTATGTCAAGGATCATGCTTTATGAAGGTACTTGGCAGAAATATCACGAAGGGAATACAGAGAAGGCAAAAGCATACCTAGAAGCCGCAAAATGGGCGGCCAATGAAATGATAAGTACCGGAAACTATTCCTTGGGAGATTACAGGGAAGTGTTTACCTCGCTTAATCTCTCCGGAAACCCTGAGGTGATCCTTTACAGACATTATGAACCCGGATTGGTCACCCATGCACTGAACAGTTACAATAATAAAGAACCTCAGACGGGGGTTTCCAAAGATGCCGTGGAGACCTACCTTGCCAGTGACGGATTGCCGGTAGGTCTATCCCCGCTGTACCAAGGTGATCGGGGCATCCAAAATGTGATGGCTAATCGGGATGGAAGAATCTATGGTACCTTGGTGAGTGATGAGCTAAGGCTAAATGGTATCCAATCTAATTACAGCACCACAGGCTACGCTACACTAAAATTTCTCAATGAAGAAATCAAGGATGACCCAGAAGGTAGCTCTAACCTGAACTATACCGATTCTCCTGTTCTGAGATATGGTGAAGTCCTGATGAATTATGCTGAAGCAGTAGCCGAGCTGGCCACAGTAGGAGGACCAGCATTGACACAGGCTGACTTGGATATGTCCATCAATGTGCTGCGGGACAGGCCAGGCGTCGAGATGCCGCATCTGACACTTGTGGGGAATGCGCCAGGAGTGAACGGAGTAGCCTACGACGATCCCGAGCGGGATCCCGATGTGCCGTCATTGCTTTGGGAAATCAGACGGGAGCGTCGGATTGAGTTGATGATGGAAGGGTTTCGGTTGGATGATCTAAAGCGGTGGGAAAAGCTGGAATACAGCGATACAGAAGCCAATGAAAACATCAATCGCGGTGCCTGGATCGATAAGGCGGACTATCCTGACCTGCAGAGCAGCGTGATCCTTACGGATGGCGAAAGCGGCTATATCATTCCCGCTACAGCAGCAGCTTCCCAGAGGAGGTTTGAAGATCCCAAAGTGTATTTGGATCCGATACCGTTAGACCAAATCACACTTTATGAAGAACATGGTGTGACCTTGGAGCAGAATCCAGGCTGGGAGCAATAAGTCAGTACGAGGTATCAAGTACGAAGGAGTAGTTGATAGGTGGGGGTAGCCCCTATTTTGAATGTGTAATAAGAATGCCCTTCTTTTCATTAGTAGAGGAAGGGCATTTTAAAGTGTTTTATTGGAATGGAATTTTCTGCGCTGTCTAAATATGCCGCTTGGGGAACTGTGTTGATCTTATGTTGGCTGATGTCTTTTGAGTTGGCTGGTCGTCAACGTATGGAGCAGACGACTTCCCATGGAGCGGTCATCAGGGGAGATGCTGACCAAAAGCAATTGGCATTGGTGTTTACAGGGCATCAATTTGCTGAGGGAGCCAGGACCATTCTGAAGACATTAGATAAGACACAGGTTAAAGTATCCTTTTTCTTCACAGGTGACTTTTACCGAAACGAAGCTTTCGCCCAATTCATAGCGCAGATGAAGGAAAGAGGACATTATTTGGGTGCCCATTCGGATAAACATTTGCTTTATTGTGCCTGGGAAAACCGGGATAGCCTGTTGGTCAGTAAGGCGGGTTTCAAAAAGGATTTGGACCGTAATTATAAAGCGATGGAGGAGTACGGCATAGCGAGGCAAGATGCGCCATTCTATTTGCCGCCATATGAATGGTACAATGATTCGATTAGCCAATGGGCCGCGGAAATGGGACTTCAGTTGGTTAATTTTACTCCAGGTACCCGATCAAATGCCGATTATACTTCACCGGATATGCACCACTATGTGGGAAGCGACGCCATTTTAAAAAGCATATTGGATCATGAATTATTAAATGGCTTGAATGGCTTTCTATTGTTGATGCATGTTGGTGTAGGTCCTGAAAGAGCGGATAAGTTTTATGATAAATTATCAATATTGATTAGTACATTACAGGAGCGAGGATATGCACTAGTGACTGTGGATGAATTGCTTTGAGTGCAGCATTAACCCTTTACGATGTTAACGATTTTAATTTCACTTTTAAGTTTTGTTGGTCATTCAGCTGCTCCGTCAACGAGTGCTGACACGGTTTATTTTCGTGTAAACCAACTGGGCTATCTGCCCGAAGATACCAAAAGTGCAGTGGTGTTTGGCAAAGAAACCCTTCATGAGCCGGTCCAGCTCATTGATGCGAAAAGTGCGGAGGCAGTGACTGAAATCAAGCCTCAAAAAGACATGGCAGAAGGTTGGGGCGATTTCACTTATGCGACGGTAGATTTTTCTTCCACCACCAGAGTAGGTGATTATTACCTGCAAACAAAACATTCCAAAATCCGGTCGCAACCCTTCAGCATTGGTGAAGATGTCTATTCCCATCATCAAGAAACCTTATTGGAGTTTATGCGCCAGCAGCGATGTGGCTATAACCCGACATTGGACATGGTCTGTCATCAGCGGGATGGAAGGGCATTTTTTGGTCCGATGCCCGACAGTACGTTTGTGGAGGTGAGTGGCGGCTGGCATGATGCCGGCGATCAGTTAAAATACCTCATTACCTCAAGCTATGCTACGGCGCATATGCTATTGGCGTACGAGATGTATCCGGATCGTTTTCAGGATAAGGTCAATGCCTTGGGCCAAGATGGCCCGAATGGGATTCCAGATATTTTGGATGAGGCCAAGTGGGGACTGGATTGGATCCTTAAGATGCATCCTGCGCCAGACCAATTGTTTCATCAAGTAGCGGATGATCGCGATCATAAAGGGTATAAAATTCCGGATCAGGATAATTCAGATTATGGCTGGGGAGCCAATAGTTATCGCCCCGTTTATTTTGCAACGGGCAAACCCCAAGGCTTACAGCAGTATAAGAGTGAGGCGACAGGAGTGGCCAATCTAGCAGGGAGATGTGCGGCTGCTCTGGCCTTGGCAGCGAGGATTTGGGCGGAGGATTTGAACGATACGGTTTTGGCGGCCACATATCGAAAGGCTTCCCAAAGTTTATATGCTTTGGGAAGAAAGCAGGAAGGCTACCAGCAGGGTAATTCCTACAGTGCACCATATCGGTATAATGAATCCACTTGGGCGGATGATATGGAATGGGGTGCTGCGGAACTGTTTAAGACAACCGGTGAGAAGGAATATTTGGTACAAGCGAAAGCTTACGCTTTAAAAAGCAACACCGCAGACTCTTGGACTGTGGTGGATTCCACGGATCATTACAGGCTTTATCCTTTTATCAATATGGGACACTTTGTGCTCCATGATTTGGTGGATGATGACTTCAAGAAGAAGTTGGAAGGCTATTATCAGGCAGGCATCGAATATACCTTAAAGCGGGCCAGTAAGAATCCATTTCAGGTAGGAGTGCCTTTTATCTGGTGTTCCAATAACCTGATGACAGGATTGATCACCCAGATGATATTGTATGAAAAAATGTCGGGAAGCAAGCGGTATAAAGGTTATTTGGCACGCCAGCGTGATTGGTTGTTTGGGCGGAACCCCTGGGGAACGTCCATGTTTACCGGCTTGCCTGTCAATGGTGAATCGCCCGAGGCGGTTCATACGAGTTTATTTGTTTTGTTAGGGTTGAAGATCCCGGGAGGATTGGTGGATGGTCCAGTGTATACGGCCATCTACGATAATCTTCTCGGGCTTCATTTGCAGGAGCCGGATGAGTTTGCTGAATTTCAAAACGAGAAAGTGGTCTACCATGATGATTCAGGAGATTATAGCACCAATGAACCCACCATGGATGGAACTGCCGGGGCAATCCTGATGATGACACATTGGGCTAAGTGAGGTGTTCATATTGAAAAATTTTAAAATTGACAATCCATCATTTATAAAACGTCGTGATTTTAGGGGTTAAACAAGTAATAAGGTTGGAAAGTAGAAAGGTGCAAGAAGTGTCGCCCTTCGACTCCGCTCAGGGTGACACGGTGGCGGTCTGGTATAAACTGAGCTTGTCGAGGAAATCGGGGAGACATAAGAAGAAGTATGGATAATTTCCTTTCGGCACTGATGAAAGAAAAGTCATACCTTAAGAATTAAACGTTGATTCGGCATCCCGAGCGGAGGCTGAATTGTGGTCCCGAGCGGAGTTTCACTTGTCATTCCGAGCGGAATCGAGGGATAATTATTAAACAAGAAAAAGATAAATTATAGATAAACAATGAAATACCGATTATTAAAAGGAGGGTTGTGGGTTTTGGCCATGATTTGTGTGCTGCAATATACCCATGCCCAGTCAGGTTCAACTACTAGTAAAATTCCTTTTTTACAGCAGAAGAGCACTTGGGCAGATTCAGTTTTCCAGACCATGAGTCCAGAGGAGCGCATTGCCCAGTTGATTATGATCCCAGTTTATTCCAATAGGGACAAGGCTTATGAGGATTCCATTGCGCGACTGGTGGAGGAATATAAAGTGGGCGGCTTGATATTTTTTCAAGGAGGTCCCGGGCGCCAAGCCAGTATGACCAACCGTTACCAAGCAATCAGTAAAGTGCCTTTGATTGTTTCCATCGATGCAGAGTGGGGGCTGGGCATGCGACTGGACAGCACCATGAGTTTTCCTTATCAAATGGCCCTTGGAGGTATTGAGGATGAGCAATTGATCTATCAAATGGGTGCAGAAATCGCCCGGCAGTGCAAGCGGATTGGGGTGAATGTGAACTTTGCCCCAGTGGTGGATATCAACAATAATGCGAATAATCCCGTGATCGGCTTCCGTTCGTTTGGGGAGGACAAGGAAAATGTGACTTCCAAGGCCTTGGCTTATATGAATGGGATGCAGGACGAGCATGTTTTGGCCAATGCCAAACACTTTCCAGGCCATGGAGATACTGATGTAGATTCCCATGTGGGGCTGCCACTGATCAGTTTTTCCAGGGAACGATTGGAAAATACGGAGCTTTATCCTTTCCGGAAATTGATGCGCAATGGACTTGGCAGTGTGATGGTAGCACATATGAGTATTCCAGTCTTGGACGATACCCCAAATTTGGCCTCTACCCTTTCCAAGCCTATCGTGACAGATTTGCTCAAAGGAGAAATTGGCTATGAGGGGCTTGTGTTTACCGATGCATTGAACATGCAGGGCGTGGCTAAATTTTACCCTCCAGGGATTGTCGATGTGAAGGCGCTATTGGCAGGAAATGACATGCTACTCAATACCATGGATGTCAAAACAACCATCGAGGAGGTGAAGAAAGCCATAAAAAACGGTGAAATCACCCAAGCAGAAGTGGACAAGCGCGTGATGAAAGTGTTGCAGGCCAAAGATTGGCAGGGCCTTAGCCACTGGCAGCCGGTGTCCATGGAAGATATCCATGAGGACCTTAACAACTCGAAGGCTCATTCCCTGAACAGGCAATTAGTGGAGGCATCGATTACGCTGTTAAGAAATGAGGAGGAAGCGCTTCCAATCAAGCGATTAGCGTCGGAGAAATTGGCTTATGTGGCCCTTGGTGCCGAGGAGGAAACCGCTTTCCAACGCGGGCTGAGCAGATATGTAGAGGCAGACACGTTTTTTGTGCCAAAGGATATATCACTTTCCTCCCTGGAGGATATGCTCAAGACACTTCAAGGTTACTCCAAAGTGATCGTGGGTATTCACCATTTGGGCTTGAAGGCCAGTGTGAAGAATTTTGGGATTACGGCAGAAATGAATGTAATGCTGAAAAAGCTCATCAATGCCCAGCCCACCGTGGTGGCGGTATTTGGAAATGTTTACAGCTTGGATAAGTTAGAGGATTTGGAGAAGGCCACTGCCGTCATTGCTACTTATCAGGAGTCTGAGCTCACACAAGATGTAGCTTCACAACTTGTTTTTGGGGGTGTAGGTGCCAAAGGGAAATTGCCTGTCACCATCAATCATAACTTTAAAATCGGAGATGGCCTTCAAACATCAGACGGTTTTCGCTTTTCTTATGTGGAACCAGAAGCCGTGGGGATTGCACAGGAGGATTTGACTGGAATCAAGGATTTGGTGCAGCAGGCCATAGCAGAAAAGGCGATTCCGGGGGCATCGGTTTTGGTGGCCAAGGAAGGCAAAGTGTTTTACCAGCAAGCATTTGGCTACCATACCTATGACAAGGAAGTTCCGGTCAAAATCACGGACTTGTATGACTTAGCTTCTGTGACCAAGATCAGCACGTCCTTGGCAGCATTGATGCAATTGCAGGGTGAGGGGAAGTTTGATGAAAACAAGACCCTCGGAGACTACCTGCCCATGGCCAAGGGGACGAATAAGGAGGATTTGGTTTATAAGGATATTTTAACCCATCAAGCGGGACTAACCTCATGGATTGCATTTTGGAAGAGTACTGTTCGCAAAAACGGTTCTTTCAAATGGTTTACCTTTAAGGATCACCAAAGCAAGCGGTTTCCCATAAAAGTAGCCGATCATTTATACATCCATCGCCACTATGCCGATAAGATTTATAAGGAAATCATGAAGTCTCCCGTGAGTGAGGATAAAAAATATGTTTACAGTGATTTATCGTTTATTCTGGCGCCTAAAGTCGTGGAGCATATTACGGGAGAACCTTTTATCGATTACCTGAATGAAACGATCTATGATCATTTAGGGGCAAGCACGTTGACCTTTAATCCTTATCAAGACTATCCGGCCGACAGGATCGTTCCCACCGAATATGATAGTCTCTTCAGGAGGCAATTGCTACATGGAACCGTGCACGATGAAGGAGCTGCCATGCTGGGAGGTGTCAGTGGACATGCCGGTCTTTTTGGAGATGCCAATGATTTGGCCAAGCTTATGCAGCTGTACCTAGATGATGGTGAATATGCTGATGAAACTCTTATCAAGGGCCATACAGTAAGTAAATTTGGCAAGTGCCAGTTTTGTCCTGATAACTACCGGGCACTGGGATTTGACCGACCAAGGAAACCGGGAGATCCCAATGGCAATTCAGCCCCAAGTGCTCCGGCCAGCAGTTTTGGCCATACGGGCTTTACCGGGACTTATGCTTGGGTGGATCCAGAAAACCAATTGGTTTATGTTTTTTTGTCCAACCGGGTAAATCCCACCAGAGAGAACACGAAGCTATATCAGTTAAATACACGGACAAATGTACTTGAAGTAGTGTATCAAGCGATGAAGTGATTCTTAAGATATGAGTATTGAGATATGAGTCTTGAGAAAATTGTATATCAAATTCTTCCTTTCGATGGGGAGGTTAAGAAGGGTGAAATCAGTAACGAACTAGCATAAATAATTAATAATCACTAACCATTACCCAAACCATGAAAAAATTACTGGCATTGCTCTTGGTGATGCAGATAGGTGGCGTCTATGGCCAAAACTTTAAGTTTGCCTTTGTGACGGATACTCATATCGGTTCGCCCAGTGGGGCTGCGGAAGAGGATTTGGAAAAGACCATAACGGATATCAACGGTCAAGAAGGGCTGGATTTTGTACTGCTCACTGGAGATATTACGGAGATGGGCACAGATGAAGAAATAGCGCGTGCAAAGGAGATTATAGACAAACTAAAAATTCCGTATTATGTCATCCCTGGTAATCACGACACAGGCTGGTCAGAATCGGGCGGAGTGAGTTTTATCAAAGCCTTTGGTTACGATAAGTTTGTTTTTGAGCATGAGGGGTATAAGTTTATCGGAACTGCTTCTGGACCTTATGTCAGGATGTCGGATGGTCATATTCCCAGGGATGCTGTGGTATGGATGGATTCGGTACTCGCTGCTACGCCGAAAGACCAGCGCATCATTAATGTAAATCATTATCCCTTGGACAATAGTCTGGACAACTGGTTTGAGTTGACGGAAAGGCTAAAAAAATACAATACCCAGTTTTCCATCTGCGGACATGGCCACCGCAACAAACCCTACGATTTTGAAGGCATTCCCGGAGCTATGGGGCGGTCAAATTTACGGGCCAAAGATGCTGTAGGGGGGTACAATATTGTCACGATTAGCCCTGATACGGCTTATTTTGCAGAACGTACCTCAGGCCTGAAGACGGATGCGCCTTGGCGAAAAATCGCCCTAGGTGCAAAGGATTATGCTGCAAAAGAAAATTATGAAAGACCTGATTTTAGCATCAATGAAAAATACGACCAGGTATCTGCTAAGTGGAGTTATCATGCTGATGCCAATGTGATCAGTACGCCTTTGGTGGCCAAGGGGAAAGTGATTTTTGGAAATAGTGTCGGGAAAGTGGAGGCCCTTTCCATAGAGACAGGCCGGTTGGAATGGTCATATGATACAGGTGCAGGGATTTTCTCTTCACCTGTGCGATACCACGACTTGGTAATATTCGGTACGGGCGATGGAAACATCTACGCGCTTAACTTAACTGACGGGGAATTGGAATGGAAAACACCAGCATCTGCTGCTGTGTTGGGTTCGCCCATAGTAGAAGATGGTAAGGTGTATATTGGTGCCAGTGACGGTAAATTCCGGGCCTTGGATGCGAAAGACGGTAAGGTATTGTGGGTATTTGGTGGATTGGAAGGGCCAGTGGTGAGCAAACCACTTATTTACCAAGGGAAGGTGATTTTTGGAGCGTGGGACAGGCATTTGTATGCGGTGGACAGGGCCAGTGGGAAGCTTGCTTGGAAATGGGACAATGGATCCGCCAACCGCATGTATTCACCAGCAATGTGTGTTCCCGTGGCCCATGAAGGCGTGGTCTATATCGTCGCGCCAGATCGGTACATCACCGCATTGGATGCTGCCAGTGGGGAGGAACTTTGGAGGAGCAATGAGGCGACCGTAAGGGAATCCATAGGGATTTCATCGGATGGGAAATGGGTCTATGGTAAAACCATGAATGATGAAGTGGTGGCTTTCGAGACAGGAAGGGATGCTGCCAACCTGGCTTGGCGAATGGATTGTGGGTTTGGCTACGAGCATGTGCCGTCCATGTTGATAGAAAACGGTGGGGCGGTTTATTTTGGAACAAAGAACAGTACGGTTTACAGCATTGATCCCCAAACCAGAACCATCCACTGGGCGCATAAAATTGACAATTCCATGGCCAATACGGTGAACGTTATTGATGAACATTCCTTGGTGGTAGCAACCATGGACGGAAAGGTGGAGTTGTTGGAGTTTTAGTTTTTCGTTGGAAGGTTAAAAAAGTGTCCAAATTATAAGAAAAGATATGAAAAAGTATGTGTCAATAAAGGCAGTGTTGTTTTGCGCAGCCATGGTGTTGTTTTGCGGTGCATGCGGCGGTAGGCAGACAGCAGAAGAGGCTACCGAAAAGAACCCGGAAGAGGAGCAAATCAAGCGTGTAGTAATCGGAGCGGAGCGGTTGCTGGAACCGGCATATTTCCCACTGGTAAAAGGAAAAAATGTGGCTTTGGTGACCAATCACACTGGATTGCTACCAGATGGCAGGCATCTGGTAGACGTGCTTCACGAAAATAAGGACGTGGAACTGAAGTTGTTGTTTGGTCCCGAGCATGGTATCAGGGGAGAGGAGGATAATCATGTGGCAGATGGAAAGGACAATAGCACAGGCTTACCGGTAGTTTCCCTTTATGGAAAAGTCCGGAAGCCTACACCAGAGATGCTGGAGGGGATCGATGTGATCTTGTTTGATATTCAGGATGTGGGTGCACGGTTTTATACGTATATCGCCACCATGAGCCATGTGCTGGAAGCGGCGGCGGAAGCAGGGATTCCTTATGTGGTTTTAGACAGGCCCAATGCCATTGGCGGTAAGTATGTGGACGGTCCCGTAGGGGAAAAGCAGCTCCAGCCCATTGTAGGGGTGGACCAACTCCCGGTGGTACATGGGATGACCGTGGGCGAATTGGCACATATGTTCAATGAAGAGCGGGGAAATGAAGGCTTGCCAAAAGCAGCATTGACGGTCGTCAAAATGGAGAATTACCAGCGGGATATGTGGTTTGATGAGACGGGGCTTCCTTGGGTCAAGCCTTCTCCAAATATGCTGACATTGACCACTGCTGCCCTTTATCCCATGACCTGTCTCCTGGAGGGGACGAATGTTTCTGAAGCCAGGGGGACTTTGCATCCGTTTGAGCATATTGGTGCTCCATGGATTGACGGGGAGGTGTTGCGCAAGAAAATGTCTTCTTATAAGCTGCCGGGGGTGACCTTTGCTGCCAGTAGCTTTGTGCCGGAAAGTGTGGTGGATGGAATCGAAATTTATCCGCCCAAATTTCTAGGTGAAGCCTGTTTCAGTGCGCAAATTACCTTGAAGGAGCGAGAGGCTTTCGAGTCGGCCAAAGCAGCAGTCTATATGCTGGACGCGCTAAAAGAATTATATCCGGATGAGTTGGAATGGAAGGAAAAGCGAATGGATGGCTTGTGGAAGACCCAAGCCGTGAGAACTCAGCTCCTGGAAGGGGTGTCCCCTGCTGAGATCATTGGAGGTTGGCAAGAGGGGTTGGCGTTTTTCAAAGCACGAAGGCTTAGTTGCCTATTGTATTAATCAAAGTTATTTTTGTTTTTGAAGACCATGTCTGATGAGGCATGGTCTTTTTTTGTAGGTGATTTTTACATCTTGAAAATAATACATATACATATTTTTATTATTATTTTATAGTTTATTGTTTGTTTACTTATATATAGTGTTTATCACTAGTTGTGATGAATATTTTTACAATTGTCTATTAAGTATTGTTTTTGTATGATATCAATTATAAATTGAAAAAAATTGACATTAATCACACTATAGTACATCATTTCACTTTTATTTATTGATTTTAGTGCTATTTACCTAGTTTATTGAATTTAAATGAATTCATTTTGGGTAGGGATGTGTCCTGCGGCATTTTCCTAATCTGTTTGTGGCTTTCAAGGGAAGCAGGTTCTCCTGGTATGGGGATGAAAAGAACATAACATCGTTTTATGAACGTGATTTTTGAATTTAACCTAGAAATTAAAATTATTTATGGCAATTAAATTAATTCCAGGAGGTGCTGATGCGGATGTCTTCACTGTAGGGAACAAGACCTATCCGAAGGGCAGATTTTTTCTTTACAGGAAAGGGGAGACTGTCCTGGTGAACAGCAATGAAATGGGAGGCGTGGTGGCCTTTGGCCATTACACAGACTTCGAAGATGAACAAGGAAAATCCTTTGGCTCGGTGGATGACTTGATGGGGTACTTGGACGATATGATTTTCGGTAAGCGCGGAATTGTCCACAACAAGAGTCAATTGGATTATCAGCATACAGAAGGTAGTATTTTGCAATACGACAGAAGAAGGATGTTCGGTTCTCAGGCTAATCCGCTTACCGGAGCCATTACAGATTATCATGACGGCACAGTAGATTCAACCAGAGGAGAGGGGATTATTTTTCATAAAGATGAAAATGAGCCACATTATCCATCAGGATTTGTGAAAGGAAGCGGGACTTATGCTGTTGGTCAGCTAAATATGATTCGATATCAGTATTTTACGCAGGACTTTAAGCTGTATACGATAGAGAACCTGACAGGATATGATGGGCAGGATGTCTACGACGGTCTTGTCCTACATTATGATTTTAGTAAAGGAACGGATATTGGCAATTCCATATTGGACCAGAGCGGTTTTGATAACAACGGTTTTTTGGATTATCCTGAGGATGCAATATGGGATGAAGATGCAGGGACGGTGACCTTAGGCAACAATGAAGATTCAGAATTGCGGAGCTTTATTAGGGTGCCCTTTTCTAAGAGCTTAGGGTATGTCAAGCATGAATTTACAATCATGGTAGATTTTGGCAAAAGAGGGAGGTTTTCAGGAGTGATATTTGGCACCAATAAATCAGGTGGTGGGAATAACGGTTTGAACATTGGGATAGTTAGTGATGGGAGAGTGGAGTTGGAAGTGAATGAGGAAAGTTTAGGAGCTGATGGTAGGGGAAGGTCTACCTCACCAGCTTTATATCCCGAGGATGGAAGTACGAAAACCTTTGTCATTACCTATGATGGTCGGTTTATACGGTTCTATTATAATGGTAGCCTTAACAAATCAACTGAAATATCCGAAGGGGAGTATGTTTACAATGAGGAAGATTGGTATATCGGGAAGCAAAATGGTAGGACGGTAAGTTTAATAACACTTATTAGGCACTTTGCTGTATGGGATAGAGTGCTTTCCGGTGAAGAAATCGCAGACTTATGGGATAAGTTTTCTGTTTCTAAGTAAGCATAAGTGATGCTATTTACAGTAAGTTTTTACCTTTAAATTAATTATTTATGGCAATTCAAGTAACACCGGGCGAATTGGGTTCTGGCGTATTTTGGGTGGGAGATGAATCTTATCCCACTGGTCAGTTTTTTATCTATAGGATACAAGAGATCGTCTTGGTAAGTAGTAATGAGGTGGGGCATGTGGCACTTTATGGTCACTTTTCTGAATTTATAGATGAGCAAAGAAATCCTTTTTCTTCAGTGGAGGCTTTTATTGCTTACTTGAACAAAGCGATTTTTTCAGATAGTCAGGAAGTTTCCAAAGGGTATGAATATGGGTATGAATATTCGGAGGGAAGTGTTCTTCAATATGATAAGCGGCGAAGATATGGCTCGCATACCATGCCATTGTCAGGAGATATATCCGAGGACCTTTCATTGGAGTATTTTCCAGGAGAAGGAGAAGGTTTTATTTTTCATAAGAGTTCTTCTATGCCGAGTTTACCCGAGAGTTTTGAGAAAGAATCAGGTGATTATAAGCCCAATCAATTGAATATTATCAAATATCAGTTTTTGAATAAAGGGTTTGTGCTATATTCGATCATGACTGTTCCAGATTATGAGCCTTTGGACGTATATGATGGCATGGTGATCCATTATGATTTTAATCAGGATATAGGATATAGAGATTATATTAAGGATAAGAGCGGTAATGGTAATCACGGGAGAATCGTTAATCCCGATGATGTTGAATGGGTTTCTGAGTTATCTGGTTTTAAGGTAATGGTTGGTAATAATGAAGAAGCAGATTTACGCGGATACTTTGTTATACCGTTCTCTAAATCGCTGGGGCTTGTCAAAGAAAAATTCACGGTATTAGTGGAGTATGGTAAACAGGTTAGGTCAGCAGGATCGTTCTTTGGAACCTACTCCTTAGGTAGTGGTAATAATGGTTTTCGGCTGGCTACGGTTTCAGACGGGCGTTTGGAAATGGGGGTAAATCCTGAATCGCAAGGGAGTGATGGGAGAGGTAGGTCCACGGGAGACTCGGGAACCTATCCTACTGATGGTGGTACTCTGCAGTGCGTAATTACCTATGATGGTGACAGGATTCGCTTTTTTACCGATGGTAAGCTTAACAAATCCAATGACGTGACCAATGGCCTCAATGTACATAATGATGAAATATGGACACTCGGAAAATTGAATGGAGCAACGGCAAGTTACAAAAGTGTCATTGGAAGGTTTGCCGTATGGAACCGTGTGTTGAGTGATGAAGAAATTGCGGCCATTGATGTGGGCACTATAAATAATGAGCTTGTTGAGGTAGTGAAATACTGTCCGTTTCAAGATATCATCATCAATAGTGATCTAGATGCAGAGGGAGCTACAGATTCTTGGGTACAACGTCAATGTTATAATGATCCGAATGATATTTTGGTGAGTTCAGATGTGGCGAGATCCGGCACCACAAGTGGACGGTTTTACCTAAGAAAGGGGTTGCGTTATCAATTAAAGAAACATAGAACTGAGGTGTTGTCTCTTTCAGGCATGGAGACTGAAATGTCCAGAATGAAAAAGTGGATGTCTTACTCAATATATTTCCCATCGGACTATTATATCGACCCGTCTCATACGATAGCTGAGGTAATTCAGCAACTGCATGTAGGTTACAGCCAGTCGCCACCTATCAGTATTAGGACACAAGAGGACGGTTTTTATATGCAGATTTGCTATGGCGACTTTAATTCCAAAATTGAAGAGGAAGCCGAATTGAAAGCCACTATGAGAAAGTATTACAGGTTTAAGAAAATTACTCCTGGAGAATGGCATGATTTTATTCTTTACTATGAACTCCATCCCACGGACGGAATAGCAAAGTTATGGCTCAATAGGGAGTTGGTGGTGGATCATCAGGGACCTACCATGTATTCAAATGATCTTGAATACCATTATTCATGGAAGGTGGGGCTTTATTGTTCTCAGTGGCTGGCGGGTACACTGGAAACAATACCAGACGAGCGATTGCTTTATTATGATGAGGTAAGAATAGCAAATAATGTGGCTCCAGCCTATGTTATGTTTTCAAAAATGGATCCTGAGGGCAGGAGAGCAATTAGTGGGGTTGAGTATCCTGCTAGTTATTGGGAAAAATTGATTGAGTAGAAAGTAAAGGTTTTGGAAGAGGTTAGATCGGGAATTTTCCGATCTAACCTAATCTAGGGAGTAATATTTAAATTATTGTCCTGGAGCCAATCAGATTTTCCTTCTTTAAGGATTTTAGCAGGTATACCGCCAATTACACAATGTTCTTGGTTAAACGACTTATTGACTACTGCATTTGCACCTATTGTGCAGTGATTACCAATGTAGATATTGCCAAATAATTTTGCACCTGGGCCAATGTATACATTTTTGCCAATTTGGGGTGCTTCTGGTGATCCTGCGTTTGCACCAATATTCACACAGGCATGGATCCTGCAGTTTTCACCGATTTTTGCATTTTTACTGATAATGATAGTGCCATAGTGAGGTAGAGAAAGCCCTTTGGAACATACATTTACAGGAATCGTAAAACCAAGTTTTAACCCTAGTGTTTTGTATTTGTAATAATAGTAGCTAAAAAGGATCTTTGAAAATAGTTTGTCTTTATTATTACAGTGATATTCACATTTTCTAAGGAGCAGAATGAATTTCCATCGAGGATTGGAAAATCGTGTCATAACTCGATTTTTGACAGCGTGATAGTTTATGCCCATAGATGAAGCGTCCTGATTGATGTATTCGAGGTAATCATCTTTTGTTTTAATCATTGTTATAAGTTTGAATAGAGCTATATAATATCCCAATTGAAGCGTGTCCTAAATTATCTGATTTCGTGACTGGCGATTACAAGAAATTAGGGCGGTCTAGTTTCTGGCCGATGCGATAGGCGGCATTCATCAAGCCTACATGGCTATATGCTTGAGGGAAGTTTCCCCATTGGCTTCCTGTTTCATGATCCACATCTTCGGAGAAGAGTTGAAGGTGATTGCAGTACTTGGTAAGGGTCTCAAAGCCTTCCACTGCTTCATCAAGACGGTTTACACAGGCCAATGCTTCGATGTACCAGAAGGCACAAATTAGAAATGTGGTTTCCGGTACCCCAAAATCGTCCATATGCTTATACCGATAAAAGAGGTAATCTTTGGCCAGTAGGTCCTTTTCCAGCATTTTCAAGTGGTTGTTGGCACGCTCAATGTCATTGCCAAAATACCCCATAGTGATGAGTTGTAAGGTGCTGGCATCCATGTTTTTGGTGCCTATGGCTTGGGCATAAGCTTTCATTTCTGGGACATAGCATGCTTCGATTTTTTCGATCGACTGAAGCCTGAGTTTTTCAGCCTTTTCCTTCATGGAGCTGTCCTGAAGCCGATCTGCGATCTTGATTGCAGCACATGAGCCGGCCCAATGGAAAATAAAGGTATAGCAATGCTCCTGAGCCAAATTTCTGAATTCCCACAGCCCAGCGTCTTTTTCATTCATGGTCTCTTCTATTTTATCCAACAGGTTATGGATGAAAGGTGCCGAGTGACTCTTTTCAGATTCAATGAAACGTTTGTCCGCATACAGTGGCAAAAGACTTACCAATACTTGGCCGTAAAGATCATTTTGGATATGGGTATACGCTTGGTTGCCAAACCGGACGGGTTGGTTGCCTAGGTATCCTGACAGGTCACTGAGTTCTTCCTCCAAAAGGGCAGACCCTGTTATGGAATATAGCGGCTGGTAACGGCCGTTGGCATTGGTGGGAAGGTTTTGGATGTATTCAAAATACCGTTCCAGTTCTTGGAAATGCCCAAGCGAGTTAAAGACGTTTAGCGTATAATAACTGTCTCGGATCCAGCAATACCGGTAATCCCAATTCCTAGTGGAGCCTGGAGACTCTGGTAGACTGGTCGTGGAAGCCGCAATAATAGCTCCTGTGTCTTCAAATTGATGGATTTTCAGGGCCAATGCAGACCTGACCACAAGTTTTTGGTAGAAGTGGGGTATGCTGGTAGATTTCACCCATTCTCGCCAATACTGAGTGGTGGCCTGTAGGAAGCGCTCGGCAGTACTTTCTACGGGTGCTTCCAGTGGCTGCCCATAGGTGAAAAACAAGTAAATGGGACGCTGAAGCCTGAAAGCACGGTCTTCCATGATATAGTTTACAGAGCAATTTGCCGTCAAGCGGACTTCTTGTTCAGCACCCAAAAATTCAATATGGTTACTGTTCATGCTCGGCTTAAGCTTTTTGTTGCCCCGATTAGTGACCGGTTTACAGTTGATCTTGATCTTGGGTTCGCCTGAAATGGGTTCCACCTTTCTGATGACCATCAGGGGCTTATGGTAGCGCTCAAAGTTCATAAAACGAGGAGCAAAGTCCGTTACGGAATAAGCTTCCTCTCCATTATCCAAAATGACTGTTGTCTTAAGGATATTGGTGTTTTCGAGGTATTCTTGCTGGGTGGTAAAAGCATTTTCTTCCGGCAGGATGCTGAATTCTCCCCCTTTCTCTCGGTCCAGCATTCCCCCAAAAATAAAATCACTGTCAAAGCGAGGGAAACAGAGCCAGCTAATATTGGTGTTTTTTTCAATGTGGGCGATATAAGCACAGTTTCCGATCAGCCCTGTACCATAAAGATGTCTTTTTGTCATAAATTTTAGGTTGAATGGTGTAAAAAGTAGGCAACTTTGGGTAAGCGTTGAATATAGCAAAAAAATGAAAAGGTAAGAAGGTTGTTTGGCCGAAATGTTAAAATGATGGAGGGTTTACTTGAATCCGAGGATATGGCAGTTGCTTTTAGGAGCCTTTCAGGGATTGTTCTTACTTCTGAAATAGCCTCATATGGTTTTTTTTCGCCATGCCAATTGGAAAAATAAACCCTCTTATCCGTGAGCTTTCCCACTCATGGCAAAGCCAAATTAGGCAATCGCTGTTCCTATCATCTTTTGCCTTCATAGGGAACGTATACCACTTTTTTGGTTTCAAAAAAATCTTCTTTGAAGTAATCACTCAAGTGATAGGTGACATAGGAAATAGGCAGTTCTTCCATTTCTTCATCCACATCTCCGCCCTTGAGATAGAGAATGCCGTTGGTAAATTCATTGAAATCTTCTTTCTTAAACTTGTCTTTTACCCAAGGGTAGAAATTGGCCATTCGGGTGACTGCCCTGCTGATGATAAAGTCATATTTACGCGGCAGCGATTCAGCTCTTGCCTGTTGGGCTTCCACATTGCTGAGCTTTAAGGTTTTGGCAACATCCTTTACGACAGTGATTTTTTTGCCGATGGAGTCGACTAGGTGAAAATTGGTCTCAGGAAAAAGAATTGCAAGTGGTATGCCTGGGAATCCACCTCCCGTGCCGATGTCCAGTACCCAGGTGTTCGGCTCAAACTGCATGACTTTGGCAATTCCCAAAGAGTGCAGGACATGGTGCAGGTAAAAGGCATCCATGTCTTTTCGGCTGATGACATTGATTTTTTGGTTCCAATCCCGGTATAGGTCCCCCAATGCGGTAAATTGTTCTTTTTGCTTTTCCGTTATATCCGGAAAATAGGGTAAGATCAGATCTAATTCCTGCGTCATATAGAGTTTAGGCGTTAATTAATATGTTTGATATAAAGTACAAGGAAAGGGGGTGTTCACTTCGGGATGTTGGTCTTTTGAGACGTTAAGTTCCTAAATATATTTTTGCTTTCCTTGGGCAATTTCATAAAGAAGCTCACGGGAGCGGTGCAGCTGGGCTTTGACAGTCCCGAGTGGTTTGTCCAGCTCCTGGGCGATTTCATCATATGACAGCTCGTCAAAATACCTCAATTTCACTAACTTACGGTACTTTGCCGGAAGCTTATCGACAAAAATACGCACCATCTCGATCCGCTGACTTTTGATGAACTCGTCTTGGGGATTGTTGTCGTCATCTTCCACGTCAATGTTTACCGAATTACCACCATCATCCGTGAGGGTGTTGTTAAGGCTCATTGTTTTAAGCTTTTTCTTTCGGATAAAGTCGATCGTATTGTTTGTGGCAATTCGAAACAGCCAAGTGCTAAAGGTATAATCTTTCTTGAACTTGTGTAGGTTCCTGAAAGCTTTGGCAAATGCTTCCATGGTAAGATCCTCCGCATCATCAGCGTCGCGGATCATTTTTAAAATCATAAAATAAACCGCCTTCTTATAGCGCTTCATAAGCGTGGCGTATGCCTGTTGGTCTTTTTGATCTACCGCTTGGTCTATTAAGTCAAAATCTTCTAACGCTTTGTCTGAGAACCCTCTTTCGTTTATTTCCATCTAACTGTCTTTGATAGGTAACCTTTAGCCCCAATAATCCAAAAATAACTTAAATACATTAAATCGAAAAACATGGTCCACAACACTTTCTTTTGACCTTCGATTTTTTTGATTGCATTATTGAATATGGAAAATTGCAGCAATGCCCTTGTTACTATAATACTGACAATAACGGCAATTGGTTCCCATTTTTGTGTAATACTGATCAAAGCTATTGCTGTTGCCCAAAAAAACAAATGACTTATGGCATAAAGGCCTATTTTTGCTTTATCACTGGTCTTATAATATTTTCCCGCTTGGTAATGCCTCGTTTTCTGTACATAGTATTCCTTAAAGGTCTTTTTTGGGATGGACTCAGTGATTCCTTCGGGGTGTATGACCACTGCGGTGTTGTGCTTTTTTGCATGCCGATTGACATATAGGTCGTCATCGCCTCCGAGAATATGCCAAAGGTCTTTGAAGGCTTTGTGGTCCATGAAATACGTGCGCCGATAGGCTAAATTTCGGCCGACTCCCATGAAAGGGGCCTTCCAAAGAGCAAAGGAAAAATACTGAATAGCAGTAAACCAGGTTTCAAATTGGATGAGGGCATTTAAAAATCCCTTTCCCTTGCCATAGCCTCCATAGCCTAGGGAAAATGTTTTTTTACCGTTTCTGATGGGATGGGTCATTCGCTTGATCCAATTTTCAGAAACAGGAAGACAGTCGGCATCTGTCAGCAAGAGGACATCATACTTGGCCACTTTAATGCCCAAGGTAAGGGCATATTTCTTTGCTGTCACATGCTCGGGGGTGTACTCAATGGTGACTGTTCGGAGCATGGGGTATTCTTTCATCATCTGCTCCAGAAGAAACCTCGTATCATCATAGGACCTGTCATTGATGATCAGTACTTCAAAGGCGGGGTAATTTTGCTGAAAAAGCAATGGGATGAGCTTTTGCAAGTTTTCTGCTTCGTTATGTGCAGCAATCACAACGGTAACACCTTCTTGGTTATGGTCAGCCGTGGATTCACTTTTATCCTGGTAAAAATAACTTAGCTTGCCGTAAACGAACAAAAAGTAAATAACTTGTATGAATGTAGCAGCTCCGAAAATGAGCCAGAGCAAATCGATGATCATGTGTCGTTTGGATTTCCTTACAAAGATAAAATCAAAAACAGCAACTCTTTTAAGGATAAGCTTATATTTTTGTGCAGAAATTGATAACTAAATCAGCACAAGGTCGTTTGACTTTGTCTGAAAAGCACGATTGATGAAGTTCATTCTAGAAAATACAGACCAAAAAAGCAAAGCAAGGACAGGTGTGGTCAAAACAGACCATGGGGATATTCAGACGCCGATATTTATGCCAGTCGGAACGGCTGGCTCGGTGAAGGCTGTTCACCAGCGCGAGCTAACCTATGATATCAAAGCCCAAATTATCTTAGGGAATACCTATCACTTGTATTTGCGTCCAGGCCTGGATGTGCTGGAAAAGGCCGGCGGATTGCACAAATTTAACGGATGGAATAAGCCAATCCTTACAGACAGTGGAGGCTATCAAGTGTTTTCCTTGGCCGGAACACGGAAAATAACAGAAGAGGGGGTGCTGTTTAAGTCCCATATTGATGGTTCTAAGCACAAGTTTACCCCTGAAAATGTGATGGATATACAGCGGAGTATCGGTGCGGATATTATCATGGCCTTTGATGAATGTACTCCCTATCCATGTGAATTTGGCTATGCCAGAAAATCCATGGAAATGACTCACCGCTGGCTGAAGCGCTGTATAGATCAAGTGGACAGTACCGAAGGGAAGTATGGTTACAGCCAGGCATTGTTTCCGATTGTTCAAGGAAGTGTGTATAAAGACCTGAGGAAACAATCTGCAGAATTCGTGGCATCATGTGGCAGAGAAGGAAATGCCATTGGGGGATTGTCCGTGGGAGAACCCGCAGAAATGATGTATGAAATGACCGAGTTGGTTACGGACATTCTACCGGAAGATAAGCCACGTTACCTTATGGGAGTGGGTACTCCTGCCAATATCTTGGAATGCATTGCCTTGGGAGTGGATATGTTTGACTGTGTGATGCCGACGCGCAATGCCCGTAACGGGATGCTTTTCACCTCTGAGGGAATCATGAACATGCGAAACGAAAAATGGAAGGATGATTTTTCTCCCATTGATCCCAATATCAATAGCCACGTGAGCAGTTTTTATTCGAAAGCTTATCTTCGTCACCTTACGGTGAGCAAGGAAATTTTGGCTGCTCAGATAGCGAGTGTTCACAACCTGAGTTTTTACCTTTGGCTGGTGGCCGAAGCAAGAGAAAAAATCAAGGCTGGAGAATTTGCGGTTTGGAAAGACGAGATGGTGAAAAAAGTAAGCAGAAGGTTATGATAAAGTTGCTGGATAAACTGATCATTAAGGATTTTTTGAAAACCTACTTTTTTGTGGTGTTGATGCTGATCTTAATTGTATTGGTATTGGACTTCACTGAAAAGAATGATGATTTTATCCGTAATAATGTGCCTACACCGGAGATCTTGAAGTACATGTTCAATTATGGGCTGTACCTCAATAACCTGCTGACGCCGATTACGGTGTTTATTTCGGTGATTTTTATTACCTCCCGAATGGCAGGCAGGACGGAAATAGTGGCTATTCTGAGCAGTGGAGTGAGCTTTGTCCGGATGCTAAGACCTTTTCTGATAGGAGCGTCCATGATTGCAATTGCCAGTTTTTTGCTTAACGGCTGGGTGCTGCCAGGGGCTACGGCTGGCGTGTATAACTTTAAGATGGAGTACCTTGAAGATGATGCCCAGTACAACTACCAAAACCTCCATGTAAAAGTAGCCCCCGACGTATACGCTTATATCAGTAAATACTATACCGGGCCTAAGACAGGCTATACCTTTACCTTAGAGCATATAGAAGATGGAAAGCTGATCTCAAAGCTGTCGGCAGATCGGATCGTCTGGGATACGGCTGCAAATGCCTGGGAGGTCAGAAATTATAAAATCCGGACGCTGGAGGATATGGAAGAAGCCTATGAAGTAGGAGAGGAGATGGATACGGTGCTTTCCATTACCCCCGCCGATTTTGATTTACCGCCAAATCACCACGAAACCCTGAACCTGCCCGAGCTGAGCAGACAGATTAAGGTGCTGGAGGACCGTGGTGCCGATAATGTAAACTTTTATAAAATTGAACGGTATGTGCGGTTTATGTCTCCCTTTGCAGCCATCATTCTGACATTTATTGGTGTGATCGTGGCGTCGAAAAAGACGCGGGGTGGATCAGGTTTTAAGATAGCCTTGGGCTTCCTTTTGGCTTTTGTGTATATCATATTGTTCCTGTTGTCCAGAACATTTGCAGAGGCCGGCACGCCTTATCCGATACTAGCTGTCTGGTCGCCCAATATTATTTTTGCCATCACAGGTTTGGTGATGTATAAAACGATTCCTCGGTAGCGGTATGACAGGTGCATCTTTCAAGGATTATTTAATGCTCCATCTCACGGTTTTGATATGGGGATTTACCGCTATTTTGGGCCTTTTGATCGTGATACCGGCGGTAGAAATCGTATTCTATAGGACCTTATTGGCGTCAGTGATGCTGGGAGTGATTTTTATGATCCAAGGCAGACACGTGAAGATGCCTGTAAAAGAGCTTGGCAAAGTGATCGGGACGGGAATGCTGATAGGCTTGCATTGGATTTTGTTTTTTGGAGCAGCCAGGGTGTCCACAGCCTCTGTATGTCTTGCCGGGGTGGCCACCTGCTCTTTATGGACGGCTTTTATAGAACCGTGGGTAAACCATTCCAAAATCAAATGGTATGAAGTAATGCTGGGGATTATGGTGCTAGTGGGATTATATGTGATCTTCAGGTTTGAGGTCCAGCACTGGAAGGGACTGGCCATGGCCATTGGTGCTGCTTTTTTGGGGGCTTGTTTTACCGTAAGCAATGGACAGTTGACCAAAAAACACGCTGCCTATGTCATTACTTTTTATGAGATGATAGGGGCCTGCTTGTTTTCCCTGTTGTTCATGCCGATTTATGTACAGTTTTGGGCAGGAGAAGAAGGGTTGCAGCTTGTTCCCGCTCCGATGGATTGGTTTTGGTTGTTGCTGCTGGGAGGTGTGTGTACGGTATATGCTTTTTCTGTTTCAGTGGAACTCATGAGAAGGCTAAGTGTATTTGTCATTAACCTGACTGTTAACTTAGAACCCGTTTACGGAATTATCCTTGCCGTGTTGATTTTCGGAGACCAAGAGAAAATGACGCCTGGGTTTTATATGGGCACCTTGATTATCCTTGCCTCCGTCATCATGTATCCCGTTTTTAATTTCTTATACAGAAGAAAAAAGAACAAGCAATTGTTAAGAATGCAGTAATTCCGGATTTGGAAAGATAAAGAGGTTTGAGTTAGCACTTCCCCGCGAAGGTGAAGTACTCCTTAGGCCAATTGCCAAGCTCAGTTTCTTTATCGAATAGCCCAAAGACAGTGGATCCTGAGCCTGACATGGCTGCATAAAAGGCTCCCATTTCATAGAGTTTTGCTTTAATATCCGCGATTTCTGGATGTTTTGGGAAGATGCTTGCCTCAAAATCATTGACCAGCCGGTCCTGCCAAAGGTCACGGTCCGCAAGGGTCGCTCCGAGATCATGCTCAGGTGGTTTTGGCGTGACTCCTTCGTAGGCTTCTTTGGTGCCGATATGGATATTGGGATTGATGAGGATAAGGTAGCAGCCTTTTAGGTCTAAGGAAATGTCTTCAAGGATTTCTCCTCTGCCAGTGGCAATTTTAGGTGTGTTTTCGATGAAGAATGGGCAGTCGCTACCGAGTTGGGCGGCATAATCTTCCAAGAACCAATTTTCCAAGTGAAGGTCAAACAAGGTGTTCATCATCGTGAGGGCAAAGGCCGCGTCGGCAGATCCGCCGCCTAGTCCTGCCCCCATGGGGATAGCCTTATGGAGGTGGAAATGTACATGGGGAAGGTCATTGAAATCCCTTCTCATCAACTTAAAAGCTTTAAGAATAAGGTTGTCTTTTTCCGGTCCAGGGATAGGGAAACCGGTGCTTGTAAAGGAGGTTTTGTCTGCAAAGGTGATTTCCAGCGCATCGTGGAGCGGAACAGGTACCATGCAAGTGGTGATGTCGTGATAGCTGTCCTTTCTTTTTGCGGTAATGGACAGGCCAAGATTGATTTTTGCGTTTGGAAATAATACCATGGTTGAAATAAATATGCCTTGGGAGGTAAAGATAATAGGGAATGGAGAAAATGCGGCATTAGGATGGCTGAAGAATTGCCAAGCTCCGACCTGCCGAACTGATGTTGGTCCTGAAAATAATTGCTTCAAAACAGGCCGAAATGAGATATTAATTTTTGTGGATTTTGTGAATTGTCGCCATTATGTTGGGTTTTGATCTAAAATATCCCTTAAATGTTGGTTTTGGTGATCGATTTCAAGGATTTTTTTAACAAAAATTTAATTTTTTTGGAAATCAGAAGAAAATTTCGAAAATTCAATAATTGTTTTTCTAATAAAACATAAAAAAGCGTATTGCATAAAAAAGCTATCTAAAACTGAAGTGATTTATTAAATAGGCAATAGTTTAATTTTTAATTCATTTTAAAAAAAGAAATAAAATATTGTAAGTCTCAAAATAGGGTTTTACTTTTGTTAAGCAATTAGAAAAGATCAAAGAAAAGACACCACTAAACACACATAAAAGCATGTTCAGAATAGTCAGCGTCATTAACCTTATTGTCATTCTCATTTATAACTGTAAGTGAGGCGCTAGACTATTGTAAGACATCCATAAAGCAATAAAGTGCCTCATACTCGTGAGGCACTTTTTTTTATAAGGGAATAACAGAATATTGTATAAATGATGAGCGATTTAAAGAAATATAGTTGGGAAATCAGTGATAATGAGGAGAATCCGGCGGCAATGGCCATGTTATACGCCACCGGCATCACTGATAAAAAGATGAAGCAGCCGTTTGTAGGCGTAGCCAGCTGTGGGTATGAAAGTAACCCGTGCAATATGCACTTGAACAGTTTCGCGGAAGATATCAAAGCTTCTACGAACCAAGCGGACCTTTCAGGCTTTATTTTTAATACCATTGGTATTTCCGATGGGCAGTCCATGGGGACTTCCGGGATGCGGTACAGTCTTCCTTCTCGGGAAGTAATTGCCGATTCTATCGAGTCATTCATTTTGGGACATAGCTTTGACGGCGTGGTGACGATTCCGGGATGTGATAAAAACATGCCAGGTGTGGTGATGGGAATGCTCCGTGTAAACCGTCCAGGGATCATGGTCTTTGGAGGTACGATCAGGTCTGGAAACTATAAAGGTGAAAAGCTGAACATCGTTTCCGCTTTCGAAGCTTACGGTAAAAAGATCAACGGTCAAATTTCTGATGAGGATTATATGGGCGTGATCAAAAATGCCTGTCCTGGAGCTGGAGCATGTGGAGGAATGTATACTGCCAACACGATGTCTTCGGCCATTGAGGCCATGGGGCTTTCACTCCCTTTCAGCTCGTCCTATCCAGCTACTTCCAAGGAGAAGCGTGAAGAATGTAAAAACATAGGAAAATACATCAAGCAATTATTGGCATTGGATATCAAGCCTAAAGATATCATCACCAAGAAGAGTTTGGAGAATGCCGTTCGGGTGACCGTAGCACTCGGAGGAAGTACCAATGCGGCGCTTCATATTTTGGCGATAGCCAGGACCGCAGGAATTGATTTTACCCTAGAGGACTTTAAGCGTATCAATGCCGAAACGCCTGTATTGGGTGATTTTAAGCCAAGTGGGAAGTTCATGATGGAAGACCTCTATGAGATGGGTGGACTGCCTGCTTTCTTAAAATATTTCTTGAATGAAGGATTGCTGCACGGCGATTGCCTTACGGTGACCGGCAAAACCATGGCCGAGAACCTAGAAGATATCGACCCTGTCAAACCTTCAAAGGAAAGTGTGATCCATCCCTTGGATAATCCCATCAAACCATCCGGTCACTTGTGTGTGCTTCATGGGAACTTAGCTCCAGAAGGTGCCGTAGCTAAAATTTCCGGTAAAGAAGGAAAATCCTTTACGGGTACGGCTAAGGTATTTGATGATGAGCCTTCCGCCAATGCGGCCATGAAAAACAAGGAAATCCAAAAAGGCGACGTAGTGGTGATTAGATATGTAGGGCCTAAAGGTGGACCTGGGATGCCAGAGATGCTAAAGCCCACTTCTATCATCATCGGTGCAGGACTTGGATCAGATGTCGCGCTAATAACAGATGGTAGGTTCTCTGGTGGTACGCATGGTTTTGTGGTAGGGCATGTGACGCCTGAAGCTTATCTAGGCGGGCCGATCGGTTTGCTCAAGGATGGTGATGTGATTACCATTGATGCAGAAAGCCTTGAAATCAGGGTAGATGTCAGTGAGGCGGAATTTGCCGAGCGTAAGAAAAACTGGAAGAACAAAGACCTGAGCCATCTTCAGGGAACGTTAAAGAAATATGTCCAATTGGTTTCTACAGCATCTGAGGGGTGTGTTACTGACAAACAGTGAGGTAATAGACCAATCAGCATAAGACTTAAACCTCAAATATAATTTAAACTACACATGAAATCTCGCATCATATTCACGGCATATCGTACGAGGATAGCATATGCGAGATGCCATGTGGCCTCTAAAAATCAATTATAAACACATGAAAGATTCGAGAATCAGAGGAGCTGAGATCGTGATCAAATCCCTGGTATCTGAAAATTGTGATTACATTTTCGGATATCCAGGAGGTGCCATCATGCCAGTATATGATGCACTCTATGATTACGCGGACCAAATCAAACATGTACTGACGAGACATGAACAGGGAGCCATCCATGCTGCACAGGGGTATGCGCGAGTCTCCGGAAAAGTCGGCGTCTGCATGGCTACTTCAGGGCCAGGAGCTACTAATCTCATCACTGGGATAGCAGATGCCTTGATCGATAGCACTCCTCTGGTCTGTATCACGGGCCAGGTGGCTTCGGCACTTTTGGGGACAGATGCTTTCCAAGAGACCGATGTGGTGGGATTCTCCATGCCCGGGACCAAATGGAACATCCAAGTGAGAAAAGCAGAAGATATTGCTCCTGCTATCGCCAAAGGTTTTCACATTGCCCGGTCTGGGAGGCCGGGACCCGTGCTTATTGACATTACCAAAGATGCCCAAAATGAGCTGGCAGACTTTAATTATGTCCCTTGTCTCGGGATCAGGTCATATCGTCCTTACCCTAAAGTGAAGGACAGTGAAATTGCCGCCGCCGCCGAGGTAATCAATGCCGCCAAAAGGCCCTATTTGCTTTTTGGTCAAGGTGTGGTGATCGGGAAGGCAGAAGAAGAATTAAAGGCCTTTTTAGATAAGACGGGAATTCCGGCTGCTTGTACTTTATTAGGATCCGGGGCATTAAGTGAAGAACATCCGCAGTTTGTGGGGAAACTTGGCATGCACGGCAATTATGCGCCCAATATACTGACGAACAAGTGTGATGTGCTGATTGCTGTCGGAATGCGTTTTGATGACCGCGTGACAGGTGACCTGAAGCGATATGCGAAGCAAGCAAAGGTGGTTCACCTGGAGCTTGACAATGCTGAGATCAATAAAAATGTGAAGTGTGAAGTATCTGTCTTGGGCAACTGTAAGGAAAGCCTTCCCATGCTGACCGAAAAAGTCAACAAGGCCAGCCACGATGAGTGGTTGGCGGAATTCAGGACCTTAGAAGAAAAGGAGAAAAGTGCGGTGGTATCCCTTGATCTTCTGCCTACCAAAACGGGCTTGACAATGGGCGAGGTGATCCGGTACATTAACGATTACAAGAAAGACGATGCCGTGCTGGTGACTGACGTAGGACAGCATCAGATGATTGCCTGGCGGTATTTTAAGTTTAAAACGACCCGAACACAGGTAACTTCTGGAGGGCTCGGAACCATGGGATTCAGCTTGCCGGCAGCGCTTGGTGCGCAGTTAGCAGACCTTAACCGCCAAGTAGTTTGTGTGGTCGGTGACGGTGGTATCCAGATGACCGTTCAGGAATTGGGAACCATCATGCAGACCAGAAGCCCTGTGAAAGTGGTGTTGCTAAACAACAATTTCTTGGGAATGGTAAGGCAGTGGCAACAGCTGTTTTTTGATAAGCGATATTCCTTCACTGAATTGGATAACCCCGACTTCATCAAAATCGCAGAGGCGTATAATATGAAAGCCACTAAGGTGACCGAACGAGGCGATTTGAGCGATGCAGTGGCTGATATGCTGACTCATGAGGGGCCATATTTCCTTGAAGTAGTGGTAGAGAAAGAAGACAATGTGTTTCCAATGATCCCAACAGGATGTTCTGTGGAGGAGGTCAGGTTGAGTTAAAAGAAGGGGTGGATTATCCTAGTGGATGGGAGTCCCGCTTCTTCTAGAAATCTTCTGCCATTAGGTGGATGCACTGTATACTACTAGATACTAAATACCAGATACCAACTAATATGAATCGATATACCGTATCCCTTTTTACCGAAAATTTCATCGGTATCCTGAATAGAGTTACCTTGATATTTACCAGAAGGGGAGTGAATATAGATGCCCTTACCGCTTCGGAGAGTAAGGAAGATGGTGTCCATAGGATCACCATTGAAGTGACCACGACAGAAGATCAGGTCATCCAGATCGTCAAGCAAACGGAAAAGATCATTGATGTGATCAAGTCCTTTTACTATAAGGATGACGAAGTGGTGTACCAAGAAATCGCCCTTTACAAAATACCGATCAGCAGTCTTGATCCGGGCTTGGAAAAGGTGATCAGGCAGTACAATGCCCGTATCATTTCCGCGGAGAAGGAATTTGTAGTCATCGAAATGACCGGCCATAAAGAGGATACCAAAGCCCTGTTGGAGATTCTGAAGGATTTTAATATCCTTGAATTTGCCAGATCAGGTAGAGTAGCCGTGGCCAAACCAATGGGAACAATTGAACAATATTTGAATAATTAAAATTAGAAACAATGAAACTGAAATTCGGAACAGTTGAAGAAGATGTAGTAACAAGAGAAGAATTCCCTCTTGAGAAAGCCAGAGAAGTACTTAAGGATGAAGTGATTGCTGTGTTGGGCTACGGCGTACAGGGCCCAGGTCAAGCACTGAACCTTAAAGACAACGGTTTTAATGTCATCGTCGGCCAACGTAAAAACTCCAAAACTTGGGACAAGGCTGTGGCAGACGGTTGGGTTCCTGGTGAAACGCTTTTTGAACTGGAAGAAGCCTGTGAAAAAGGTACTATTCTTCAGTTCTTGCTTTCTGATGCAGGTCAGATCGCTCTTTGGCCTACCGTTAAAAAGCACCTTACCCCTGGGAAAGCCCTTTATTTCTCCCATGGATTCGGCGTAACATACAAAGACCAGACCGGTATCGTGCCACCAGAAGATGTGGATGTGATCTTGGTAGCACCAAAAGGTTCAGGAACTTCTTTGAGAAGAATGTTTGTAGAAGGTAGAGGCTTGAACTCTTCATTTGCCATCTACCAAGATGCTACGGGTAAAGCCAGGGAAAGAGTGATTGCACTTGGTATCGGTGTAGGTTCTGGATATCTATTTGAAACTGATTTCTACCGTGAGGTGACTTCTGACCTTACTGGTGAAAGAGGTACCTTGATGGGCGCTATCCAAGGAATCTTCGCAGCCCAGTACGAAGTGTTGAGAGAAAACGGTCACTCTCCATCTGAAGCGTTTAACGAAACGGTGGAAGAATTGACCCAAAGCTTGATGCCATTGGTCGCTGAAAACGGTATGGACTGGATGTATGCAAACTGCTCCACTACGGCCCAAAGAGGTGCTTTGGACTGGTGGAAACCTTTCAGAGATGCTTCCAAGCCAGTATTTGAGCAACTTTACAAGAGTGTAAAAGACGGTAAGGAAGCTGCTAAATCCATTGAATCCAACAGTAAGGCTGATTATAGAGAGAAACTGGAAGTGGAGCTGAAAGAACTAAGAGAGTCTGAAATGTGGAAGGCAGGCGCAACTGTCCGCAAACTAAGACCAGAGAATAACTAATTTAAACTTTACGGAAAGTCTGGCCAAGGGAATTAAATAGAACTTTTGGCGTGTTATAGCTGATAGACTTTCCCACAAGTGGACTTTTGGGAGGAATGGGTGAAAATTGGAGATGTTTTGTACCTGTTCCTCCCGAACTTTATGACGATTGACAACAGAAGCGATGGAAAAGAAAACATTATTTGATAAAGTCTGGGATGAGCACGTAGTCAAATCCGTTCCAGGCGGGCCTGATGTATTTTTCATAGATAAACATTTTATCCATGAAGTTACCAGCCCCGTGGCATTCCTTAACCTTGAAAATCGAGGAAACAACGTACTCTTTCCCGAGCGTACGGTAGCCACTCCTGATCACAACGTGCCTACCATCGATCAGGACAAAACCATTAAAGATAAGCTTTCCCGCATGCAAGTGGAAAAGTTACGCGACAACTGTAGCAAGTACGGAATTGAATTGCACGACTTGGGGACAGACCACCATGGTATCGTGCACGTGATCGGTCCAGAACTGGGCATCACCCAGCCGGGGATGACCATTGTTTGTGGCGATAGCCATACCTCTACACACGGTGCTTTTGGGGCGATAGCCTTTGGGATCGGTACCAGTGAAGTAGAAATGGTATTTGCTTCACAATGTATCATGCAGTCCAAGCCTAAGCGCATGCGTATCACCGTTAATGGTGAGCTTGGAAAAGGCGTAACCTCTAAGGATATTATCCTTTACATCATCTCCAAGATCTCTGCCAGTGGTGGTACCGGGTATTTTATCGAATATGCGGGTTCTGCCATCCAAAGCTTGAGCATGGAAGCAAGGATGACCATCTGTAACATGAGTATTGAGATGGGAGCCAGAGGTGGATTGATCGCTCCAGATGAGGTGACTTTTGATTATTTGAAGGGAAAAGAACATGCACCCAAAGGGGAAGATTGGGACAAGGCAGTGGAATACTGGAAATCCCTCAGAACCGATGAAGGAGCTGAATTTGATTTGGAATATACCTATGATGCCGAGGACATCGAGCCAATGATTACCTATGGTACCAATCCTGGTATGGGCATCAAGATAAAAGATATCATTCCTACCACAGAAGGTATGGAAGGGAGCAATAAAAAGACTTATCTGAAGTCATTGGATTACATGGGATTTCAGCCTGGCGAACCCATCAAAGGAAAGAAGATCGATTATGTTTTTGTAGGAAGCTGTACCAATGGCCGGATCGAAGATATCCGTGCAGTAGCGGAGTTTGTGAAAGGTAAGAAAAAGGCGGACAACATTACCGCTTGGATCGTACCGGGTTCCAGGGAAGTGGAAAGCCAAGCCATTGAAGAAGGGCTGGTAAGTATCTTGGAGGAAGCAGGTTTCAAATTGCGCCAGCCAGGATGTTCTGCTTGCTTGGCCATGAATGATGATAAGATTCCTGCAGGTAAATATGCGGTGTCTACCTCCAATAGGAATTTTGAAGGCCGTCAAGGACCAGGAGCAAGAACCTTGCTAGCATCTCCGTTGACCGTAGCTGCTGTTGCCATCACCGGCGAAGTGGCAGATCCACGTGAAGTTTAATCAAAAATCGATCAAGAAAATGGCTTACGATAAGTTCAATATATTAAAAAGTACTGTAGTGCCGTTGCCCACAGAAAACGTGGATACGGACCAAATCATCCCCGCGAGGTTTCTGAAGGCTACCGAAAGGAAGGGCTTTGGGGACAACCTTTTCCGGGATTGGAGATATGACAGTGAAGGAAATCCGAAGGCTGACTTTGTGCTGAACGACGCTACTTACTCTGGTAAAGTATTGGTGGCTGGCAAGAACTTCGGATCAGGTTCCAGTCGTGAACATGCGGCATGGGCGATTTATGACTATGGTTTTAGATGCGTGGTCTCCAGTTTCTTTGCAGATATATTCAAAAACAATGCGCTGAACATCGGCATCCTGCCCGTAACAGTGACCCCTGAGTTTTTGGAAGAGATTTTTGCTGAAGTAGAAAAAGATCCTGCCACTGAAGTAGAGGTGGATATTGAGAAGCAGACCATTACCCTTCTCAGCACCGGGAATTCAGAGTCTTTTGATATCAATTCTTACAAGAAGCAAAACATGCAAAATGGTTTTGACGATATCGATTACTTGCTGAACATGAAGGATCAAATCGTTGAATTCGAAAAAACGAGAAAATAACAAGGCTAGTAAAAGTACATTCAAGCGGTGGTAGGTCTTATCATGGCTTGAATGTCTTTTTTGTCTAGCAACTTGATACGCAATACCAGATATGAATTACCATCATGCGTCTTGATAAGAAAGTAGAAATCATGGATACCACGCTGAGGGATGGCGAACAGACCTCGGGAGTGTCCTTTTTGCCCTCCGAAAAACTCCAAATTGCCAAGTTGCTACTGGAGGAATTAAGGGTGGATAGGATCGAAGTGGCATCTGCACGGGTTTCGGAAGGGGAACTAGAGGGAGTAAAGAAGATCACGCATTGGGCGGCCGAAAAAGGATACCTGGACTGTGTAGAGGTGTTGGGTTTTGTGGACACTCCTGCATCGGTGGACTGGCTGACAGAAGCCGGGGCGAAAGTATTAAATCTCCTGACCAAGGGATCGCTTAACCACCTGACCCACCAGCTGAAAAAGACACCGGTGGAACATTTCGCCGCCATTGAAAAGTGTATCCATTACGCCAATGAAAAGGGGATTTCGGTGAATGTCTACCTGGAAGATTGGAGCAGTGGTATGCGCCATTCTAGGGATTACACCTTGGAGTTGATAGCCTTTTTGGCCGATCAGAATGTGAAGCGGGTCATGCTGCCCGATACTTTGGGCCTTCTGAAACCTGCTGAAGTAGCCGAATATGTTGGTTTGGTGAGTGAGCAATTTCCTGAAGTACATTTTGATTTCCATGCCCATAACGATTATGACCTTTCGGTGGCCAATGTCATGGAGGCCATAAATCATGGTATTTCAGGTATCCACACCACTGTAAACGGACTAGGCGAACGGGCCGGGAATGCACCGCTGGAAAGTGTCGTAGCCACCCTGTCGGATTTTACGACAGTAAAGCTAAATGTCCAGGAAAATAAAATTTATCGTATCAGCAAGTTGGTCGAGCAATTTTCCGGACTTCATATTCCTTCCAATAAGCCCGTAGTTGGCGAAAATGTCTTTACACAGACGGCAGGAATCCATGCCGATGGGGACAATAAAAAGAACCTCTATTTTAATGATTTATTGCCTGAGCGTTTTGGCCGTACACGGAAATATGCTTTGGGAAAAACCTCTGGAAAGGCGAATATCCTTAAAAACCTCCTGGAGCTGGGGATTAAGCTGGAACCGGAAGAGCTCAGCAAGGTGACCCAAAAGATCATTGAGCTGGGAGATCGAAAAGAACGGGTGACCACGGAGGACCTTCCCTATATCATTTCTGATGTCCTTCAGAATAATTCTATTAAGAAGGATATCAGCATCGAAGGGTATCACATGACCCACTCCAAAGGGCTTAAGCCTACCGTGCAACTCAAACTGAAATTTAAAGACCAATTTTACGAGGCACATGCTTCTGGAAACGGTCAATTTGATTCTTTTATGCTGGCCCTGCAAAAGATCTATAAATCCCTTAATAAGAAACTTCCCAAATTGACGGATTTCAGCGTGAGCATCCCTCCCGGAGGGAAGACAGATGCTTTTGTGGAGACCGTGATCACGTGGGATTATGGTAGGATCATCAAGACCAAAGGCTTGGACAGTGACCAAACCGTGGCCGCGATGATGGCCACCGAGAAAATGCTCAATATCATCGAACAAATCGATTCAGGAAATCGAGCATGAGGTGAGCGTCACTCAGAGGAATGGTTATTGGTCAGGCGTGATGCCAAGCCTGCCGAAATGCCGCATACCGGCATCCGGGCACATGGCCCTTGAAAATCAGTAATAAATACATCAAAAACCAGAAAATATAAATTTGTATGGAAATGAATATAGCGCTGCTACCAGGTGATGGTATCGGCCCTGAAGTGATCGAACAAACGGTAAAAGTGGTCAAAGCCGTAGGAAAGAAGTTTGGCCATACCATTACTTTTAAAGAAGCTGTCGTAGGTGCTGCAGCGATTGATGCTACAGGAAATCCCTATCCTGATGAAACCCACGAGATATGCCTCCAGGCAGATGCTGTATTGTTTGGTGCCATCGGTGATCCCAAATACGACAATGACCCCAAGGCAAAAGTAAGGCCTGAGCAAGGTCTTCTGGCCATGCGGAAGAAGTTGGGATTGTTTTCCAATGTGCGTCCTACTTTCACTTTCCCTTCATTGATCCATAAGTCGCCTTTGAAGAAAGAGCGAATTGAAGGAACTGATTTGGTGTTCTTGAGGGAATTGACCGGTGGGATTTATTTTGGTGAGCCTAGAGGACGAAACGAGCAAGGCACCAAAGCCTTTGATACCAATGTGTATACGAAAGAGGAAATTACCCGATTGGCAAGAATGGGCTTTGAGTTTGCCCAAAAAAGAAGAAAATTATTGACCTGTGTGGACAAGGCCAATGTATTGGCTACTTCACGTCTCTGGAGGGAAACGGTCCAAGAGCTGGAGCCTGAATATCCTGATGTGAAAGTGGAATATGAATTTGTGGATGCGGTAGCCATGCGCCTGATCCAATGGCCAAAAGCCTATGATGTATTGATTACCGAAAACTTGTTCGGGGATATTCTTACAGATGAGGCCAGTGTGATCAGTGGATCTATGGGATTGATGCCCTCTGCTTCCTTGGGAACAGATGTGAAATTGTTTGAACCGATCCATGGCTCATACCCTCAAGCAGCAGGAAAAGATATCGCCAATCCATTGGCTACGGTACTTTCTGCGGCCATGATGTTTGAATATGCCTTTGACCTGAAGGATGAAGCCAAGGCCATTTCTGATGTGGTGAACCTTTCACTGGCCGAAGGTGTGGTGACGGAAGATATCGCAGAAGAGAGCAAGCCAAGCAAAACCTCTGAAGTGGGTGACTGGTTGGCTGCACAGATCTTAAAGTGATCCTTATTAATGGATATGAATAGTTGAAGACGGAACCCATTTGGGTTCCGTTTTTGTTTGCCGTGCATGCTAAACATCAGTGTTTTTTCACTAACTTAATCCCCATGACCGCAAACCTGATCAATACCATCCTTTCACTGATTGAGCTTGATGAGAATGGGGTCAGTGAGCTAAAAGCGATCAGTCAAATCAGGCGTTTTTCCAGTGGGGAGCATTGGATTAGGGAAGGGCAGGTGCCGCGGTCTTTTGGTTTTGTGGAGAAAGGGCTGTTTCGAATTTATTATGCAGATGCCGAGGGAAATGAAGTCACCAAGGGCTTTTTTCAGGAGGGAAGTTTCCCTACGGCTTATACCGCTTTGCAGACGGGAAGTCCTTCTTTTTTTTCCATCCAAGCATTGGAAGGTGCCCAATTAGTGACTATTGATTATGCAAGGTGGTTGGAGATGTACCGTGCCGATCCTGTTTGGAAGGATTTTTTGATTGTCATGCTGACAAAAGGGTATATGAAGAAGGAAAAACGGGAAAGGGAACTGTTACAGCTGTCAGCAGCAGAGAGGTATCGTGGGTTTTTAACCGAATATCCCGGCCTCGAATCAAGGATTAAGCAACATTTCATCGCATCCTATCTTGGGATTACCCCTGTAGCCCTTAGCCGCATTCGCAAGAAAATGAGATGCATTAACCTAGGTTAATGTAATGATCGTCAAGAGGTGCCAAATTAGCGGAAAAACAATCCGTTATGAAACTACAAAACCAAACCATTTTGATTACGGGCGGCAGTTCAGGGATCGGGCTGGAACTGACCAGAAGATTGGCCAAGGAGAACCAGGTATTGATCTGTGGTAGGTCCATGGAGAAGTTGGCTGCGGCGGAGAGACAAGTTCCCGGGGTACATGCCTTTTCTTGTGACCTGTCCCAAGTGGCTGACCGTCAACAGCTCTTTGAATGGGTTCGCGATCGACACCCTGATTGCAATGTCCTGATAAACAATGCAGCATTGGTACATCGAACCAGCTTTCAGGATGATCCAGCGATGATCCCCAAAATGAGATTGGAGGTCGAGACCAATTTGATGGCCCCTATGGAAATATCTAAATTGTTTTTGCCCTTATTGGAATCAAAAAGGAATGCCCAGCTAATCAATATTACTTCTGGTCTGGTGTATGCTCCCAAAGGTGCCTATCCCATTTATAATGCCACAAAAGCAGCGTTGCATAGTTTTACCCAAACCCTTCGATTACAGCTAAGGAATTCCTCGATAAGGATTAGGGAAGTCTTGCTGCCTGTGGTGGATACGCCTTGGCATCAAGGAGAAGTGCCTAAGATGGCTATCAGTGCTGAGGATGCGGTTACTAGAATGCTTAAGGGACTGGAGACCAGCAGGGAAGAAATCCGGATAGGCAAAGTGAAATTGCTTTATGTGATTTTCCGGCTTTCCCCAAAATTGGCCTCTGCCATCATCAACCAAGCTTAGCTTCTCAGCCGTCGCATCATTTCTTGAACCCCTTCTAAATACATGTCCGTTACAGTGGCATCAGGAGTGGTGTCCCAATTGTTGTTGATGCCATTTCCACCAAGCATCACTCCGTCTTGCCGGGGAATGAAGTATACACCTCCCATGCTGGCGCGATAGCGTAATTCCGGCTGGGGGACTAAAAACGCCAATTGACCTGATATCGGCATGAGCTCTTCATCCCCAAACAATTCAAGTGATCCCAATCCTGTACAATTGGCAATATGCTGCTGCGGAAGATTGTCGATGTCTTCCAATCGGTTAAATGTTTTTATTTCTATTTTTCCACCAGCCAGTAAAAAATCGTCCCGAAGCATTTTCATGTATACCGGAATGTTGAAAATAGTGGTTGGTGATCGGTACACGGTGGATCGTTTAAATGGATTTTCCCTTCTATTGAGTAATGTGGACGATGGATAGAAGTCCATGTCGGAAGTAAATAGTTTGTCATGAAGTGAATAGTGATTATATGAATCTGTGGATGGCTTTTCTTGACGAATGCTGTAGCTTTCCATCCAATCTACCATGTGCTGAATGCCCAGTAATCGTTGAAAAGCATCGTAGGAATACTGGCAGGCCTTCTGAAACATTGCAGCAAATGCTGGGGTAAGCCTATCTGGATTCAATAACCTGGATGTAGGAGACCAAGTGCCGGTGGCTAAGGCAGAAGTTACATTGGGATAGACGTCTTTGGTGTAGATGGTGACATGATATCCTTTGTTTTGAAGGGTTCTGGCCGTGGATAAGCCACTGATGCCACAGCCTATTACGGCGATTGTTTTGGGATGTGTTTTTTCAATCAGTTCTGCGGCGAGCATTGCAGTACCCCAAGAAAGTGACCAGCCACTACCTCCATGGCCATAATTATGTGCAATGGTCTTATTGCCCAACTCCTGTAAGGCAACCCTGGGACCGCTTTGGCGGAATGGCCTGAGCCCAACGGTTTCTTTGATGATACGCTTTTTTGATACCATCACCTTGGGCAGCTTGGGATGGTTAATATAAAAATTGGCTGTTGAACCTGTGGGTAGATAGTGTGTACATGCACCTAAACTGGCAGTTCCAATACCGGCCAATGCGGCTTTTTTGAGAAAATCTCTTTTGTGATTTTTCATCTTGTTCCCCTTGTAGATCATGAATGGTAAATGAGATTAGTAATGGGGAATTCCGCAGAAGGATCGAAATGGGTATTATTTTGAATAACAATTACTAAACTAAGGGAATTATTTTAAAAATATAAAAAAGAGGGAAGTGTAATTAGGGAAAATTAAAAATAGCGAATTAGGAACGGCATGTTCCATAGATCTATTGGAAAAACAGACACGATAGAAGGGTTTGAAAATAGGGCGTAAAGCACTTCGTGCCTTGGCAACTAAAGGTAAATTCTCGATGTCGCCAAGGCACGAATGGTTTATTTTTTATCGGAAAACTTTTCCATGATTTCTTCAGAAATACCCGTGTTTGAATAACCTCCATCATGATAAAGGTTCTGCATGGTAACCATTCTGGTGAAGTCAGAGAACAGCGATACAATGTATTCAGCACAAGCTTCGGCAGATGCATTTCCCAATGGAGAAACCGAATCGGCAAAATTATAGAAAGCGTCAAATCCTCCGATACCTGATCCTGCAGTGGTGACGGTAGGAGACTGGGAGATGGTATTGACCCTTACTTTCTTGGATTTCCCAAAACGATATCCAAATCCCCTGGCGATGCTTTCCAAAAGGGCTTTGGCGTCGGCCATGTCAGTATAAAAAGGAAATACACGTTGGGCAGCGATATAAGAAAGTCCTACAATCGAACCCCATTCGTTCATGATATCTTTTTTCTCGGCTACTTGCATCATTTTGTGAAATGATACGGCAGAGACATCATATGATTTCATCGCCCAATCATAGTTGAGGTCGCCGTAAGCACGGCCTTTTCGGATGTTTGGAGACATACCGATGGAGTGCAATAAAAAGTCAAAATTACCTCCTAAATATTCCTTGGCTTCATCGTAGAGCTTTTCAAGGTCTTCCACAGAAGTGGCGTCGGCCGGGATGACAATCGTGTCACACTCCTTGGCCAGTTCATTGATAGCGCCCATTCTCATGGCGATCGGGGCATTGGTCAATACAAACTTGGCACCCTGCTCTTTGGCTTTCAATGCAGTTTTCCAGGCGATGGAATTTTCGTCCAGTGCGCCCGTGATGATTCCTTTTTTTCCTTTAAGTAGGTTCTCAGGCATGATTTATTTTTAAATTGATTATTCTCTAAATGCTAACAGGTAAAATTAATTAAAATTTCCCCTTTTTTTACAGTATATTTCTGAATATTGCCTTATAAACAGCGCAGAAATAAATCAGCGTGGCTCCGGTTGGGAGATCTTACTTTCCTAAAAGATCCATGGCACTTTTTACAGCACTTTCCGAAGGATTCGCTCCAGCGATCATTTTAGCGATTTCCGTTACGCGTTCCTCTTGGTTTAGTGCGCGGATTTTACTCATTGTTTTAGCGGCACTGTTATCTTTATAAACGAAGTAATGTTTCTCACCCTTGGCGGCTACCTGTGGAAGGTGACTGATGCAGATGACTTGGTGTCTTTTGGCAATTTCCTGCATCATCTGTACCATCTGAAGGGCCACCTCACCGGATATTCCAGTGTCTATTTCATCAAAGATCAGCGTAGGAAGGGCAACTTTATCGGCCATGATGTACTTGATCGCAAACATCAGCCTGGAAAATTCACCACCTGAGGCTACTTGGCGGATAGGCTGGGGTTTTACGCCTTTATTGGCCGTAAAGAGGATTTCCACTTCATCTTTACCAGAAGGAGTGGGGTCAGTTGTTCGGTGTGATATTTCTATATTGGCATTTTCCATGCCCAGATGAGCCAATAGCCCTGTGATTTCTTCCGCAAATCCCTTGAAATGACGTTGACGTTTTTGCGAAAGCTTAGCTCCTGTTTGGGAAAGTATTTCCCACGTTTGGTCCATTTCGGCCTTTAGCTGCTCCAGCTCTTCATCCAGGTTGCCTATCTGAAAAGCTTTATCGGCCAGCGTTTTTTCGAGGGCTATAAGTTCTTCTACCGTCTGCACACCATGTTTTTTCTGGAGCTGGTAGATCTTACTGAGCCGTTCCCTGATCTCTTCGAGCTTGTCAAAATCAACCTCGATTTTACCATCTTCATCTTCTAAACTCGCAGCAATGTCATTTACTTCAATGCATACACTATCAAATCGCTCTTTGAGCTCATCAAAACGGCTGCTGTACCTGCCCAGTTGTTGGAATCCTTGGTTGATCTGCATGAGCAGGGTGGTGGCTCCTAATTCGTCGCCGTTAAAAAGCTGTAGGTTTTCATTGATCTTGGATTTGATTTCCTCGGCATTGTCCAAGACTTCCTGTTCGTTTTCCAAGGTTTCTTGTTCCCCTTCCTGCAGTTGGAGAGCAGAGAGCTCTTCTAGCTGAAATTGATTGAAATCGGCTTCCTTACGTAATTCAGCGGCTTCATGTACTAGCTTTTCATAGGACTTTTTGGCTTTTCTGTATGCGGTGTATGCCGTGGAATACTGTGTTTTTTCCGTTTTGGTATCAGCAAATGCATCGATTAGACTGAGCTGGTATTCACCGGCGGCCAAGAGCAGGGTGTCATGCTGCGAATGGATGTCCATCAATGCTTTCCCCAACGATTTTAGGATGTCTAACTTTACGGGAGTGTCATTCACAAAGGCCCTGGACTTGCCTGCTGGGGTGATTTCCCTGCGAATAATACACTGGGGATCATAGTCCAGGTCTTCCGCTTGAAAATAGGCTTCCAAACCGTAATTGGCGATTTCAAATACGCCTTCAATGATGCATTTTTTCTCATCATTGAATAGCGCTTTGGTGTCGGCACGGTTTCCCAACAATAGCCCAATGGCTCCCAGCATAATGGATTTACCCGCTCCGGTTTCACCTGTAATCATGTTTAGCCCCTTTGAAGGCCCCATTTCAAGGGTTTCAATCAAGGCGTAGTTGGTGATGCTCAAGTTCTTTAGCATACAATAAAATCGGTTTTCAGCTTAGCGAATGTAAAGTTACAAGGATTTTTATGGTTGTAAAGTCGAATGATGGTAAGCTTGTCAAGTTTAGCGTTGACCTTCCCTTATTCGCGACTTTTGGATGACCTTTCCTGGGAAGCAAAGAGGCCTACTACAAAATAGCATTGTATTTTCTGGCATTGTTGGGGTCCACTTGAAGCAGGTACTCCACCGCTTGCGCTTTGAGGTCTTCAGGGGCATTTTTGAGCACTTTGGCGATTTCATCTGATTTTGCATCCATAAAGGAAATGGTGAGAATACTGTTGGGCTGGATGTTATTGACCTCTGAAAGCTTACCCAATGCTTTTGTGATGTTCTCGTATGCTTTTTCGGAATTTTGGGTCAGCATGTCTAGGCCTCTGCGGTGGTAAAGGTAATAGGCTTCTCGTATGGCTCTGGTGACCTGAGAGCTGTATAATTCATCAATTAGCCAATAGCGATTCCGCCGGTTGCTAGGGTCTTGGTCCCATCCGAGCCTGGAAGATTGCAAGGCATTGGAGACAATGTTGTTTGCAATCTCAAAATACGGTTCGCCGCCCTCTGGAGAAAAGGTGTCATAATCAATCCCAATGACAATGTAGGCGTAATAGGCAAGAAGCGAAGTGATTTCGTTCAGATAGGAATAGCGGTTAAATTCCATGGGCTGAGATTCCTTGAATTCAAAATTCCAGTTCCTGTCCACAAAATTAAAGGTGAGGGTTTCATAACTGGTGCCATATACTGGTCTTACAGCTTGGATCTGAACAGTCGCTTCGAAGTATCCCACCTGCGGCATATCGTTAATGGTGATAAGCATGTTTCCCTTGATCCTTTCTGCGGCATCGTATTGGTCATTGGACCAACTTCGCCCATTGAGAAACTGCTCGAAGGAGTTTTTCATCTGGTCAAAAATGTCCTTGTTTTGGGTCCTGGCACGGTCACTGTTGATGGTGACGGTAAAATTCAGTTCCTGGGCCATCCCTTGGAAGGTAATGGAGAAAAATAATAGGAATAAAAAGAAATGGTTTCTCATATGCTCAAAATATTGCCCCTAAATATAAAAAAATATGGTTGGAATTGACTTCCCGCTAAAGGTCTTTTACAATGTGATCTACGATCAAGGCCGCTACCGCTGACTTAGGCAGCAATGGGGAAGCATCGCTCTTTCCAGACTTATGATAAATCGTGATTTTATTGGTGTCATGCTTGAACCCAGCACCTTTGTCCTGCATGGAATTCAGGACTATAAAATCGAAGTTTTTCTCTTTCAGTTTGGCCAATGCATGCTTTTCCTCTTGGTTGGTTTCCAGCGCAAACCCTACATGGTATTGGTCTTCCGATTTTTCTTTGCCGAGGGTTTTGGCGATGTCTATATTCTTTTTGAGGAGAATGCTGAGGTCATCAGTTGATTTCTTGATTTTTTCCTGGGCCTGAACCGCTGGTGCATAGTCGGCTACCGCTGCCGCAAAAACACTGATTTTGGCATGGGGATGGGCTTTTTGGGCGGCCTCGAACATGTCCTGTGCACTGGTGACATGGACGGTGGTAATGTTGGGATGGTGGCTTTTTTCGTGGGATGGTCCCATGACCAGCGTGACTTTAGCGCCTCTGTTGGCCATGTTTTCAGCAATGGCCACTCCCATCTTGCCACTGGAGTGATTACCGATGTACCGCACCGGATCAATGGCCTCTTGTGTTGGTCCTGCCGTGACCAGAGCGGTTTGATCTTTTAGGTCACTTGAAGTGTGAAAATGCGAAATTACTTTTTCCACGATGTGTTCTGGTTCCCTCATTCTTCCTTGACCACTCAGGCCGCTGGCAAGCTCACCACTTTCTGCATCCAGAAGGATGTTGCCAAAGGTTTGAACAAGGTAAAGGTTAGACGTGACCGCTGGATGCTGGTACATGTCCAGGTCCATGGCTGGAGCCAGCATCACTGGACACCTTGCGGACAGGTAGGTGGCGACAAGCAAATTATCCGAATTGCCGTGGGCAAGTTTGGAAAGTGTGCTGGCACTCAAAGGGGCAATAATAAAAAGATCTGCCCATAAGCCCAATTCGACATGATTGTTCCATTCACCTGTGTCGTCCTTATGAAATCGGTGGTAAACAGGTTTCTTGGAGAGGGTCGAAAGGGTAAGGGGAGTAATAAAGTCAAGAGCAGAAGTACTCATGATGATTTGTACTTCTGCTCCTTCTTTGACCAATAGCCTGGTCAAATGAGCTGCTTTATAGGCGGCTATACTGCCTGTGATGCCCAGTAATATGCGTTTGCCCTGCAGCTGCATCTGCTTTTATAGTTCTTCTCCGCTTTCTTCTTCAGGTCTTCTGAAGTGTACTTTTCCTTCCAAGTATTCTTCCATGGCCAAAGTAGAAGGCTTCGGCATTCGCTCATAGAACTTGGAAATTTCGATCTGCTCTTTGTTTTCGAATACTTCTTCCAAGTTGTCCACAGTGGAAGCAAATTCAGACAATTTAGTGTTGAGTTCTTCCTTAGTAGCCAAGGAGATTTGCTTGGCCCGCTGGGAAACGATATGAATGGACTCGTACAAGTTGCCGGATACGGCTGCGACTTTGTCCAAGTCTCTAGTGATAATTGAAGGATTAACTGCCATATGAATCAATTGTTTATTTTCTTTATTTAATTGGAATTGGCTCCAGTTTCAGGAGTAACGGCTTGTTCAAGTTCTTTGTTCTCTTCCGCTTCTTTTTCTTGTGCCTCCCTAGCTTCTTGCTCTAGTTTCCTGAGCTCATCGTATTGTTTCTTCATCTTTTGATGAGAAGTGAGCTCTTCTTTGGTTTCTGCAATTAAGGTAGCTACCTCATTCTGATACTCACTTTTGGGATATTTCCGTTGGAATTCATCTCCAAATTCAAGGGCTTGATTGAGTCGCTCTTCTTTCTTGTTAAAGACACTTCGCTCAGCATAAGCCGAACTGACCTCTACCAACTTAAAGGCAAGCTCTTCGTTGTGTTCACTGTTGGGATAGGATTTAACGAAATTCTGGAAGTTTACAATGCAGGCCAAATAAAACTGTCCGGGGAAAAGTCCTTCTGTCAAACGATAATACATGCTGGCCTCTTCATAGGCTTTTTTCTCAAAACGAGATTGCAGGTTATCGATCATGCCCATTGCTCTTTCGTAAGAATCCGATTGCGGAAAACGGTTGATGAACTGTTGGATGGCGGCGACTGCTTCTCGGCTACTCTTTTGGTCCAAGTTGTAATCAGGTGCATCCAAGTAAAGGGAGTAAGCGTGCATGAAAAGCGCTTCTTCGGCTAAGGGGCTACGGCTGAAGCTTTCATAAAAGGTGTTGAAATAACTCGCTGCCTCGATATAGCGCTTTAACCTAAAATGCGCATAGGCGTAGTTAAACTGCGCCAATTCCGACTTTTCACTACCACGAATTACGGGAAGGACCTTATCATAGAGAATAATGGCCTTGTTGTACTCTCCTTCTTCGTAGTATTCATTGGCTGCGGTATAAACTTCGTCCCAATTGGTGCTTTTTTCCAATTTGTAGAATTTTCCACAAGCACCAAGGGTCAATACCATTGCCAAGAGCAATATATGTCTAATTGTATTCTTCATATTTTCAATCTGCAAATATAAGGGAATTTGATTCGGTATCAAAGTTACTTTGGAGCGATGTATGGAGACTTATTTTTTGACAACGAGCTTTTTGGTGACGATATTTTTTCCATCCACCATTAGTGTGTAAAAATAGACCCCTGGATTGAAATCGCTCACGTTAATGAGGACGGTTTTTTGTTGGGGAGAAAGGGCGAGCTCCTCGATAGGGTTACCGATAAAACTATTGATGAGCAATTTAATGTTTGCATTGGGGTTTTTAATTTGGTAATCAATTTGTGCGATCCTATTACTGGGATTGGGATAGACACTTCCAAACGAAATGTCTTTGTGGTTGATGGCTTCATCATCCTTCGGGGCAAATGCTTCGTATGTCCCTTCGATGATGAAAACATCCCGTAAGTTTGCCGTATTGGAGAAATGTAGGTCAAAAGTTCCCTTGGTTTCGGTGATGCCCAATTTAAATTCAATGTACAAATCCGTGAAGATTTCATTGGGCGCTAGGGTGACTTTGATTTTGGAGATGTCCATTCTTGGATCAAAACAGGTATCGCCTATGCATACTTTGATGTCCTGAGAAGAACCGATCTCTCCTCTCATGAACTTCATGATGTATTCTTTCTTTTCGTTTGAGGTGTTTTGTAGAATGATGGATTTGCGTTGGGTATCATCAATTTTACCCGTAAACTGCACTTTTTCGCTCAAGACATGCACCTGCCTGGCTTCAGCTGTGACAAGCTGAAATAACATGAAAATAAAAATGAATAGCGATAAAAAATTTTTCATGTAGATGCTCTCTCGATATGATATTCGTTTAAGTGTATGACTTTCTAAATCTTATACGTATAAAAATACCGATTAGGTTTGTGGTTTTAAAGGAAAGTGGGTTAAAAAATGTTAACCCCTTTAAAATTTTTTTTAAGCGGTAACGTTTGTTAAAATTTGTTAACACTAAAAACGCCTAACTTTTCGTTTTTGCTTGGTCTTTGAGCCATTTTTCTATAATGAGTTGGATGTCATCTTCGTCAGGATAAGGGATGCGGATATTGGGTTCGTTAAAAAGGTTTTGAGGATTTTCCGGTTGTTTGATCGGGGTTCGCCATTCCAGGAGTATTTCTAATGTGGGGCGTTCTTCTGCTCTCCAGACAAATCCTTCAAGCTTGGTATTTTCTTCATTGAGCATATGTGGAGGGGTGAAGGAAGCCTCCGGATTAATGGTATGATTGATTTTGACCACATTGCCATTCTCAAAATGCATGAAGATTTTCCCACATAAAAGGGAGTTTACCCCTTGGAGAGTGGTGTCATTTTCGAGGGCAAAGTAAAGAGATTCTCCATTTCCTTCCACTTCCAGGAGGCTCATGTCACCGTCTTCAAAAAAGCCGACCATCTGGCGCCCTTTGATTTGATTGAAATTCGCGATAGTATCCGCTGTGATGGCAAAGGCATTGTCTTTCAAAAAAGCCCTGTCGATGTCCTCATTGGCGATTAGGAAGTGGATGCTGTCGGCAGAAATTTGGCTTTTATTGTTCCATAATAATGGATCACCGTAAAGGTAAATGGTAGAGTCCGCGTACATGTAGACCGTGGAATCCGCCCTGCCTGACATTTCCCCTTTGATCATACGGGTGTTTGGGTAGGCGAGCATATGACGGTTTGCCGCAGCTTCACTGTCCTGACTGATCAACGTGTCCGCTGCCATGTACATGGTGTCCGCTTCAAAATACTTCTGCACTAGTGCGTTGCCATAAACTTCTGAGTATTTTTTTTCTTCCCAATACTTGCCTACATCACCAAACACTTCAATGTTACGTTCTTTGTTAAAAATGCTGACATTGTCCTTGCCTTCGTAATATTTTTTGGTTTCATCATAAAAAAGTTCATCTCCCGTGACTTTACTGGTTTCATTCTCTACATCCCCTTCATAAAACCTGAACAGTTTGTTCTGGGTGTCATAATAGCTTCCCTTTTTGGCGTTAAGCTCATCTCCTTTTTCAGACCGGATATTGGTAAGCCCTTCTGTTTCTGCGATTTTTGGGACGGTAAAATAATATAGAATGTTTGATTTCAGGGTGTATTCTGGGTTGACCAAAATGACATTGTCGGTGAAGGTGATTTTTTCCTCTTGCGTTTCGTAAAGCCCTTTTTGGCTGGTGAGCACATTGGTGCTGTCCACTACTTTGCCGGAATTAAAATATTCGGCCACTCCTGACCTTCTGTTGTAATCTAAAAAATTCGTGTACAAAGTGGTTCCGGCCTTCACGAAGACGACATTGTCCCGTAATTTGGCCATGTAGGTGTTGCCGTTGTAATCGGCATAATAGCAGGTAATGGTGATCGTGTCCTTGGGGTTTTCTATTCTGACATTGCCAAAAAGCTCTGATTTGTTCCCTTTTTGATCATAATAAGCAGAGTCACAGTAAATGGTGAACTCTTTTTGCTTCATGATGATGTTGCCGTAGACTTTTTGGATCTGTGTAGCTTCGACCCGATGAATGCTATCGGCTTTATTTAAGCCGAGGAAATCCCTGGATTGTTGTGCCTTGGAGAGCTGGGCACTGAGGATAAAACACCATAAAGTTACGAAATATGTAAAGGTCTTTTTTAGCATTTGGATACGTATCAGCGACAAAATTAATCAAAAATGGTATTTTTGGGTTATGCTCGATCAGTTTATCAACCATATACGGACAAAAAACATTTTGGATACCTCCAAGGCTTATTTGTTAGCAATCAGTGGAGGTATCGATAGTGTGGCATTGGCTTGGCTACTCAAGAAAGCAGGGGTGGTTTTTAGAATTGCCCATTGCAATTTCGGGCTTAGAGGAAAGGAGAGTGACGGCGATGAGGCTTTTGTCAAGGCCTTGGCAGAAAACCTTGGGGTGGCCATTTCCGTGGAGCGATTTGACACCAAGGGATATGCGGCTTCCCATGGAGTATCCACTCAAATGGCCGCGAGAGATTTGCGATATGAATGGTTCGAATCACTCCGTAAACAGCATGGTCTTCATGGGATTATCGTGGCACACCACGCAGACGATCAGCTGGAGACCATTTTGCTGAACCTGATGCGGGGCACAGGAGTAGAGGGGATATATGGCATGTCCGAAATCAGAGAACATGTGATCAGGCCCTTGCTGCCTTTTACCCGTGGGGAGTTGGAGGGATTTATGAAACGCGAACAACTGGATTGGAGAGAAGACAGTTCGAACAGCCAAAGTGATTATAAGCGAAATTTCCTTCGGAACGAAGTATTGCCGCTGTTGAAAACCTATGATGATCGAGTAGAGGAAAAGCTTCACATGAGTTTTGATAGGTTGAAAGATACGGGCAAGGCTTTTTTTTATCTGTATGAGCAGTGGAAAAGCCAAGCGGTCAAGCAGGAAGGTAATGTGTATTTTCTGAAAAAGTCCGCGTTGGAAAAGGTGCCGGGGAAGTCCAGTATGCTTTACTACTGGCTGCGCGATTATGGTTTCAATGCATCCCAAACTGCGGATATGCTGGAGGTGATGTGGTCTGATGAAGTCGGACAGCGTTTCGAATCAGGGGACTTCATGGTCAACATTGACCGGGATCATCTGTTGCTGGGGAGAAAACGAGCTCCTTTTGCTGAGCAAAATCTGGGAAAAACCGATGTGGAGTTGGTTTTTGAGGACAAGGTATACGACATTTTGGTGATGGGGGGAGATGCGGCACTGGATACCCGAAATGCAAATGCCATGCTGGACAGGGACAGCTTGAATTTTCCTTTAAAATTAAGAAAATGGAAAGAGGGTGATCGGTTTAGACCGCTGGGTATGAAAAAGTTTAAGAAAATAAGTGATTTTTTAATAGATTTGAAAGTACCAGTAATTGTCAAAAATGACATAAAGGTACTATGCGATGAGAGTGGGGAAGTGGTTTGGGTGGTTGGATATCGGGTAGATGACCGATTTAAGGTCACTTCCGCCACCAATGAGATTATGTATTTTAAGTTAAAATAGGAATTTTATGCTTAATCCTTTTAAAAGGACTTACACGGAAGATGAATTGAAGGTTTTTGAGTTTTTAGCCAGAACCCAGTTTTTTAATTATTTAAAGTATGCAGAAATGTATCGGTTTCTCCCTGCGATACATTACCGAAAATATAACAAGGATGAGGTAGTGTTTTTCCGAAATGATCCTAGCCAAGCGCTATACATCGTGAAAAGTGGCATCGTGTCGTTAAACGTCGATATTAGAGAAAATTTCGAAACGATATTTAAGGTGCGGGAAGGGGTGGCATTTGGCGAAAATTCCCTCCTTGACAATGCCAAGCGGATTTATACCGCGGTGGTGGAATCTGAAGAAGCGGAGTTGATGGTGATCCCCAATTATGCCATTAAGGAGATTTTTGATACTTCGCCCAAAGTAAAGGCCAAGATGCTGACTTCCCTAGCCACTTACTATGACAACAGGAACCATCAACTGTTTTCTTCATATCGTAAGTCGTTTGGCTTTTTTAACCTGAGCCAGATGTTTGAATAAACAGGTTTCGCGATAAAGAACAAAGAAACGTATGCCCGTCCCAAATGTCTCTTGTCGGGATCTCCACGCGGTCAACCCTTTCCACATTTCTACCATCCCAAATCAAACGCTAACTATTCAATTGATTGCTTTAAATAATACCCATTCTTTAATATCTTAGCGGAGCTTTTAAAAAATATACAAATTAATTAAACAAATCATAAATCATGACTAAAGTAACCGTAGTTGGAGCTGGTAATGTGGGCGCTACTTGTGCTGACGTATTGGCTTACAGAGAAATCGCTGAAGAGATCGTTTTGGTAGATATCAAGGAAGGTGTGGCTGAAGGTAAAGCACTTGATATTTGGCAGAAAGCCCCTATCAATGCGTATGATAGCAGAACAGTAGGCAGCACCAACGATTATACAAAAACAGCAGGATCTGATGTTGTTGTAATCACTTCAGGGTTGCCGCGTAAGCCAGGGATGACACGTGACGACCTGATCGAGACCAACGCAGGTATCGTGAAGTCGGTAACAGAAAATGTGGTGAAGCATTCTCCGGATGCCATCATCATCATCGTTTCCAATCCATTGGATGTGATGACCTATCAGGCACATATCACTTCAAAAATGCCGCGTACCAAAGTAATGGGCATGGCTGGTATTTTGGATACGGCACGTTATCGTGCGTTTTTGGCCGAGGCCTTAGATGTGTCGCCAAAAGAAATCCAAGCCATCTTGATGGGAGGACACGGTGATACGATGGTGCCACTTCCAAGATATACGACTGTAGCCGGTATCCCGGTAACCGAACTAATCGAAAAAGACAAGCTTGATGCGATCATCGAAAGAACTAAATTCGGTGGGGGTGAGCTTGTGAAGCTAATGGGAACTTCCGCGTGGTATGCACCAGGTTCTGCTGCTGCTCAAATGGTAGAGGCTATCCTTAAAAACCAACGAAGAGTATTCCCTGTTTGTGTGAAATTAGACGGAGAATATGGTATCGATGATTGCTACTTGGGCGTGCCTGTGATCCTGGGTAAAAACGGAATCGAAAAAGTAATCGAGCTGGACTTGAACGAAGACGAGAAAGCCCTTTTGGAGACTTCCAGAAAGCACGTAAAAGAAGTGATGGCCGTCCTTGATAGTGTCGGTTCTAAATAAGTACTTATTGATCATGTGAATTAGTTATTAAAATCCCGGCAACTGCCGGGATTTTTGCTTTTTTAAAGCGCTATTTATTTGTAAGAACATTTTCATGTCTTTATTTTACAACTATAAGTAAATATATTTTCACGGGTTGAGTATGCTAAAGCGATTGTTAGTAGTCCTGTTGGTTTTGGTGATTGGTCTGGCCGGTTATCTTTTCTATACTTCAAGGGCATTCACGGGGGAGTTGGAGGCCATCGACTTGGTGTCCGATGATGCTATTTTTGTTTTCGAGACAAAAGAACCAGTAAAAGTCTGGAACCAATTGGTGAGCCAACCTATTTGGCAACGCTTATCTGCCGTTCCTTCGCTAAAAGATGTCGAAAACCAACTGGTCGTCCTGGACAGCCTCACCGGGAGGGGAGGGAAGCTGGAGAGTACGCTTAGTGGAAATAAATTTATCGTTTCTTTACATCCTACCGCCAAGTCAGAGTTTGATTTTTTGTTCTCTGTTGCGTTTGAGGACAAGAGTCAGGATCAATTTATCCAATCCATCAGGGATAAGGTGGATCCTGATCAGGTGCAGTCAAGAAGCCATAGCGGTGAGACCATCTATGAATACAAAAGCCCAGATCGCAATACCACACTGTCTTATGCAGTGTTGGAAAATGTGGTGGTGGCCAGTTACAATTCCTTTTTGATCGAAGAGGCCATTCGGTACGTTCAGTCGGATCATTTAAAGAGTTTTAGAGATACCTATAAAGAACTGTATGCATCCCAAAGTGAACCAAAAGATGGATTGGGAATCTTTCGGCTCGGAAGTGCTGGGGTTTCAAGTTTTATGAACGGAGTGGCCCAAAATGACCAGCTGGATTTTTCCCATAATCTCGCACAGCATCAGTTATCAGCCAATTTAGAATTGAAGTTTGCCGAAAATAAGATTTTCTTGGATGGCTTTACCTTTTATAAGGATGGTGATAAGGTTGATTTTTCCAATGGCAAGAAAGGCGGCGGAAGCCTTTTTAGTAATTTCATTTCGAACAGGACGGCCGTATATTTTCAGTACAATGTGAACAATATTGACCAGCTTGAGCGAATAGGAAATGCTGCGTTTGCTCCGAAAAACACCCTCATGGGGGAAGTGGACAAAAATCTCAAGCAGCAGGGCTTTCTGGAAAATCTAAGTGGAGAGGTAGGGTATATGGTGCTGGAAAAATTGCCCAATTCCGATACGGACAAGGTGTTGATCCTGAAGGCTACGGACCCAGAAAAGGGGCTGAACCTCCTGAAGCGCTTCAACCTAAACCTCAATCAAGGCGATTCTTCCAAACTCCTGAGTGACCATTATAAGGAGCAGGAGCTATTTCTGATAAACCAACCTGAATTTCCTGCCCACCTGTTTAATGGGCAGTTTTTAGGGTTTTCCCATACTTACATTACGCAATATCAAGACATGCTTGTCTTAGGCAATACCACGAAGGCCATAAAAATATTTGTGGATGATATTTACAATGACAACACGTGGGGCAGGTCCCTGAACCAACGGCGTTTTCTGGAAGGGGTATCCAAAAATGCAGGCTTTAATTTTATCGTTAATATTCCCCGTTTTTGGAATACCCTGCTGGAGACAAGTTCGCCACATTGGAAAGGGCTATTTCAGAAGTATGCCCCTCAGCTAAAATCCATTGACCTCATGGCCTTGCAGCTAAGTGAAATCGGCGACGAGCAATATGTCAATTTGGAACTTGGTTATAACCTTAAACCCATCAAGGAGGTGAAGGACATCGTCCTGACCGAAAGCATGGGGCTTCAGTTTAGTGAGCCCTTGATCTATGGCCCGAAGACCTTGGAGAATTTTAATGATAAGAGTACTGATTTTGTGGTGCAGGATGCCTCCAATACCATTCACTTTTTTAATGATGAGGAAGAGCGCATTTTTTCTAAGCAGCTGGAAGGAAAAATCAAAGGGGATGTTTTTCAAATTGACTATTACAAAAACGGAAAACTCCAGCTGGTGTTTGCCACAGAGCGTATGATTTATGCTTTTGACCGCTTGGGTACCGCATTACCGGGTTATCCGATCAGGCTGCCACAGCAAGAAGCGGTGACCCATATGAGTTTGGTTGACTATAACCATACCCGGGATTACCGGTATTTTGTGGCCACCACCAATGGCGATCTGTATATTTTTGATAAGCGTGGAAACAACTTGGAGGGCTGGACGCCTCGTAAGACGTCAGGGACGCTAGCGGCTGCTCCTGAGCATCACCGCCTTTCAGGGGTGGGGGACTACATGGTCGCACTTAATCGGAATGGAGAACTGTACATCATGAACAGAAGGGGCGAGCTACAGACCGGAGCCCCGATCAACCTGGGCGAAGGAGTCTCCAGTGACTATGCCCTTATCCAACGCGGCGACAAGGGCGATACCCAAATCGTAACGGTAACGGCAGAAGGAGAAGTCATTCGGGTCAATTTCCGTGGTGAGCTGACTTTCCGTAACCAACTGCTCCGTCCGGACAAGCATACACGGTTTTCGCTGGTGAAGGACCAGATGGGGGATCGGTATTATTTTGTGGTTCAGGAGTATAATAAAATCAGCATCTTGGACAGTGAGCTAGAAGTGGTCTTTGAGAAAAACATGGTTTCTGAAAACCTGGATTATCAGTTCTTTAGTTTTGGGGGAGACAAAAATATTTTTGTGGTCATCGATCGCGTGCAGGAATTTATCTTCCTCTATAACCTGGAAGGTGAATTGCTGAACACCAGGCCTCTTGACGGTAGCCACAGAGTGGAAATTAAATATTCCGGCAGTAAAAATGAATATACCATTTATGCGATACACCAAAATCAGTTTTCAGCATATAAGCTTCCTTTGTGATGATGGGGGGATATGCGCGTAAATGTGTAGTTTTGCGGGGAATAAAAAAAACTAATCATGGTGGTGCGATTTAGATTTCTTTTACTTGGATGGTTGCTTTTAGTGAGCAACGTTCTGTATGGGGTTGATGGTGAATTCGATAAGGATTTTCCCCAAATACAGGACACCGCTTCTTACGTCAACCTGTCTACCCCCTATACCACTACGCTGACCTTTTTCCTTAACCTGGAAGAAAGGAATTTTAAACCTGAAAATGCAGCAAAAACCTTGGGAGGAGATTTAACTCCCGAGCAAGCGAGAAAACAGGTGGTTAAGCTCAAGCAAATTTTTGATGGGCAAGGGGTTTTTGTGGATGTGGATAATGTGCCCAATGAGGCAAACTATACAGATTCTACCAGAAGCTACCAAGCCAAATACTTTTACGATAACAACAGGCTGCCGAAGATATTCCTGGAGAAGACGGGAGACAAATGGAAGTTTTCCAGTTATACCGTTTCCCAGATCAATGAACTGCATAAGGAAACTTATCCGTATGGGACCGCCAAGCTGCTGAACTTGCTGCCCAAAATTGGCCAACAGGTATATTTGGGATTGCACTTATGGCAATTGTGTGGGATATTTTTGCTGGTGCTCTTTGTCTTTACAGCCCATAAGCTGTTTACATTTATTGTGGATCGGGGGATGTTTCATGTTTCGCTTAAGCTCGGCTATAAGCAAGTGGCGGAAACCTACCTGCTTCCGGTGGCACGTGTAATCAGCATTTATTTTGTAGTACTCCTGGTCGATATCTTTATACGCGTATTGCAGCTGCCGATAGAGGTGGTGTCATGGATTGTCATCTTGCTGAACGCGGCAAAGCCACTTATCATAACCATCGTATTTTACAAATTAGCAGATTTGTTGTCAGCCTACTTTGAGCGGCAGGCAGACAAGACAGAATCCAATTTGGACGATCAATTGGTACCCTTGGTGAGGAAAACCTTAAAGGCTTTTATCATCATTGTAGGTTCGCTGTTTATTCTTAAGAATGGACTGCAGGTAGATATTTGGCCATTTTTGACGGGACTTTCCATTGGTGGCTTGGCCTTTGCCTTGGCCGCACAGGATACCATAAAGAATTTCTTTGGCTCGGTGATGATTTTCATCGACAAGCCTTTTCAGGTAGGTGATTGGATTACCAGTGGGGATGTAGACGGAACGGTAGAGGAAGTAGGGTTTCGTTCCACCCGGGTACGTACCTTCAGAAATTCACTGATGTACATTCCCAATGGCCGGATCGCCGATGCCACGATCGATAACCATGGGCTCCGCCAATACAGGCGATTTTCCACAACGATTACCATTACTTACGGGACTCCTCCTGAGCTTATAAATGTGTTTGTGGAAGGTTTGCGTGAAATCGTAAAAAACCACCCGCTTACCAGGAAGGACTTTTATAATGTGTACTTTAATAACATGTCCGCTTATAGCCTGGATATCATGTTTTATGTGTTTTTTGAAGTGCCTACTTGGGGAGATGAATTAAAAGGAAGGCATGAAATCCTTATCCAGATCGTCAAGCTGGCCAACGAGCTAGGGGTGAACTTTGCATTCCCCACGCAGACATTGCACATGGAAACATTCCCGGAAAAGGAAGGACTGTCGCCGATTTATGAAGACAATGCCGATGCCTACAAGCAGCGACTGGACGCCTTTATCAAAAAGGAAATGAAGAAGTAGTTTTAGGAGGCTTTGGTCTTGAAAAAGCGTCCAATTCCCCAAATGCTTGCTCCCAAAAGGAGGATAAAAAGCAGCAGCTGAACGGTATCGGTCCGATTATCCAGGGCGGCAGAGAGGGAGCTGGCCGCTAGCCCTATCCCAAAAGCCATCAATGTCCGGGGAAGCATGCCCAGAAAACCGTAGAGTAGGATGTTTTTCCAACCGGCCTTGATCATCGCAAAGAGAATATTGGAGAGGGCAAAGGGAATGACCGGGCTGATCCTGGTAAAGAAGACCAAGCTGCCCAGATTGCTTCTTTTATCTTTAAAAAGGGCGTTTGCCTTCGGATAGTTTTTGAGTAATATTTCAAGGCTATTTTTGTCCAAGGCTAACCCCAACCCATACCCAATTAGACTTGCCAATGAATAGGAAATGATGACTGCCGGAAAAACCGGCCAGCCCCACCAGTAGCCAGCCAGAATCGCGAGAATCGTGGTGGGAGAAATGGCCAATCCCATCAGAAAAGCACCTGCCAAGATGAATAGAAGGTACTCGCTAGCGTGAACCACACCGGAGACTTCTTGGTGTTGGTAGGCATATCGGACCAAAAGCGAACTGCCAAGGACAGGCACCACCATTACCCAAAGCATGGAAAGGGCTATGAGAGGATTTTGACGATAGAGGGATTTTACTTTGGTGATGAAGCTGATGTTTCGAACCATGGATAGATGAAATCTACCTCGAAATTAGGTAAAAATATTTTGTTTACCTGCAGCAGTGGTGAAGTGGCTCCTGGAAGGGTGGTTTTTATTGCCTGATATAAAAGCGGCCATGATACCATAAACGGGCTTTGCCAAAGTATTTTTCCGGTTTTATGGGTCTTGATAGCAGGAAATTTATTTTCTTTGGTTTACGTTCATGACCAAAAAAAGAAATAAACGATAGTTATATGAAATTCGGAACAAAAGTCATCCATGCTGGGGTAGCGCCAGACCCTACCACTGGAGCCATCATGACCCCTATTTTTCAAACCTCCACCTATGTGCAAAAGTCTCCCGGACAGCATAAGGGATTTGAGTATTCGAGAACGCACAATCCGACCCGTGATGCGCTTCAGAAGAGCATTGCCGCACTGGAGAATGGAAAACACGGGCTTTGTTTTTCCTCAGGAATGGGAGCCATCGATGCTTTGATCAAATTGCTCAGCCCCGGGGATGAGGTGATCAGTACCAATGACCTGTATGGCGGCACTTACCGGATATTTACCAAGGTTTTTGCCAAATACGGCATCAAGTTTCATTTCGTGTCGATGGATGACCCCGCTTCCATTGAAAAGTACATCAATGATAAAACCCGCTTGATTTGGGCAGAGACGCCTACCAATCCGATGATGAATATCATCGACATCAAGGCACTGGCAGCCATTGCCGGGAAGCATGACCTGCTATTGGGAGTGGACAATACCTTTGCGACACCCTATTTGCAAAACCCACTGGATTTGGGAGCCGACTTGGTGATGCATTCGGTGACCAAGTACCTGGCAGGACACTCGGATGTGGTGATGGGGGCCTTGGTGGTCAATGATGACCGATTGGCAGAAGACCTGGCCTTTATCCAGAATTCCTGCGGTGCCACTCCTGGTCCCCAAGACTGCTTTTTGGTGCTGAGAGGGATCAAAACCCTGCATTTAAGGATGGAGCGTCATTGCCAAAATGGAAAAACCATCGCAGGGTACTTGCGGCATCATCCCAAAGTGGACAAGGTGTATTGGCCAGGATTTGAGGATCATCCCAATCACGACATTGCAGCCAAGCAAATGCGGGATTTTGGAGGAATGATCAGCTTTTCCATTGTCGGAGATAAGCAGGAAGATGCCAAGAAGGTGCTGGAAAATCTTCACTATTTTTCCCTTGCCGAATCTTTGGGAGGGGTAGAGTCCCTTTGTGGTCACCCCGCTTCCATGACCCATGCCAGCATTCCTAAAGTAGAAAGGGAAAAAGTTGGCTTGACGGATTCCTTGATTCGGTTGAGTGTTGGGGTGGAAGATGCTGAAGACCTGAAAAATGACTTGGCTGCTGCATTGGAGTTGATTTAATAGCCCTATCCAAGGATATCTGAGAAGAGATGTTGACATTGGCTGACTGCTTTGGCGGTCAGCTTTTTTTTATTGCTTTTAAGTTTTTTGAGGAGTGTTTGGTATTTTTTTGAAGGGAGGTCCTGGGCATCTGAAAGGCTGAATGTAAGGTGCTGCAGAAAGAGGTGGTTTTGGTACCATTGGTACAGCAATCGGCTCAGGTCATTCATGTACTGATGGATGATTTCTGTGAAAGTAGGGTTCAGGCCTGATGCCATCCGGATGTTTTCCAAGGTGATGATCAGTTGTAAGCCTTCATAGATATCTTTGATTTCTTTGGCTTCCAACTGCTTTTCACTATCAAATTTGAAGAATGCCAGCTCCTCGTTGATCAGCTGCGTGGTGGCGGTGCTGATCTGGAGGGGTTTTAGCTGTACGCTATGCTCAAAAGCGCCTTTGTAAAGTTCTTCCCAGATGTGGGTAGGGGTAGCAAAAATCTCATCGTAAGCATTGCCATAGACAAGGTCCCTGTCCTTTAACAATTTCTTTTTGTAACTGTTGAAAGATGTCCCTGAGGTGGCCGTCTCCTCTTCCAATGCTTGTATCACGAGCTTGATGTGAAGCACTTTCTTTAAGCTTCTGAAAAGCGATTTGTATGGCCCAAAAAGGATGAATTTTAGCTTTTCCTGGTTGAAGTGTATCCGACTGATCAGCTCAATATAGATTTCCAGAAAGATGAGCTTTTCTTCAAGCTCGACTGCTTTTTTTGCCCTGAAGAGCTTGGTCAAATCGGTGAACAATCGCTTTGCCAACGTGTACTGTTGGTCAAAAGACTGGAAAACGGGAGAGACGTTTTGAACCTGCATAGGCATTTAGTTTATACGTACAAGGGTTGCACCATATCCAAAGCGGTTCTTTTGGGTATCCTGAAAATACTTAATATTTCCCAATTGACTCAGGTATTTGTGGATTTCTTTTCGTAATACCCCATTGCCAATGCCGTGGATGAAGGTGATGTCGTCCATTCCAGCGGCGATGGCATAGTTTAGGTTCTTTTCAAAGGTCTCCATCTGAAGGCGCAGCATTTCACTATTACTCATGAATTCATGGTCATCCGCCAGCTTTTCGATGTGCAGGTCAATTTCCTTGGCCGGACGTTTGAACTGTTTTTCTACGGGCTGCTGCTCGTTTTCTTTGTTGAGGTCTTGGTTTAGCTGGTTGATATCCAGTGTTTTGGTTTGGTGGTCCAGCGGAAAAAGGTAGCCTTTTTTGCCCGTGACAGGAGCGGTATGCTGGCTTTTGAAAAAGGAAGAAGCCTTGAATTTTACCTTTTTCTCAAAAGCCGGAAGGGTTTTTTCTGCCCTGTGGTTAATGGGGATAAAGCGGAAAAAGACTTCAGGCCACTTTTCAAATTGCGGAATGGCCTTTTCGTCGATTTTTTGACTGGTCTTGGCCGCGAAGTTTCCGGATGCCAGTGTGCGGGAATTTTCTCCAAATACCTCAGATGCCATGAAAAGATAATCCTTTTCTGTGTTATTGATCAGGTGGACACTAAGGTCTTTGTCATTGAGGGGGACATAGCTGAGGAACAGCCCCGGCTCTGGGGCTTGGCTTTTGGAGGAGGAGAGCGTCGTAGCCTCGGATGGGGCAGGAGCCTTTTCATCACCAAAGTACTCCTTCTCGGTTTGGTGGATGACCACCACCTCATTTTTCATAGCAGGGATTTTAAACCCATCCTCTATTTCGATTTCAATTCTTCCGCTTCCGGATATTTTGGTAATCGTGCCTTCTTCATTACCGTGCAGCAGCCGCACCTTATCTCCAATGTTCATTTGTCCAATGCTGATTTATAAGTTTCTAGCGCCCTTTCTCGGGCCAATTTGTGATCTATCATGGGGGCTGGATATTGGTCAGTACCATATTCGGGCACCCATTTTTTGATGTAGGCGAGGTCCTTGTCAAACTTCTTCACCTGTGATGCAGGATTGAATATCCTGAAATATGGCTGGGCATCCGTACCGGTTCCTGCCGCCCATTGCCAGTTACCGTTATTGGATGCCAGTTCGTAATCCAGTAATTTTTTCGCAAAATACGCTTCTCCCCAACGCCAGTCAATTAAAAGATGCTTTGTTAAGAAACTTGCTGTAATCATCCTGACTCTATTGTGCATATAGCCGGTCGTATTGAGTTCTCGCATGCCAGCATCGACGATGGGATATCCGGTTTTCCCCGCGCACCATTTGTTAAATTCCTCCTCATTATTGCGCCATGGGATATTGTCGTACTTTTTTTTGAAAGATTCCGTAACTACCTGTGGATGATGATAGAGTATCATCATAAAAAACTCACGCCAAACCAGTTCACTTAAGAAAGTAGCATTCAGTTTTTCGGCCTCAAGGGCCAGCTTTCTGATGCTTAAGGTTCCGAAGCGCAGGTGAATGCCCAAATGTGATGTTTTATCCTCCGCAGGGAAATCCCGCATGTTGTCGTATTGCCTGATGAGTGGTTTGTCGATGTCCAAGGGCGGAAAGGAAATGTTGGTTTCGTCGAAGCCCAGGTTCCTGAGCGAAGGGAAGTCAGCAGGCGAGGATTGGTGTAGCCGTTTTAGGTCCGGAGTCAAGGGAGTAGGAGGAGCTGCCTTGAACTTTTTAAGCCACGCATTTTTATAAGGGGTGTATACTTTATAAAAATCACCGCTTTCATTGAGGATTTCATCTTTTTCAAAGATGACTTGGTCTTTGAAATCCAAAAAGTCAATCCCCTTTTCTTTGAGAAATGCATTGACGGCTTTATCTCTTGAGATGGCGTACGGCTCATAGTCCCTGTTGCAATACACCGCGGCGATGTCATTTTCGTCGACCAATTGCTTGAAAATCTCCAGTGGCTTACCTGTCTTTACCCATATCGAAAAGCCCTTGGCTTCCAGGGCCTCCTTGAGTTGTTGGAGTCTTTGGTGAATAAAAGCCACTCGGGCATCCTTCTTGTCATCCAGTTCTTCTAGGATAGTGGTGTCGAAAATAAACAATGGCAGCACATTGTTTTCTTGTTGGCACGCATAGAACAAAGCCGTATTGTCTTCCAGCCGCAAGTCTCTTCGCATCCAAAAAAGCGTGATTTTTTTCATTGATCTTTTAGGTTTAATCATCTGATCGGGAAGCTGAACAGTGCATGGATTCAACTTTCCTTTATTCTCCAATAACCTGCCTGGCACTTAATTGTTTGATGTTTCATCCAGGTTTTGTTCTTCTGGCTTGGTTTCGATGATGTTGATTTTCAAGGAGTCTGTAGGAGTGCCTGGCGTGCCAGGATCGGGGAGGTTATTCCCTTCTTGATAGTTGTCCCTGAGGTAATCATCGGAATCGTTGATGAGCAGGTGCTCTTTTTTCTTCTTTTTCCCTAAATTCTGAAAAAGCTTCTTGAATGAACTGAAGAGAAGTGTTTGGGACAAGGATACGCCATAGGTGTTTACCCGTTCGGCAAGCTGGAGCGAAGTGAAAGTGTTAAAATTGTTTCTGTTATAGACACGAATGCGATAGCGGCCATCATCGGTAATGAGGTATTCGGCCTGCCAGTCCCCGGCGATACTTCCCAGGTCGGCATTTCCTTGGGGGTCGGTAAAGCTGCCGTCTCTGCTGACCCGCAGCCTGCCATCCAAAAAGGTATAGGCCACACTTAGCTGGAAGGTCTCCAGGGCCGTTTCATCCAGCGAGGCGAGGTCAATGTTGATTTCCAGGTTTTGGTCCACTTGGGAGATCAGTGCATTTAACTGGGAAGAGACCAGCTGGCTGAGGTTTGAGAAGCCGATTCCGGCACTGTTAAATTGGCCTTCAGGCGAAAAGCGTCTGAGCATGATAAGGGAAAATACCTGACGGTTTTTTTCTTGCTCATCATTGGCGATACGGTTTTTAAATGCTGAAATGGTAGTTTGGGCTTCTCCGTCCGGGAATTCAGAGAAGTCAAAGTCAAAGTTGATTTCTGGAGACATCAATGGCCCGTCCAAGTCCATGATGACCTGTACAGGGTACCTTCTGTACAGCTGGGCGTCCTCAAATTCCGAAGAAGTTTGGCTGTTCTGGAGACTGGTGAGGGAAACATTTTCCTTGTAAGTGGCGGTGATGTCCATGATGCCCTCATAAGGATCTCCAAACCAAGAGATCCTTCCCCCCGGTTGGATGTTGAATTGCCTGTTGATAATGTTGTAGAGCGAGAAATTGTACTTGGCATCGACGATTTCATAGTTTCCCGTCATGTTAAAATTTCCCTGTGTATCGATGTTCAGGCTAAGGTTTCCTCGTCCCCTGCCCTGGATGTTTTCACCTGTTCTAGGGTCAATTTGGATTTCAGTATAGGCGTCAGGAGTGACGTCAAGTACAAAATTCATTCGGACATTTTTGATTTCCAGTTTTTCGACCGCTTCTTCAATACTGATCTCACGAGTGGTGTCGCGGACGTTGATGATGTTTATAAACTCTTCTTGTGCTTGGTTTTCGGTGGATCCCAATGGGATGTAAATTTCTGTTTTTGGCTGGGTGGTAGCCTTGGCGGTGATGTCCAGGTTTTGGGCTGCACCAAAAATGTCCAAGGTGCCACTGGCAAAGGCCGTCCCATAGAAAAGACTGTTGTCTTCCAAGGAGGTGTTTAGTACTTGGAAGTTGGTGAGGTTAGAAGAAATGTCCAAGATAAAGTCACTAAAGCCATCATGGGCAATGCCTCCGGACATTCGAGCAGTATTTCCTTGGGGGTCAGCAATGTTAAGCCCTTTGAAGCTGATTTCATTGGGTGTGAAAAGGATGTTGCCATCCACAGTGTAGTGAGTGTTCAGGTAGTTGACACGAACCGTTCCGCCAGTGAGGGTGCCGATTCCTTGTACGATTGGTTGATCTACTGTTCCAGAGACATCAATGTCCCCAGACACCGTGCCGCCAAATTCTGTCAGATAATCCGACAAAAACGGCTCCAAAACATCAAGCTTCGTCTCGCTAAAATTTCCTTTCAGGGATAATTGATCATTTTCGGTACTAATAAAACCGGTGACCTCTATATTTTTTTTTGCTTCTCTTGTGTTGGTCAGGCTGAGGTTGATTTTGTCATTTTCGAAGTAGGTAGCCGCCTCCATGTTTCCGATCAGGAAATTATTGACCGACAGACTGTCCAGTACTAGGCTTCCATAGGCTCCTGTCCGCTGTAAGAAATTGTTAAAGGCAAATATCCCATTCGCCGTGCCACTATATTTCCTGATCGCAAAGGTATTGATAAAGTCAAGGTTGACGTCGTGGATCTCAAAACTCAGGATTTCTTCCGGATTTTCGTTTATTCGTCCATTTAAAGCGAGGAATTGACCGTTGTTAGCCAGCTTGAGGTTGTCTACATCAATTCTGTCCGGGGAAATGATAATGGAATTTTCAGGGTCAAATTCCCAGTAATTGTCCAGAATCTTGATGTCCGAAGGAGCAAAAACAATGGAGGTTTGATCCTTTGAAAGTTCGATTTTACTTTTGATCTGGGCATAGCTGTTGGTGTTTAACTGGTCAATCCCCACATTGAAGTCGATGGCTGACTCATCCCAAATGGCTTCCATGCTGAGGTTATTAAACACCACACCTGGGGCCAATTGCTGCTCTTTGGAGTTGATATAGCAGGCGGCCAATACTTCCCGGGAGTTTTTGATCTTAGCGGTATTGAAGTCCAAGTCGTTTTCCAGAAACAGTTTCGAATCATACTGAATGGTATCGATTCCAGCATAGAAATTAAAGATGGTGTTTTCTGCCGTTTGGTAAAAAGCACCTTCCACGGTAGTGTTTTTGGAGATGTAAAGGGACGGTTCGAAGAGCTGCAGAATGGGATTGATATCGTGCAAGCTCATGTTGATGTCAATGTTATATTCATTGAGATCATCCTTGTTGCCATTGGTTTTATCCAACTCGGAATTGGTCAGAATATCGGAGTAGTCCCGTAGCAAATGCTGGATGTCATTGGCCACTTCTTTGGCGTGGAAATTTCCCGATATATTGGCGACCAGAAGGTCTGAGTTAAGGGAGATCATTCGGGTTTCATCCGCAAAAACCGATTGGAAGAAGAAATTGTCTATGGTGAAATTCCTGCCTTGATGGCTGATCAATAGGTCTTTGAACCGAGCGATGCCTTCCACTTTGTCCAAGTCGGTGCCTTTGGTGTCCAGTTCCACTCCACCACTGACGAAATAGGCTTCTTTAGTAAGGTTTAGCTGGTGAAGAAAGGCGGTGTCCACTTTCATGTTCAGCCTTGCGGAGTCTATGGCATTTCGCAGGTCCAAGGTTCCGTCGACCTTCATTTTTAAATTGGGATCATTGATGGCCAATTGGCCCTTAAACAGGTCCTTGCCAAAAGTAGCATTGGTGGTAATGCCTTTGTAATTGTACCGATTGATTCCAATATTACTGATGCGTGCATCCAGGTTTACCAGGATGGTTTCTAGGCTGGTACCGCTTCCCCTTAGATTGCCCCGCAAGGTTACTTTTTGATAGGTTTGGGGATCATTCAGCAGAATGCCGAGGTCTAGGTTTTTGGCAGATAACTGCCCATAATATCTGGGACTTTCTTCTTCGAGCAGGTAATCCAACCTACCGGAAACATTGCCTATGGCGGTGCGGAATTCACCGGTGGTCCTGAATCGCGAAAGGTAACCGGAAAAATCTGAATCGAAATGGATGTCTTTAAACTTGGAAATTTCTTGCCGCGTTTGCTCGTCCAGGTAAGGCGAGAGGTCCTCGCTGGTGACCATGGAATTTACCAGGGAAAGCTGGAAGAACGTACTGTCAATGGCAGGAAGCCCGTCAATATGAAACTGGCCAAACAGGGCACTTCTTCTTCCAAACCTGATCAGGAGCTCATCAGAGTGCAAGTCGCTGACTTTTCCGGAAACATCACCACTCAGGTAAATCCTGTCGTCAAAATCAGGGATCTTATCTGTAAAATATTTAAGGTCTTTGATGTCCAGTACCGATTCGTCTAAACTGGCATCGATGGTTACTTGGCGGTTAAAGTCACTTAAGGAACCCACGCTGTCATAGCTGAATTTGAGGTAATTCTTGATGACCGTCTCATTGGATTTAAAAAAGAGATCATCAAACTCCATGGCCGTTTTGGAGTAGGAAAAATGGGTCAGAAGCTGCTGTATTTCTACCCCGGAGTTGGCTTCCAATCCTCTTAGGTAGCGTATGTCCAGCGAAATTTCGCCGTCCTTTGATAGGAAGTTCCTGGCGCCTCCTACCAGGTTTCGGAAACGAAGACGCGTGTAATCAAAGCCGTTAATGATAGGATCCTTTCTGAAATCCATGATGTCCAAGGATACTTTTTCGAAAGACATCCTACTGATGGAAAACTGGCTGGTGCTTTCCCTTGTTTTGTTCTTCTTCGGGGCAAAAATGCCATTTAGCTCATTGATGAAATGGGAAATATTGGGGAGCCGATTGCCCTCATGGGTCAGAAAGCGGAGCTCACCTCCTTTTAGCTGGATTTCGTCGATGCCGGGTTGGTTTGGATCCAGAATAGTAGAAGGTGAAAAATCCACATAAACACTTTCCAAGTTGGCCATAAGACTATCCTGTGGGTCTCTGACCACCAATCCTTGTACGCTCAGGGCATCCCACCAACGGACATGGACATTTTGGATGGTGGTTTCGAAGCCTGTTCGCTCACTAAGCTGACTTGCCAGAAACTGGGAAGCGATGGTTTGGATAAAAGGAATGTGCAAGGAACCGGCAACGAGCAAAAACAGGATCAGCAGGTAAAGGAGAACTTTTAAGATCCTTTTGATGGTTTTCTTCAGGAATATATTAAAGAAAACATAGGGAACGGATAAGATGCGTGATGCTCCCCCCCATGCTTTCTGCAAAAATTCCGTAACTTTCGATTTCTTTTCCAAAGGATTATGAAGAATATTAATATACTCGCTATAGAGTCCTCTTGCGACGAGACCTCCGCCTCCATTATATCTAATGGCAAAATACTTAATAATATTGTCGCCACGCAATCCGTACATGAAAAATATGGTGGGGTAGTGCCGGAGTTAGCATCCCGGGCACATCAGCAGCACCTCATTCCGGTGATCCATGAAGCGATCACGGAAGCCGGTATCGCACATGAAGAGCTGTCTGCGGTGGCATTTACGCGTGGTCCGGGCTTAATGGGTTCCCTAATGGTGGGCGTGTCTTTCGCAAAGTCTTTTGCCTATGCCTTGGACATTCCATTGATAGATGTTAATCATATGCAGGCGCATATCTTGGCGCATTTTATCGATGATCCCAAGCCGGCATTTCCGTTTATTTGCTTGACCGTCAGTGGAGGCCATACACAATTGGTTTTGGTGAAGGATTATTTGGAAATGGAAGTCATCGGTGAAACACTGGATGATGCCGTGGGAGAGGCTTTTGACAAGACCGCCAAGCTTTTGGGGCTTCCCTATCCAGGAGGGCCGCTGGTGGACAAATATGCCAAAGAAGGAAATCCCCAAGCGTTTCAGTTTCCACTCTCGGAGATGCCTGGACTGAATTATTCTTTTAGTGGCATAAAAACTGCAGTGTTGTACTTCCTGCGTGACCGTTTAAAGGAAGATGCGGATTTTATCACCGAAAATATGGCAGACATCTGTGCTTCGGTTCAGTTTACGCTGATCAAGATGCTGATGCAAAAGCTGAAAAGAGCGGCGAGAGAGCATAAGGTGAAGGAAATCGCCATAGCGGGAGGGGTGTCGGCCAATTCTGGACTTAGGGCCGAACTGAACCGTTTAGCGGGAGAGTTAGGCTGGAATGTTTATGTGCCCAAGTTTGAGTATTGCACCGATAATGCTGCCATGATTGCCATGGCGGCGCATTATAAGTATTTGAAGGGAGCGTTTTGTGGATTGGATGTGAGTCCAGTAGCCAAAATGAAGCTTTAGAATGTGAAGCATGAACGCTCCAATAATTGTAAGATCACATGAAAAAGGAAAATAGATTCAGCAAAATTGTCAATATCAAAAACCGTAAAGCAAGTTTTGAATACGAGTTTTTGGATAAGTATGTGGCGGGAATTTCCCTGAAGGGAACAGAGATCAAGTCCATTCGAGAAGGAAAGGTATCCCTGAAGGAGGCATTTTGCTATTTCAAAAGGGGGGAGTTGTTTATCAAGCAAATGCACATTTCTCCCTACACGCAGGCCGCACACTTTAACCACGACGCTGTTCGTGAGCGTAAACTGTTGTTAAATCGAAAAGAGCTTGATAAATTAGAAAGTAAATTGACCGAAAAAGGACTTGCCATCATTCCTGTTCGTATATTTATCAATGACAGGGGCTTGGCAAAAGTGGAAATTGCCCTTGGTAGAGGTAAAAAGCTTCACGACAAACGTCAGGATATTAAAAAGAAAGATGCAAAACGAGAACTTGACCGAATGGCCTATTGAACATCAATTTGGAATCTGCAGAATGAGCTTGGTAAGCGTTTACCTGGAGCCAAGCCCTGGCGTAGGCTTGCTTACGCAACTGCTTTTTGGAGAAACCTACACCGTGCTGGGGATTACCGGAGATGAAAAATGGATAAGGATCAAGACCACGGAGGAAGGGGCAACAGGCTGGATGCTTAGGGCTCAGCACCACCAAATCAATGAAGAAGATTACCGTTATTATAATTACGAAGATTATCAGGTGGTCACCTCTCCGGTGGCCACGATTAAATACCAGGGGGAGCAACTCCATATTTTAGCAGGCAGCCATCTTCATATAGGATCCACTGAACTGTTTGACATGGGAGGTGTGATGGAGTTTAAAGGAGCTGGACGTCACATCAAAGATAAGGCAAGCCGCGAAGAGTTGATTTCATTAGCCAAGCGATTTATGCATGTGCCCTTTCTGTCTGGCGGAAGGGGCTTTTTTGGTATTGGGGCTGGAAGTTTTATTCAGCTTTCCTATAAAATGGCCGGTTATAGTGTCCCTAAGTTTATCTCTAAACTGGTAGAGGCAGGAAAAAGCGTGAAAGAAAAGAAAATTCAGGTCGGGGATATCGTAATATTTGGAAATAACAAAGATATTCCTCATCATGCAGGAATATATGTGGGTGAAAATCAGGTGATTCATGTGTGGGGACGAGTGCGGATAGATCCGGTAAAGCTGGATGGACGGATCATGACCAGAAACAATTCACCTTTGTATAGGGTTTTGGATATCAGGAGCTTGTTATAAGAATGGAAAAAAAAGTACTTGTGCTCAATCTGGATCATACGCCCATCGCCGTGGTCAATGTGCAAAAAGCGATGGTCCTCACCCTTTTGGAAAAGGTGAGCGTGTTGGCGGATTATCCTTTTCTGAGCATTCGTACGATTGACCGAGAATTTAGCTATCCAGCTGTGGTAAGGCTTGATGAATACAAAAATGTCCCTTACCGGGGAGTGTTGCTGACCAGAAGTAACCTTTTTAAGCGGGATGATAACGAGTGCCAGTATTGCGGCTCACCCAAACACCTGACGGTAGACCATGTCATTCCACGCTCCAAAGGCGGAAAAAGCAGCTGGACCAATCTGATCACCGCTTGCCATCGCTGCAATGTCCTCAAAGGAGATAAAACTCCCGAGGAAGTAGGGATGCTGATGCGTAAAAAACCCTTTAAGCCTACACTGGCCTATTTTTTGGCAGAATATGCGGAAAGAAATGCCGAAGAATGGATTCCCTTTCTCAGCGCCAAGGCGGTGCAGCCGGGGTGAACGGCAGGTACAGGAGGTTACCTAAAAACTTATGTCATTCCATACGACGAGAAGGTCTATTTAAACCACTGGCATAAATGCTAATGGGATATTTTTTAAATGAGCTTAGCTTGGATGGGTGCTTTTCCTTGAAAATTTTTATATTGGTTCTTTTAACCAAAACCCAGACTGCCAGTGACAATACTCTTTGTGCTCCTAAGTATTTTATTATTAGTACTACTAATCGTATGGGCCAAGCTCAACCCCTTTATAGCTTTTTTGATCACTTCTATCGTAGCAGGGTTGCTTTTGGGCATTCCACCAGAGCAAGTAGCGGTGTCCGTACAGCAAGGGATGGGGAGCCTCCTGGGAGATTTGGTGATTATCATTACGATGGGTGCGATGTTGGGAAAGCTCGTGGCTGAAAGCGGTGCCGCACAGCGGATCGCCGATTTTCTTATGCGGGTTTTTGGAAAGAAATATATCCACTGGGCCATGATGGTGACTGGCTTGGTGGTCGGAATTCCGTTGTTTTATAACGTTGGTTTTGTATTGCTGGTGCCTCTGGTATTTACCGTGGCTCATCAGTACAAGCTATCTGCCGTGTATGTGGGGATTCCCTTGCTGGCGGCTTTGTCCGTGACCCACGGATTTTTGCCTCCTCATCCCTCTCCAGCGGCACTGGTGGCACAGTTTGATGCCAATATGGGCGTGACGCTGCTTTATGGAATGATGGTCGCCATACCTACGATCTTGGTTGCAGGTCCTTTTTTTGCGCGGTTCCTCAAGCATATTCCGGCCAGTCCACTGAAAAGTTTCCGTGCCAGCAGCAAGCCTGAGGAGGAATTGCCAGGAACCATCAATAGTTTCTTGTCTGCGCTGCTTCCCGTGGTGCTACTGGTGGGGACACCGGTACTGTTAATGCAGACAGATGAACAGAGCGCATTATATGGTTATGTGAAATTTATAGCAGATCCAGGGATGGTGATGCTTTTCTCCCTCTTGGTGGCTACATTTACCTTAGGGCTTCACCAAGGCATGAAGATGGATCACTTAATGGATATTTATGTGGATTCGGTGAAGGACGTGGCCATGATCATCCTGATCGTGGCAGGTGCGGGGGCTTTAAAGCAAGTACTGTTGGATAGTGGGGTGAGTCAAGTGATTGCGGATGGATTGGAAGGGTGGAACGTACATCCGCTGGTGTTGGCTTGGACAATTACGGCTGTCATTAGGGTTTGCGTGGGGTCTGCCACCGTAGCAGGACTGACCACAGCCGGGATTATTGCGCCTTTGATAGAAGGTTCGGGCGTGGATCCCAATTTGGTGGTTTTGGCCATTGGAGCGGGGAGCTTGATGTTTTCCCACTTTAATGATGCCGGTTTTTGGATGTATAAGGAGTTTTTCAATGTCAGCATTAAGGATACCATCAGGTCATGGTCTGTGATGGAGACCATCGTGGCAGTAGTGGGGTTGGCAGGGGTAATGGTGCTGGACTGGGTCGTGGGATAGCGGCTCCCTTCGGCATTGCTGAGGAAAGGTCTTCCAAATTGCAAAGGGATTAAAGGGCGGATGGGGCGGTATCTCCGCTAACCATAAAATATTTCAACGATTTAACGATCAAATAAAAAAGCATGTCAGCAGAAGAAAATTTCAAGAAATTAGGATTGACCCTACCACCAGCTCCAGCGCCAAAGGGAGTGTACAAGCCTTGTCTTATCGACGGGAAATACTTGTACCTATCGGGACATGGCACCGTGCAGGATGATGGTTCATTGATCATGGGAAGGATTGGAGATGCCCTCGATGATGAAGCAGGGAAATTGGCGGCCCGTCAGGTTGGTTTGGCCATGCTGGCTACGATCAGGGCCAATTTGGGCAGCCTCAACAAAGTCAAAAGAGTCATTAAAATCCTTGGTATGGTCAATTGCGTCCCCGATTTTGAACGACATCCCTATATCATTAACGGCTGTAGTGAACTTTTCGCTGAGGTGTGGGGGATAGAGAATGGCGTGGGCGTACGCAGTGCAGTAGGGTTCGGTTCACTGCCAGATAATATCCCTGTTGAGGTGGAAGCGATGTTTGAATTGCATTAATGTAAAAAAGAAAGATAAATGGATTGGTACGAGATTAAGGAAGTGGAGGCCATTGATTCCCCAGCGCTTGCGGTTTATCCCAAGCGTGTAAAGTCAAATATTGGAAAGCTAAAGTCCATGGTGAAAGAGGTGTCCCGGCTGCAGCCGCACATCAAGACCGTAAAATGCATGGAAGTGGTGAAAATGCTGATGGATGCTGGGATTGATAAATTTAAGTGTGCTACCATCGCCGAAGCGGAAATGCTGGGGATGGCAGGTGCAAAGGAGGTATTGATCGCCTACCCTATGGTGGGGCCTAAAGTGGACAGGATGATCAAGCTCATGCTGGTGTACCAGGATACGGAATTTTCATGCTTGGTGGACTGTCCAGAGCAGGCCCGGCACCTTTCGGCCCACACCTATCAAGCGGATGTTTACCTCAGGGTGTTTTTGGACCTGAATGTAGGCACTGACAGAACAGGTGTAAGACCCTTGGAAGAAGCCATGGATCTGTATGATTATTGCAAAGAGACCAGCCACTTGATTACGATGGGGCTGCACATTTATGATGGCCATATCAGGCATAAGGATTTGGCGTTAAGAAAAGAAGCGTGCGACACTGCGTTTGCGCCAGTGGAGGCATTGGCGGAACAATTGAAGAAAAAGTATGATGGGGGATTAAAGGTAATTGCCGGTGGTTCGCCCACCTTTCCGATTCACGCCCAGCGACCCGGAGTGACTTGCAGTCCCGGTACATTTGCCTATTGGGACAAGGGCTACCAAGAAGGATTGTCTGAGCAGTCCTTCGAATTTGCAGCCGTACTGATGGGAAGGGTGATCTCCAGGCCCGGAGAGAAATTGATTTGCTTGGATCTAGGGTATAAGTCCGTCGCCTCCGAAGGGGCGTTGGATAGGCGCGTATGGTTTCCCGACCATCCCATCTGGAATCCTGTGGGACACAGTGAGGAGCATTTGGTGGTAGAGGTACCTAAGGATGATAGACCTCCCGTTGGAGAAGTGGTGTATGCAATCCCCTACCATATTTGTCCTACAGTGGCCATGTATGATCGCGTGCTGACGGTAGATAACCATAAACTTTCTGGTGAGTGGAAAACCTTGGCAAGGAAGAGAAGGATTAATATTTAGTAAATGAGCAAAAAGTGCTCTGAATGGTGAGGTAAATGTAAAACGAAATCTGTAGGACCCTTTCTTCCAAGTAAAACCCAATAATTAATTCCGTCAACTGCGACCAAGGAAGTGCCAGAAGTAGCGTTTTGCCTCCGTGTAGATGGATACTGCCAACGCCGTTTGATGAGTGTTTTGTTTTAAGCTATTGTCTTCTCACCATAATACAATTAAACTTTCAAAACCTAAAAATATGTTTACAATCGACGCCCATTTGGACCTCAGCATGAATGCACTGGAGTGGAACAGAGACCTGACTCAACCTGTTACAGGAATCAATGCCAGGGAAAAGGGCATGACAGACAAACCGGATCGAGGAAAGGCCACCGTTTCATTGCCGGCTCTTCGGGCGGGAAATATTGGACTGGTGGTGGCGACGCAGATTGCCCGGTATGTGGCTCCTGACAATTCCTTGCCCGGCTGGCATTCCCCAGCGCAGGCTTGGGCGCAAACACAAGGGCAGCTGGCTTGGTACAAGGCGATGGAAGACGCGGGTGAGATGGTTCAGATTACGGATTTGGACAGTTTGGAAAAACATTTGGATGACTGGCATTGGGGAGGGGATAAGTTGCCCATTGGATATATTCTTTCCTTGGAAGGAGCGGATTCCATGGTGGATTTGGGCTATCTGGAAAAGGCGTACGCATATGGGTTAAGGGCACTGGGGCCTGCGCATTATGGCCCAGGGAGGTATGCCCAAGGGACCGATGCAACAGGCTTTATGGGAAGAAGGGGGCAAGACTTGCTGAAGGAAATGGAGCGGCTGAACATAATTTTGGATGCCACCCATTTGTGTGACGATAGCTTTTGGGAAGCGATGGATCATTTTGAAGGGGCAGTTTGGGCCAGCCATAACAATTGCCGGGCCTTGGTGGACCATAACCGCCAGTTTAGTGACGAGCAGCTAAAGGAATTGATTGCCCGTGATGCAGTGATTGGTGGCGCGCTGGATGCTTGGATGATGGTACCGGGGTGGGTGAGAGGTGAGTCTACTCCAGAAGGTATGGGCTGTAATTTGGAAAAAATGATTGATCACCTGGACCATATCTGCCAGTTGGCCGGAAATGCAGATCATATCGGTATCGGGTCAGATTTGGACGGGGCTTTTGGCAAGGAGCAATGCCCGTATGATTTGGAAACCATTGCTGATTTGACCAGTGTCCCCGATTTATTGCGGAAGAGAGGATATAAGGAAAGCGAGGTGGAAAAGGTCATGCATGGGAATTGGCTGAGGTTTTTGCGAAATGTCTGGGGGTGATGCAGGTAATGGCAGTATAGGCGTTTGGTATTTTTTATTTCCTGTTTTGAAGGGTAAATGCCTGATGGTCAATCCGGAAATTCATGTTTAATTTTTTTAATGAAATTGTTTTAAGTGATAAAAAATCAGTACTTTTGCAGTCCGTTCGGTTGGACGGTTCCCTGTGATGAAATACGTCGCTGGGGATATCGATAACTAAAAACCTCAGCCTGAAGGTACTAGGGCTGTTGAAAGTCAGTGCCACTTTACTAATATGTCTAATAACGAAGATTTTAACTGGGACAAGTTCGAAACTAAAGGTTTTGGCGAAGGCTACACTTCTGCGGAGCGAGCAGAAATGGAAAAGCTGTATGACGAAACGTTGACCGAAATCAGTGAGAAGGAAGTCATCAAAGGTACTGTAGTAGGTATCAATGATAAGGATGTGATCATCAATATCGGGTTCAAGTCTGACGGTCTAGTGCCAAGAACTGAGTTCCGTGACCTTCCAGACCTGAAAATCGGTGATGAGGTAGAACTTTTCATTGAAGAGCAAGAAAATGCTTTGGGTCAATTGGTGCTTTCCAGAAAGAAAGCCAAAATGGTACGTGCATGGCAGGACATCGAAGATGCGCTTGAGTACGACAATGTGATCGAAGGTCTTGTGAAGAGAAGAACCAAAGGTGGTCTGATCGTAGATATCTACGGTGTGGAGGCTTTCTTGCCAGGTTCTCAGATTGACGTGAAGCCTATCCGTGACTTTGATGTCTATGTAGGCAAGAAAATGGAAGTGAAAGTGGTTAAGATCAACCACGCTAACGATAACGTAGTAGTTTCTCACAAAGTATTGATCGAGAAAGATCTGGAGAAGCAAAAAGCAGAGATCCTGAACAACCTGGAAAAAGGTCAGGTATTGGAAGGTGTGATCAAGAACATGACCAATTTCGGTGTATTCATCGACCTTGGTGGTGTGGATGGTCTACTTCACATTACAGACATTTCTTGGGGACGTATCAATCATCCAGAAGAAGTGCTTAACCTTGACGACAAAGTTCAGGTAGTAGTGCTTGATTTTGATGATGATAAGAAGCGTATCTCTTTGGGTATGAAGCAGCTTACTGCTCATCCTTGGGACTCTCTTTCTGCTGAGCTTGAAGTAGGTTCTAAAGTGAAAGGTAAGATTGTAAACGTAGCGGACTACGGTGCATTCCTTGAGCTTGCTCCTGGTGTAGAAGGGCTTATCCACGTATCTGAAATGTCTTGGTCTCAGCACCTGAGAAATCCTGCGGACTTCGTGAAAGTAGGAGATGAGATCGAAGCGGTAGTCTTGACATTGGATAAAGAAGAGCGTAAGATGTCGCTTGGTATCAAACAACTTACTGAAGATCCATGGACTAAGCAGGACATGGTGACGAAGTATGCTGTGGGTACGAAGCACCAAGGTGTCGTGAGAAACTTGACCAACTTTGGATTGTTCCTAGAGCTTGAAGAAGGTATCGACGGTCTGGTTCACGTTTCTGATCTTTCTTGGACCAAGAAAATCAAGCACCCTTCTGAGTACGTGAAGGTAAACGACGAATTGGAAGTTGTCGTGTTGGAGCTTGATGTGGACAACAGAAGATTGGCCCTAGGCCATAAGCAGCTTGAAGAGAATCCTTGGGATACTTTTGAAGGTGTCTTCCCAGTAGGTTCTTCTCATAAGTGTACTGTCGTTTCCAAAAACGATAAAGGTGCTGTCCTTGAGCTTCCTTACGGGCTTGAAGGATTCGCTACCATCAAGAACCTTGAAAAAGAAGACGGTTCGCAGGTAGAAGTAGGTGACGCGGTTGATTTCGTGGTAACTGAATTCTCTAAAGATGACAAGCGAATTGTACTTTCTCACACGGCTACCTTCAGAGAAGATGCGATGCCTTCTAAGCAGCCAGCTAAGAAAGCTCCTTCTACAGCCAAGAAGAAGCCAGCAGGTGGAGATCCGCAAGAAAAATCTACTTTAGGTGATTTGGATGCCCTTTCTGCTTTGAAAGAGAAAATGGAAGGTGGGGACAAGAAGTAATTTTTGATCCATCCACTTAGTGAAAATAGAAAAGCATCCGCCACGGCGGATGCTTTTTTTTATTCGTTTGGAATTTTTAAGCTAAGTCCAAATTGCTTGTTGAGTTTTTTGATGAAATAGGCCGACAGAAGAGGTGATTCCTTTTCCACATTCTGATGAACGAAGAAGTAGAGTTTTTTGAGCCCTTGCTTTCGCCATTGAACGATGCGCGCTAGCCAGTCATCCAGCCGGGAGTAGTCACTGTCGGCATTGGCGCCCACATAACGGATAAAGGCCGCATCACTGGTCAGCCTCATGTGCAGCATGTCCCTTCGGCCAGCGGTGTCCACAATGATGTTGGTGCGTTGGTTGTCGACTAGCAGTTTGCAGTAGTTGTCCAGCACCGCTTCATCAGCAAACCAGTCCTCGTTTCTTAACTCGAGTGCCAGCGGTATTTCTGGAGGGAATGCTTCTATAAACTTTTCCACTCTGTCAAAATCCTTTGGCTTGAAGTTATTGTGCATCTGTAAAAATGCCATCCCCAGTCGGTCCTCAAAATTCGCAACGGCATCCGCAAAAGCCATGACGGGTTCCTCGACATTGATAAGCCGCTTAAAATGACTGACCGTGTTTGGGATCTTGGGGAAAAACCTGAAGTCCTTAGGCGTTTTATGGGCCCAAGTCTTGACCTGGTCAATGCTGGGAGAACTGTAAAAGGTAGCATTTAGCTCGATGGAGTTAAATTGTGTGGCATAATAGGTGAGCTCGTCTTTGGTGCCTCTGGGGTAAAACCCCTTGAGATCAGCCCTGTTCCATTTGGCACAGCCGACATAGACTTCAAACGGATCGTCAGACTTGTACTTTTGAAGGGTATCCTTTGTTTCAGGATGGTCAGGAGGTAAGGTGAAATCGATCGATGAGGGATCTTCTACGCTTCCAAATTTCATGGCTCTGTTTTTAAAGATGAGATAAAAGTATAAGTTAATTATTAATGTGAAAATTTGAAACGGAAGTGGCCGTGAAAAGTTTTGGGATCAAACCATATCGCTGGAGAGATGAACATTGACCTGTTTGCAGGGAAGGGGAGTTAGTGCCGTAAAGATGATGGAAAAAGGAGGGGCCTTTACAAATGCTCTATGTAAGTGATGTGATGGATGTCAGGCCGAGCGCTCGTCTATTGAGGTCAGGGAGTCGAGGTTCTACGATATCCTTTGATTTATTGCCTACCGGACAGGCAAGCGCTCAGGATGATGCTCGAGCTAAACGTTCAGGTGCATTATAAATGGATCAAGCAGAAAAGATGTGGGGTAGCCTATTTCGATGGGTAAATATGTTCTTCGCCACCTTTGGTTGCTATTTGGCTAGGGATGAACGCTGAAAAACACAGATAGGGTGCTTAAGAAATGGCAAATCCGTGTTCAAATTTTTTATCGGTGGCTTAAAATGATTTTAATAAAAAGGCCAAAAGAGGTTGTCTCATAAGTCCTCGTCATTGCGATTCCGATGGATATCGGAAGAAGCAATCTCGTCATACGTGCAATGCAAGC
>JGI2924J29684_1078678_pt1 | contig 101241 bp, 101 predicted proteins | sample BenlonsequencITS_FD_29684 | JGI IMG/M metagenome (IMG submission 29684)
TGTGTGTGTGTGTGTGTGTGTGTGTGCCTGGATGTCATATATGACCGAACGACGGTTGTCTCCCAGGAAAACCGACAGTGATGTCCGAAGGTCGTGAGCAGGCATCGTGGGACAGCGTCTGTAGCACGCGTCGAAGCAGGTGGCAACTCTTTTCGCATCGGCTGATGTTATCTCTGTATGACTTCTTCCGAACCGGTCACAGTCGGGGTGTTGAGCCTCCACACGAGCAAAGAGACGAAGGCGATCTGTAACGCGATCGAGGAACTGGGCCATCGCCCGCAGTGGCTTCGAGCGGACAATACGACTATCGGTGTGGAAGATGGACGCGTCAGCCTGGAGCCCTCCGTCGACGTAATCGCGAACCGATTGTTGCTCTCGAACACGGAACAGCCCTGCGAGGCCCTCGGCATCGTCAACACGCTCTCTCGGCTGGTGCCGACACTCAATCCGCCGACCGCGTCGATGACGGCGCTCCACAAACTCTCGACGGCCGTCACCCTCGCCGCCCACGAACTTCCGGTTCCCGACGTCCTCCTCTCGCTCAGCAGCGATCGCCTCAACGAGGCCCGTGCGGACTTCGGCGAGGAGGCGGTCTACAAGACCGCCATCGGCACCCACGGTGGCGGCACGTGGAAGGTCGGCCCGGGCGAGCGCGTCAACCCGAAGGTCGGCAACCGGTACGCGTTCCTTCAAGAGCTCATCGAACGCGACGCGAGCCAGCACCGGGACATCAGGATCTACGTCGTGGGCGACGAGATCGTCGGCGCGATGTACCGGTACGCCCCGGAGAACGACTGGCGGACGAACGTCGCCCTCGGCGGTTCCGTCGAGGATGCCACGGACGACCTCCCCGACCGCGTCCGAGAGATCGCGCTGCAATCGACTGAGGCGATCGGTCTCGACTACGCAGGGGTCGACATCGTCGAAGGCGACGACGGCTGGTTCGTCCTGGAGGTGAACCCCACGGCCGGATTCAAGGGGCTGTTCGAGGCAACGGGTGTGAGTCCCGCGCCATCCATCGCAAAACTCGCCATCGAGCGCGTCGGCGGCGAAGTGGACGACGAGGACGTCGATCGACTCGCACGAACGCTGGACGACTCGCGGCCGTCCTTCCTGCCGCCGGAGCCGGTCGCCGACGAGCAGGAGCCGAGCAACATCGGCTACACCGAGGAGGTTATCCTCACGGGGACCCGTGGCTCCGAATCGATCGTCGCCAAGTCCGACACTGGCGCCAGTCGGACGAGCATCGACACTAGCCTCGCCGCCGACATCGGCGCCGGGCCGATCAAGTCCATCACGAAGGTCAGGACGGGCAGTTCGAAGGGGAGCCGGAGTCGCCCCGTCGTCGACGTCGTGGTCGGCGTCGGCGGCAATCAGCACACGGTGACCGCGAGCATCGAGGACCGCAGTCACATGGAGTATCCCGTGATCCTCGGCCGCGATATCCTTTCGCACTATCGCGTCGACGTCGCGCGGCGGATCGACGGGGACGATCGGGACTTTGCCGAAGAGTGACCGGGCCGTGTTCCGGCGGGAAGTCGCGTTGACTCCTGTTTCGTCGATCACCCCGGCAAGAAGAGATTGAGTATCGCCACGACGACCCCTGCCAGTCCCATCCGGAGTCCGGCGACGATCCAGTTCTGTTTCGAAATCGATCCCAGATACGCCCCGAAGATAAACAACAGTCCGACGCCGATTCCGACTGCGAGTACCGTCGCTTCGAGGAGCGTGACGAGAGTGCCATGAAAGAGGAAGGGGACAAGCGGGCAGCAGATACCAATGATCGGGCCGATTCCGCTCGCGACCGCGTTGATCTTTCGGGCCGCGATCTGGTCCCGCTGGACCCTGGTGTCCGTGAGCTCGGTGAGCATCGCCCGCTCGATAGTCATGATTTCTGCCTGTTTTTCCGCTCGTTCGATCTCCCAGACGCTCCAGACGCCGGACGTCCCCAACCCCACGGCTGCACCCAGGCCGATCTGAACGACGGTGAAGCCGTCCGTCACGCCAGACAGGTACGCGCCGACGACGATACCGATGCTGGTCAGTGTGCCGTCGAAGCCGTTCGAGATGAAGTACCGTCGGGAGATCGACGCCACGTCGCCCGTGCCCAGCAAATCACGAATTCGTTCGATCACGGGTAGACGGGTGCGTGGGTCCAGGGCGACCGCTGACTCACCGATCTTGCGGCGTCGGACTCTGTTCGGTGAGCGCTTCGCCGCAGACGACTTCGTCGATCGAGTGAATCGACCCGCCTAACGTTTCGATCGTCTCGCCGATCGCGGGCAGGTCGACGGCAGTCCCCTGGATCGTCAGTTTGATCGTTTCGACCTTCCGGTCGGTCTCGACCAGCACGGCGTTGACGGCGTCGACGGTGGCGTGGTCGGCGACACTGCGTGCGAACTCGGCGATATCCGGTTCGTGTGGCTTGAGTACGTCGAGCACGAGTCGTCGGATCGGAGGCGTCACAGAGGACCGCTCCCACCCGAGCGGGCTTAATGCTGGGGCAAGCTGTGACCTCGAAGGATATCCCACCGGCACCTCCCAGCGGGCTCGATCGACACCGTCACGTTCGAATCGCCCCGCGAGCGGCAGGGGTCGGTCAGGCGTGATCGCTCGGTCGGTGTGAGGTGTCGATCGGTGACAGCGCGATGTACATCGACGCCGCGATGAGGACCACGTTGACGGACGCGATGGCACCACCGAGCCCGGACCTGGTGAGCATCCAGACGATCGTCGGGACGAGCGCGAGTAACGCGAGGACGAGCGTCGTCCGTGGGGTGAGCGATTCGAACATGGCTCGTCCTAGACCACCCAAGATGGTGAAGTAATCCCCTCCGTTCGCCGGGTCGCACTGGTCGGCGCCGATCGTGTCACTCGCCGCGACGTGGGGCGAACGCCCAGGCGAAGAGCACGGCGAAGACGATCAGGCCGACGAGGACGGTTTCGAGCGGGGAGATCTCGACGCCGAAGAACCCGAGGACCGTCCGTCCCTCGACGAGGAAGACGAGGAGCAGTGCACTGACGATCAACAGCTTCGCTGGGGTGGTCCGCATCAGTAGATAGCCACTCCGAGGATCGTTCCGACGTGCTGTACGGCGTCGACGAGGGAGAGAACGACCGGGTAGGGCCTGATGTCCTGTCCGTGCAGTCCTCCTTGTTGGATCACGCTTGCGAGTGGGAGGGCGTAGGCGAGAACGAGTAGGACGATCGCGATGGCCGCCCACAGTTTCAGATTGTCGAGGATCCGTGGGGAATCCTCGGGTCCGGACAGTGCGGGCGGAATCGTCCCGTCCACCAGTGGTTCACTGTCTCGATTGAGAACTGTGAGCAGCATGACGCCGAGGAACAGTACCGTGGCGACGAAGAGCAGGGTTCCACCGAGGGCGATCTGGGCGTTCAGTTCGCCCATCGACCCGATGCCGACGTCGTACTCGAAGCTATACTGCGGCTCTGCGGTTCGTCGGGGGACGCCGAACAGTCCCGATCGGTACATCGCGTTCGTCATGAACACGATGCCGAGGAACCAGGTGACGACCTGAACCAGCGCAATTCGCCGGCCGACGAGGCGGTTTCCGGTGAGCTGGGGGACGAGCCAGTACGAACCGGCCATGAGCGTGAGTGCAGTCGCCGTCCCCACCTGGGTGTGGATGTGCCCCGGGATCCACAGCGTGTTGTGTACGAGGTAGTTGATGTTCATCCCCGCGTTGACGATACCGGTGAAGCCACCGAAGGCGAAGACCGCACCCGCGAGTGCCATGCCGGTAAACGCTGGCTCTTTCCAGGGCAAGGCCCGAATCCACCTGAACGTGCCCTTGCCGCCGCGCTGGCGAGCACCGTGTTCCATACTCGCGACGACGGTGAACGCCGTCAAGAGGCTCGGTAGCAGCAAAAACATCGTGTTGGTCATCGCGACGAACTTGAACCCTTCCGCGATGCCGGGGTCCATGTACTGGTGGTGGATGCCGACCGGCGTCGAGAGGAGGACGAACAGGATGAACACGACTCGTGCGAGCGGATCGCTGAACAACCGTCCGCCCGAGAGCGTGGGAAGGACGTTGTACCAGAGCAGGTACGCCGGCAACACCCAGAAGTAGACGACCATGTGCCCGAAGAACCAGAACAGCGTCCGGGTCAGCAACGGGTTCACACCGGGGATCATCTCGAACGACCACGGCACGAGGAAGGCGATCAGCGAGACGATGACGCCGATCGAACCGAGATACCACATGATCATCGTCGTCAGGACCATGAAGGCCGGGAGCGGGATCCGCTTGCCGGGGTTTTCCCCCTTCCAGGCCAGCCACGTCCGGAACCAGCCGGCTCCGGCGAGCCAGGTTCCGGCGAAGAACACGATCAGTCCCAAATAGAACAGAGGATTGGCCTGAAGCGGCGCGTAGAAGGTAAAGAGTACGTCCGAACTCAACGGCGCCCCCAGCACTTCAGGCGGTTCCTCGAGGAAGCCGCCGAGAATCGACACCGCGACGATGAAGGTTCCGATCGACATCAGTCCGTACCAGCCCCAGCTCAGGCGTTCGTCGAGCGGCCCTCTCCCGAGACTCACCGTAATCGCCCAGTGAAACAGGCCGACGAGAAAGAAGATCACGAACGTGATCACGAGGAAGACGCCGTGCCCGGTCAGCACCGTGTAGTAGTCGGGTGACGGCAAAAATCGATAGATGTCGGTCCGGTGGAACGCTTGAATGAGTCCGAATGTCGCCCCAATTGCGAGTGCGACGAACGAGTTCAGAAACGCCGCCCGGACGAGTCGTGCCTGTCCCGGATACTCGTCGACGAAGAGGCGCGTCATGGGTGGGCACCTCTACGGGTTGCTTCCGCTGTGTCCATCGGAGTCACCGTCCCCGATGCTGTTTCGATTCCCATCGAAGCAGGCACCGACTCGGTTGTTTCCGTTTCGTTCCCGACCGTGATCGTCCCGGTGTCCTCCTGATCGTCGACGCTGACCGTCCAGTCGTGCTCACCGGGGCCCAGTTCGTCGCTGTCGACGGTGACCGACACGTTCTCGCTACTCTCGCCGTCGACGGTGATCGACTGTTCGGTCGTCTGTGAGCCGACGGTGACGTTGACCGTCGACTCGCGCGCTTCGAGCAATCCGTTGGAGACGGTGGCCGTGAGGTCGATCTCGTTGCCCTGTGCGACTTGCTCCGGCGCGTTCACTTCGAGTTCCGTCTGCGAGAATTCCGATTCGGGCGTCACCACCAGCGACCCCTCCATCGTGTGGTGCTGGGGGCCGCAGTACTCGTTGCAGACGATGCCGTACGTCCCGGGTTCGTCGAACTCGACCGTCAGTTCCGCCACCTGTCCGGGAATGGCCATCGAGTTGATGTTGGTCCCGGCTACCTCGAAGCCGTGGATCACGTCGCGACTCGTCACGTAGAACGTCACCTCGGAGTTGGCCGGCACCTCGATCGGGTCGGGTTGAAAGATGAACGTCATCGCGACGACGTACACCTCGTACTCATCTTCGCCGACCTGTTCGACGCGAGGGTCGCTAAACCGCTCGTCGGACGGGATCTCGTCGGGCGAAACGCCGTCAGCCTCGTCGTCGATCATCGTGATTCCGAGCCCGACCGATCCGTACGTGATCGTCACGATGAACCCAACGATCAGGACGAACGATCCGGCGAGCCACAGTTTCTCGTACGTGTGAATTCGCATCTGTGATCACCGATTAGCCGAGAGATAGTAATCCGACGACCGTGGGTCCGTGCCCGAGAAACTCGACGAAGTAGGTGAACAGCCACATCACCGTGAGGACCACGAAGTACAGGACGACCAGGGCCAGCGTCCCGATCGGATCGAATTCGTCGTGATCGATCGTTCGCGTCACGCCGGAGCGGCTCATGTCCTATCGCTGCCCACCTTCTGTGTATTAAATCACCAGTGGCGTACGGTCGTCCGTTGAAGACCAGTGCGCGGGTAAACGTGGGCCAAATCACGAGTAACTGTGGGCCACATTGTCGGTAACGGTGGATTGTCGGCCAGTTATTTTCTCTTGTCTCGACGATACGGGGCTGGTGTCACTCCAGTTTGGGTTCGATCGGATGCCCGTTCCGGCGTATCGATTCGATCTCTGGCGGTCGGTGACGTCAGGTACACCGAGTGCCTTGCACGATCTCTCCGGTGAGGCCTGCCGGGTGCTCGTGCCGTAGACGCTCTTTCGAGCCTGAAATTCTCCGATGAGACGGTTTGAGGGCCAACAATCTTACTCGGTGGCGATGTCCGATCGAGTATGAGCGCCAGTACGAACGACAGTCACGGAGAATCCGGCGAACCGCTTCGAATCGGCATCAACGGCTTCGGGCGCATCGGTCGAAGCGTACTCCGTGCCTCGCTCGAGCACGACGATCTCGACGTGGTCGCGGTCAACGACGTGATGGACGACGACGATATGGCGTACCTGCTCCAGTACGACTCGGTTCACGGGCGTCTCGACGGGGTTTTCCGCGAGGGTGATACCATGTACGTCGGGTCACAGGAGGTCCAGTTGTGCTCCGAACCGGATCCGTCCGAGATCCCGTGGGACGACTTCGGCGCGTCCGTCGTCCTCGAGGCGACCGGCCTGTTTCGAACTCGCGACGAGGCGGCCCAGCACCTCGAAGCCGGCGCCGATCAGGTCCTCATCTCGGCGCCGCCGAAGGGCGACGAACCGGTTCCGATGTTCGTCTACGGGGTCAATCACGAGACGTACGACGGCGAGGCCATCGTCTCGAACGCCTCCTGCACGACGAACTCCGTCGCCCCGGTTATGCAAGTGCTGGACGAGGAATTCGGAATCGACTCGGGACTCCTCTTGACGGTCCACGCCTACACCGGGAGCCAGGGGCTGGTCGACGGGCCGCTCGAGAAGCGTCGTCGCGGCCGGGCGGCCGCCGAGAACATCGTCCCGACCACGACGGGTGCTGCGATCGCCACCACCGAGATCCTGCCCCAACTCGAGGGCACGTTCGACGGGCGCGCGATGCGTGTCCCGGTCCCGGATGGCTCCATCTCCGACCTCACGCTCAATCTCGAAACCGATGTCACCGAAGCCGACGTCGCCGACGCGATCCGGACGGCGGCCGACGGGAGACTCGCAGGGGTGCTCGGATACACGGACGACGAGATCGTCTCGCAGGACGTGGTCGGGTTACCGATTCCGTCCTACGTCGATCTGGAGTCCCTGATGGTCGTCGACGACGACATGCTGAAGATACTGGTCTGGTACGACAACGAGTACGGCTTCTCGCGACAGATGCTCGATCTCGCGGCCTACGTCGCGAGCGAAGGCGATCACGTCGCAACCGGTGCAGCCGTCGCCCACTGATCGAGCGCCAACATGCTGCGTGGTCGTCCGGGCAGTGCCCGACCGATATCGCCCGCTCGGGGGCCGGCGCGGAACAAATTCTGATTCGAATCTTCACGTCCCGGTGATGGTATCGTGATGGCACGAGAACCTATTTTGGCGTCGTTGTGGAACACCGTTCGATGCGATGGCCACGCTAACGACCGGGGCGTTGCTCGTCTTTCTGATCGTGGCCGTTGCGCTGGTCTTGTTCGTCACCGAACCGGTCCCCATCGACGTCACGGCCATCGGCATCATGGTGACGCTGATGGTGCTCGGTCCGTGGACGGGCATTTCGCCGAGCGACGGTGTCGCCGGGTTCTCCAACCCCGCGACGATCACGATCCTCGCAATGATGATCCTGAGTGAGGGCGTCCGTCGAACTGGTCTCATCCAGCGGCTCCAGACGATCGTGGCGTCCTACACCGGGACGAGCGAGTACAGACAACTGGGCGCGACCATCGGGATCGTCGGCCCGCTATCGGCGCTCATCAACAACACGGCCGCGGTCGCGGTGCTGGTACCGATGGTGAACGACCTCGCTCACGAGAACGGGACCTCCCCGTCGAAGCTCCTGTTGCCCCTGTCGTTCGCGTCGATGTTCGGCGGCATGCTCACCCTCATCGGGACGTCTACCAACCTCGTCGCCAGCAGTCTTTCCGCGAGCTACATCGATCGCTCCTTTTCGATGTTCGAGTTCACGCACCTCGGCGTCATCGTGTTTCTCGTCGGGTCGGCGTACCTACTCACGGTCGGATACTGGCTCGCCCCGTCCCACGTGACGCCGCGAAGCGACCGGGCGACGACGGCCAAGGAGGAGTATCTCACGGAACTGGTCGTTCGCGAACACTCCCCCGCGGTCGGGTTGACGGTTCGGGAGGCCCTGGAGCAAGTCGATTTCGAGGCCGAGGTCACCCAACTCATCCGGGACGATCGGTACAGTTTCAATCCGCCGCTATCGACGACCGTCCGGAGCGGCGACGTCTACACGGTCAGGCTCACCGACGACGCGCTCCAGACGCTGCTCGACGTGGACGGGATCGATCTCGTCCCCGGCGTCACGGCCGAGTCCGACCTGAAGGCGCTCCCGCCGGAGCGGACGCTCGTCGAAATCGTCCTCACGGCGGGGTCGGACCTGATCGGCGAAACGATCGACTCCGCCAGCTTTTCCGACGCGTACCGCGCCCGTGTGCTCGCCGTTCGACGCGGCGGCAAGATCACCCACGAGCGGTTGCCCGAGTTCAATTTCCGCCCGGGGGACGCGCTTCTCATCGAGTCCGAAGCCGAAACCGTCGATCGCCTCGCCAACGACCCGAACGTCATCGTCGCCGGCGATCTCGCACTCCAGCAGTTCCGCGGGTCGAAACTGCCCATCGCGATCGCCGTCGTCTTCGCCGTCGTGGGACTGGCCGCGCTCGGCGTCCTCCCCATCATGGTGTCAGCCCTGGCCGGCGTCGTGGTGATGCTCGCTGCGGGAGTCGTCAAGCCCGCCGAGGCCTACGAGGCCGTGCAGTGGGACGTCATTTTCCTGCTCGCCGGCGTCATCCCCTTGGGAAACGCGATGGCCGAGACCGGCGGCGCGGACGTCCTCGGTGCGATGGTCGTCTCGAGTGCGGATGTCTTGCCGGCGGTAGGCGTGCTCGGACTGTTCTACGTGCTTACGGCGGTCATGACCAACATGGTCAGCAATCAGGCGAGCGTCGTTTTGCTCATCCCGGTGGCGGTCGACGTCGCCGCCCGGATCGACGCTAACGCGTTCGCGTTCGTCCTCGCGGTGACCTTCGCAGCCAGTACGGCGTTCATGACTCCGGTCGGCTACCAGACCAACCTGTTCGTCTACGGGCCTGGAAAGTACCAGTTCGCCGATTTCATCCGCGTGGGCGGGCCGCTCCAGCTCCTGCTCGCGGTCGTGACGACCGCCGGCATCGCCGTTTTCTGGGGCGTGTAACGGAAACCGCTGCAGCGACCCTGTCGTCTCTCCCGACGCAGTGCCCCCGCTATCTAAGCATCTGCCCGTGTTCCGTGTCGGTATACCAATGTCCTCGTTTCGAACGATCGACAACCTGGAACCGGGCCGACGACTCCTCGTCCGGATCGACGTCAACGCTCCGGTCGAGGACGGCGTCGTCCAGGACGGCCGTCGCTTCGCCCGCCACGCGGAGACGATTCGAGATCTGCTCGCGGACGATCACGCCGTCGCCCTGCTGGCCCATCAGGGCCGGCCGGGTCGAGACACGTTCGTCTCGCTCGATCAGCACGCCGATATCCTCGGCGACCATCTGGGGCGGGAGGTCGACTTCGTTCCCGACACGTACGGCGAGGAGGCGCTCGCGGCGATCGACGCTTTCGATTCCGGCGACGTGCTCCTCCTCGAAAACGTGCGGATGTGTGACGGAGAACTGCCGGAAGCGGATCCCGGCGTCAAGGCCGAAACCGAGTTCGTCCGGACGCTCGCGCCGCGATTCGACGCGTACGTCGGCGACGCGTACTCGACGGCGCACCGCTCGCACGCCTCGATCGTCGGCTTTCCCCGCGTCATGGACGCGTACGCGGGCCGCGTGATGGAGGGCGAGTACACCGCGAACACCGCCATCAGGGAGCGATCATTCGACGGCCCGGTGACGATGGTGCTGGGCGGAACGAAGGCGGAGGACACGATCCCGGTCGTCGAACGTCTCGGCGACACCGTCGACCGGTTCTGCCTGGGCGGGATCGTCGGCGAACTCTTCTTGCGGACCGAGGGGTACGACGTCGGCTACGACGTCGAGGGGTCGGAGCTGTTCGACCACCAGTGGGACGATCATCGCGAGACTATCGAGCGCGTGCACGACTCGTACGACGAGAAGTTGTTCCTCCCGACCGACCTCGCGTTCGAGGGCGCGGACGGCGAGCGCGCGGAGGTCGACGTCGAGGGGGTCACCAAGGAAACTCCGTTCTTCGATGTCGGCTCTGAGACGGTCGAGCGCTACGCCGACCGCGTTTCGACGTCTGAAGCCGTCTTCGTCAAAGGGGCCCTCGGCGTCTTCGAGGACGAGCGGTTCGCCGACGGGACCGTCGCGGTTCTCTCGGCGATCGCCGACGCGGACTGCTTCTCGGTCGTCGGTGGGGGAGACACCGCACGATCGATCTCGGCGTACGATCTCGACGAATCCGACTTCTCCCGCGTTTCGATCGCCGGTGGGGCCTACGTCCGTGCACTCACCGGCGATCCGCTGGTCGGCGTCGACGTCCTCGAATCGGCGTCGTGACGCACCCGATCGGGGCGGGCCGCCTCGGCGATCTGCGAGCTACTCGAAGTCGATGAGCGGTTTGATGATGTCGTCCTCCTTCGTCTCCATCAGGCGGAACGCCTCGTCGATTTCGTCGAACGGGAACTCGTGCGTGGTCATGTGCGTCGGATCCACGCGGTCGCGATCCAGCAGGCGAAGCAGTCGCTGGAGTCGGAGTCGGCCACCGGGACAGAGGCCGGTGGCGATGTCCTTCTCGGCCATGCCGACGCCCCAGGCTTCCCGGGGGATGTTGACGTACTCGCCTTCGCCGTGGTACCCCGTGTTCGAGATCGTGCCGCCGGCTTTGGTGACCTCGATGCACTGCTCGAAGGTCCCGCTCGTTCCGAGCGCCTCCATCGCGGCGTCGACGCCCTCGCCATCGGTGAGGTCCATGATCTGTTCGACCGGATCGCCCTCGGCGAAGTCGACGACGTCGTCGGCACCGTAGGTTTGCGCGAGCTCCTGTCTGTTCTGGACCGTCTCGACGGCGATGATGTGCCCGGCGCCCTGAAGCTCCGCGCCTTTCGTGGCCATCAATCCGACCGGCCCCTGCGCGAACACGGCGACCGTTCCGCCGACCGGGATATCGGCGTTCTCCGCTCCCATGAACCCAGTACTCATCATGTCAGTGACGTAGACCGCTTCCTCGTCGCTCACGCCGTCGGGGATGTGGGCCATGTTCGCGTCGGCCTCGTTCACGTGGGCGTAGTCGGCGAAGGTTCCGTCCTTGACGTTCGCGTACTTCCACCCGCCGAGTGCCTCGTTTGACTGTGACGGGTGATCGTCCTGGGCGGCGGCGGACCCCCAGTCGGGGGTGATGGCGCCGACGGCGACCCGATCGCCCGGCTCGAACTGCGCGACCTGATCGCCGACTTCCTCGACGACGCCCACGACCTCGTGTCCCAGCGTCAGGTTCTCTCGTTCGCCGATCGCACCGTGAACGGTGTGGACGTCCGAGGTACAGACCAGCCCCTTCGTCGGCCGGATGACGGCGTCTGTTGGCCCCGCTTCGGGCGGTTCTTTCTCCGCGAATCCGGTTTCTCCCACTTCTTCCATGACGAACGCGTCCATTGGGTGTCCCTCCACCGGGTTCGACACCGTTCGGACAAATAGTCTATGGGGGTGATTACACGGGTGAAGTCGGCACTGGAACGTGCGCCGGTCGAGGTCGATACTCGGTGTCGGTCGCGCGGCGTGACCAGTCGGGCCGATAGCGAACACTCGGCAGCGGCTCACCCCGTCGCCGATCGCCAGTTTCTGAGCGCTGCGGTAACGACGAGGTGGCCCACGAGGCAGAGCCCCACGACGCCGCCGAGTATCCCCCAGTCCGCGGGCCCCAGCGCCACCGTTCCGAAGTACCGGTTGAGCGGTGTGTAGAGGACGGCCAGTTGCGCGACGAGCGACGTGGCGATCGCGGCGGCGAGCCAGGGGTTCGTAACCGTCGGCGTCTCGCGCAGTCGGCGGATGACGTACAGTTTCTCGAACTCGACGACCACGAACGCGGTGAACACCATCGTCATCGCGTACGCCGTCGTCTCGGACGCGCCGCCGAGCGCGTACGCCGCGAGGCCCAGCACGACGACCGTGGTCACGGCGGCGGTGGCACCGATCACCTCCAGCATCTCCCGGTCGACGATGCCGCGACCCGCGCCGCGCGGCGGGCGGTCCATCACGTCTTCACTACCGGGATCGGCGCCGAGTGCCAGCGCCGGTAATCCGTCGGTCAGCAGGTTGATCCACAGGAGTTGTACGGCCGGAAGCAGGAGGTAGCCGTACAGGGAGGCCACGAAGACGATCGCCACCTCCGCGGCGTTCGCGCTGAGGAGGTAGGCGACGAATTTCCAGACGTTGTCGAAGATAGCCCGTCCCCGCTCGACTGCGCGCTCGATCGTCGCGTAATTGTCGTCGAGCAGGACGACGTCCGCTGACTGTCTGGCGACGTCGGTGCCGCGAACCCCCATCGCGACGCCGACGTCGGCGTTCTTCAGCGCCGGTGCGTCGTTGACGCCGTCGCCAGTCATCGCGACACGGTGACCACGAGCCTGGAGCGCGCGCAAGATGCGGACCTTGTGTTCCGGTGACGTGCGAGCGAACACGTCGACGTGATCGACCCGTTCCCGGAGCTCGTCGTCGGCCATCGATTCGATCTCGCGGCCCTCCAGGACGGTCGACTCGAACCCGAGCGTCTCGCCGACCGCCGTCGCCGTCCGGACGTTGTCGCCGGTCACCATCTTGACGTCGATGCCGGCGCGTTCGGTCGCCGCGATCGCATCGGCGACCTCTTCGCGCGCCGGGTCGATCATGCCGACCAGCCCGACGAACGTGAGCCCGTCGCGGAGGTCGTCCGCGTCTGCGACTTGCTCGCACGTGGCCATCCCGAGGACCCGGAGCGCATCGTCGGCGAACGCTTCTACTCGTGATGCGATCCGCTCGCGCCCAGCGTCGGTGAGCGTTTTCGCTCCTTCGGCCGTCAGCACCCGATCACAGTTCTCCACGACGATCTCCGGGGCCCCTTTGACGTAGCCGACGTCGTCGTGCACGGTCCCCATCCACTTGCGGTCCGAGGAAAACGGGATCTCGTCGCTCCGGGGATGGGCGGTCCGGAGTCCCTCGACGTCCAGGCCACGACGATCGGCTGCCTCGACGAGCGCGACTTCGGTCGGGTCGCCTCCCTCAAGCGTGGCGTCGTTACACAGTGCCCCGATTCGCACCAACAGGGCCTCGCGGTCGGTCGGGTCGTGTGTCCCCGCTGATTCGGTCTCGTGTGTCACCTCGTCTCCGGCGACGACGGCGTCGTTTACCCAGAGACGACGCACTGTCATCTCGCCTCTCGTGAGCGTCCCGGTCTTGTCCGTGCAGATGACGTCGACGGAGCCGAGCGCTTCGACCGCTGGGAGTCGTCGTACCAGCGCGTTCTCGTCGGCCATCCCTCGAACCCCGATGGCGAGCGTCAGCGTCACTACGGCGGGCAACCCCTCCGGAATCGCGGCGACGGCGAGCGAGACGGCGGTGAGCGCGGCCTGGACCGCGCCGGTGCCCCTGAGGATCAGCAACGGTGCGACCAGCGCCGACAGGAGGAGGATTCCGATCCCGAGACTACGTCCCAGGTCGTCGAGTTCCGACTGTAGCGGCGTCTCGGTCTCTTCGGTTCCGGCGAGTTCCCCGGCGATGTCGCCGACCTCTGTTGCCATGCCGGTAGCGGTCACGACGGCCGCGCCTTTCCCGCGGGTGACGTTCGTCGCCTTGTAGACCATGCCCTTTCGCTCGGCCAGCGGCGTGTCCGCCTCGACTGCGGTCGTCGTCTTCGAAACCGGGACGCTCTCGCCCGTGAGCGCCGCCTCGTCGACATTCAGATCAGTTTCCGAGATGACGCGGGCGTCTGCGGGTACGACGTCGCCGCTCCGCAGGACGATCGCGTCGCCGGGAACGAGTTCTGTCGCCTCGATCTCGCTCGGTTCGCCGTCCCTCCGGACGGTCGCCGTCGGGGCCGCCAGCTCCCGCAGCGACTCGAGGCTGCGTTCGGCGCGGTAGTCCTGAAAGAACCCGAAGATGCCGTTGGCCCCGACGATGATCACGATCAACACCGCGTCGACGGTCTGTCCGGCCCACGTCGAGAGAAGGGCCGCGAACAGCAGGACCCAGATCAACACGCTGTCGAACTGGGCGAGAAAGATGTCCAGCGGCGACCGGCCGCCCGACCGGACTATCTCGTTCTCGCCATACGCGTCGAGTCGATGTTGGGCCTCGTCGGTGGATAGTCCAGCGATTTCCGTCTCCAGCGCGTCGAGGACCTGCTCCGTTGGGTGCGCGTGCGGTGGATCGTCCATCGGCTTCGTACTGATTTCCCCGTCTACCGACGAGACAATGAAACGGGGGTCACACTCCGCGGCAGAACGCAGTTCACTGCCACCGTCGAGAGTTCGTTTCACTGCCACCGTCGCGAGTCCGGTGGAGCGGTATTTTCCATCTGTGAGTGGTGGGGTGTCACATGCAAGGGCTTCGATGGGTCCAGATGAACGACGAAGAGATCGACGAGTTCCTCGGGCGCGGGGGGACGGGCGTCATCTCCTTCGCGACGCCGGACGACGAATCGCCCGCTTCGATTCCGGTCTCCTACGGGTACAACGCGACCGACCGAACGTTCTACTTCAACCTCTCGTCACCCGCCGAGAGACGCGAGGACGGGCTCGTCGAAGAACCCGTTTCGTTCGTCGTCCACCAGCAGTCAGACAGCGGGTGGCGAAGCGTCGTCGCGACCGGTCGGTTGGAGGACGTCTCCGAGATGCCGTACGCCTCGGACGCCATCCAGGGAATGTGGGCGATCGAAATCCCGATCGTCGACGTCTTCGACCGGCCGCGGCGGGAAATTACGTTTCAGCACTATCGACTCGTTCCTGAGTCGGTATCCGGCCGAAAAGAGGTCTCGACGGACGACTGATCCAGTATGCTCGTCGCTTCACCGAGCGCCGTCACCGGGGTGGCTCACTCGGTTCCGAGGAGCTCCGCCACGGCGGCGTGATCGGTGAGCAGTTCGTGCATTCGCCGGACGGTGGCCTCGTCCTGTGTGCGTCCGCCCCGAACGATCGACTCCGTGCGCTCGACCGTGGTCAACGTGTCCGACTGCACCGACAGGATGGGCACCGACCGTTCGGTCGCCGTGCCGAGGATGCGACCGGATGGATGGTGCCCGCCGGTCAGGATGAGACACCGGATGCCGGACGCTTCGAGTGCCGCGGCTTGAACGTCCGCTCGGTCACCGCCAGTGATGACGGCAGCGTCTCTGGTTCGCCTGAAGTATCTGAGCGCGCTGTCTGCCCCCATCGCCGCGACGGAGAAGCGCTCGACGTATCGGTCGGTCCCCTCCTCGACGAGGACGGAGGCGCCGAGTTCGTCAGCCAGATCGGCGACCGTCACCCCGGAGAGTTCCTGCACTCGCGGGACGATCCCGTAGACCGGAACGCCGCGCCCTTCGAGGAACGGAACCACGTCGGTCTCGAGGTCGTCGTACGCCGCGTCCGCGACGTCGTTGAAGATCACGCCAGCCAGCCGGTCGCCGAACGCGCGGCTGGCTGCGAGCACGTCGTCGACGTCGCCGGGACGTTCGTACGGAGCCACGAGCACCACGCGGGCGTCGAGCAGCTCTGCGACGTCGGCGTCCGTGAGGTCGACGATCTCCCCGACGGTGTACTCGCCGGCCCCTTCGACGAACATTCGGTCCGTTTCGCCGGTGAGTTCGTCGAACGCCTCGCGGACGCGCTCGCGGAGGTTTTCGGGGGTTTCGCGACCTCTGATGACCTGTTCGACGAACGTCGGTGAGTAGACGATCGGTTCGAGCGTCGACACGTCCGCATCGATGCCGAGCAGTTCCTTCGCCAGCAGGGGGTCCGCGTCGAGCGTCTTCCCGACGTTGCTCTGTAGTCGAGTGCCCTTCGGCTTCATGTACCCCACACGCTCGCCGTTGTCCGACGCGAGCTGGGCCAGCGCCAGCGTGATCGCCGTCTTGCCAGTACTCTCCTCGAGTGAGGCGATCAGCAGCGTCTCCGCTCCGCCGTCCGCTCGTGCGTCGGTCTGTCGCGCCGTCGCGTCGTCGGGTCGTGTGTCGTCCGGGCCGTCCATCGCTTCGTCGTGTCGCGTTTCGTTCGATCGATCCGTCGCGTCGTCGCTCGCCGTTCGTTCGGCTGTCGTGTCGGTGTCTGTCATAGTTCCTCCGTGTCGACGGTTGCCCTGAGGTCGATCGCTTGCACGCCGTCCGGGCCGGCGACGAGCGGGTTGACGTCCAGTTCCACCAGTGCGGGGAAGTCGGTGACCAGTTGCGAGAGCCGTCCCAGCGTCTCGACGATGGCATCGATATCCGCGGGTTCCCGTCCGCGAGCCCCGCGCAACAGCGGTGCTGCCGTGATCTCGTCGACCATGCTCCGGGCTTCCGTCTCCCCGATGGGGGCGACGCGGATCGACGTGTCCTCCAGGATCTCGACGAAGATGCCGCCCAGACCGAACAGCAACAGCGGGCCAAATTGCGGATCGCGGTTCATCCCGACGATGGTCTCCGTCGCAGCGTCGAGATCCACCATCTCCTGGATCTGTACGCCGAGGATCGACGCGGTCGGCTGGTAGTTTCGCGCGCGAGCGACGAGGTCCTCGTAGGTGTCTTCGACCTCGTCGACTGCAACGCCGACGGCCACGCCGCCGATGTCCGACTTGTGCGAGATGTCGGGGCTGACGATCTTCATCACCACGTCGGCGTCGATGTCTTCGGCGACGTCGCGGGCCCGGATCGGGTCGTCGACGATCTCCGACGTCGGCGTCGGAATGCCGTACGCGTCGAGGAGGTCCATCGATTCGACACCGAGGCGGTTGTCCGTCCGGTCCGCAGCGCGTTCGAGGATCGATCGGGCGCGCTCCCTGTCGACGTCGTATGCTGTCGGGTCGTCCGCCGCACGACCGGTGATCTCGTCGTGTTGAGCCAGTGCGTCGAGACCGGCCACCGCCCGTGAGGGGTCGAAGTAGTTCGGCACACCGGCGTCGCGCAGTATCCCCTCGGCCGTATCGACTCGCGATCCGCCCATCAGACAGGTCACGATCGGTGTCTCGTACGACTCGCGCACGTCGAGGACCATCTCTGCGAGGGCTTCGTACTGGAGTACTGCCGTGGGGGCCGAGACGACGATCGCGCTCCCGACGTTCGGGTCGGCCAGTGCCTGTTCGAGCGCCGTCCGGAACCGGTCGACGTCCGCGTCGCCGATCACGTCGATCGGGTTGTAGACGGCTGCCTCCTCGGGCATCGAATCTGTGAGTTCCCCGATGGTGGCGTCTTCGAACGACGCGAGTTCGAGCGAGGAGTCGCCGACGGCGTCGGTCGTCAGGACGCCAGGCCCACCGGCGTTCGTGACGATCGCGACGCCCTCGGACTCCAGCGTCGAGAGCCCCGAGAGGCCGCGGGCGTAGTCGAACAGTTCCTCGACCGTGGACGCGCGGATCACGCCCGCCTGATCGAGGCCGGCCCTGTAGGCCTCCTCACTGCCGGCGATGGCGCCCGTGTGCGAGGAGGCGGCCTGTGCGCCAGCGTCCGTTCGGCCAGATTTCACGAGGACGACCGGCGTCTCTGACGTAACCTCGCGGGCCGCCTGCACGAATGCCTGGCCGTCTTCGATCCCTTCGAGGTAGCCGACGATGACGTCGGTGCCCTCGTCTTCGTCCCACGCGCGGAGGAAGTCCACCTCGTCGAGAACCGCCTTGTTCCCGACGGAGACGACGTGGCGGAACGAGATGCCCTCCTCGTTCGCCCAGTCGAGGACGGCCGTGATGAACGCCCCCGACTGGCTCATGAAGGAGATCGAGCCTTCCCGGGCGATGTCGGGCCCGAACGTGGCGTTGAGGCCTGCAGGCGTCGACATGACGCCCAGGCTGTTCGGCCCGACGAGGTCGATGTCGTACTCCTCGGCGATCGCACGCAGTTCTCGTTCGCGTTTCGCGCCCTCGCTCCCACTCTCGCCGAAACCGGCCGTGATGACCACGACGTTTCGGGTCCCCGCTTCGCCGAGGTCCCGGACCGCGTCGAGGACGGCCGGCGGTGGGACGACGACGACGCCGAGGTCTATCGACGGTGCGCTCGCGACGTCCGGATAACAGTCGTAGCCGAGCACCGTGTCCCGGCCGGGGTTGATCGGGACGATCTCGCCGTCGTAGTGTTCGTCCAGGTTCGTCACGAGCGCGCGTCCGATCGATCCGTCGCGGTCCGTGGCGCCGACGATACCAACTCGTTCGGGCTCGAAGAGCCCTGTGAACCGTCCCATCGTTCGGACGAATGCGTTCGGGTACCGTAAAACCTCACCAGCGTTCCAGCGGAGTGGGACCGATGTCCGTTCTCATAGCACCGGACCCCGGTCAGTCGTCGTCTTCGTAGGCGGCCCAGATGTATCGCGTCCCGACGGATCGATACGGGCGCCAGGGGTCCGCGACGGTCCGCATCTCCGCGCGCGTCATCTCCTCACCGTCGCCGTACAACTGCTGGATGCCGTTCCGTATCGCCAGATCTCCGAGGGGAAGGACGTCGGGCCGCTCGAGGACGAACAGGAGGTACATCTCCGCCGTCCACTCGCCGATTCCCTTGATCTCCGTCAGTCTGTCGACGACCTCGTCGTTCGAGTGGTCGGCCAGGCCCGATCGGGTGAGATCGGTCTCGTCGAACGCGCGGGCGGCGTTGCGCAGGTACTCGACTTTCGTCCCCGAGAGGCCGGCGTCCAACAGCGGCTGGTCCGCGGTCGAGAGCACGCGATCCGGCGTTATCTCGTCGTCTAGGACCTCGTACACCCGCCCTCTGATCGCGTTCGCACTCGCGGTCGAGAGCTGCTGGTTGATGATCGAGACGCAGAGGCGCTCGAACTCGTCCCGCTCCGTTTCCGTGTACGGGTCGTAGGTCTCGACGAGCTCCGCCATCACCGGATCGGTTCGCAGCACGCCGTGAGCCTCGTCGGTGAACATTCTGGTTGCCAGCTGAACGGTCCTGTGGGGTACGTACCTTTCGATTCTCCCCCTCGATGGGACCATCTGTCGCGTACTGGTCCGGACGGGGCGACGCCGAATTCGGCCGCAGATGGTTTTCACCATCTGAGACGTATGGTGGCCTATAACACACTTCGCGGAATGCGCTGAGCCGAGTACGCAATGTCACGTTCCACACTGTTCGCGACGTGGTCGCGGTATCGGTCGATTCCCATCGTGTACCGAATCGGGGCTGCGTTCGTCCTCGGCTCGATCGTCGGTCTCGTAGTCGGCACACCGGCGACACAACTCCAGCCGCTCGGTGATCTCTTCGTGAGACTCCTGAGTATGATCGTCCTCCCGATCATCGTGTTCACCCTCCTGATGGGGATCAGGGGACTCACCCCGTCGAAACTCGGTCGGATCGGCGGGCAAGTCGTCGGCCTGTATCTGCTCACGTCAGCCGCCGCCGTGTTCATCGGGCTCGCGCTGGCAAATACGATCAGTCCTGGAACGGGACTGGAACTTACATCGGGCGAAGCCGACACCCAGTCACCACCGCCGTTCGAGGAGGTGATCCTGGGTATCGTTCCGGAGAATCCGATCGGGTCGATGGCCAACGCGGAGATCCTTCCGACGATCTTCTTCGTCATCGTCTTCGGCCTGGCGCTGGCGATGGTCGCAGAAACCACCGACAGCGATCGAGTCCGGACGGGGATCGAAACGATCTTCGACGTTGCCGAGGCGGGTGCCGAAGCGATGTTCAAGATCGTCTGGGGTGTCATGGAGTACGGGGTGATCGGCGTCTTTGCCCTGATGGCTGCGGTCTTCGCGGAGGCTGGCGTGACTGCTGTCACGACCTTCGCCGTCCTCATCGGCACGCTGGCGCTCGCCGTGACGCTGCACGTGCTGCTCGTTCACCTCGGGGCGATTATTCTGGTTCTGGTTGGGGAGTCGCCCGTCGCCTTCCTCGCCGGTGCGAAGGAGGCACTGATCACGGCGTTGAGCATCCGATCGAGCAGCGGCACCCTCCCGGTCACGATGTCGAACGCCGACGAGAACTTCCACATCGACGAGAGCGTCTACGGCTTTTCACTGCCGCTCGGGGCGACGATCAACATGGACGGGACGGCCCTCTATCAGGGCGTCGCAGCGATTTTCGCGGCGAATCTGGCTGGCGTCTCCTTGACTCTCGGCGAACAGGTAACCGTCGTCGCCATCGCCGTGTTGGCGAGTATCGGCGCTGCCGGCGTTCCGGGGGCCGGCCTCATCATGCTCACGATGGTGTTGACCCAGCTGGGACTTCCACTCGCCGTCGTCGCGTTCGTCGCCGGTGTCGATCCGATCCTCGACAGACTCCGCACGATGACGAACGTTAGTGGTGATCTCGCGGTGACGACCCTCGTCGCCTCGTGGAACGACGCGATCGACTTCGACAGGGGGTCCTGGATCGGCGACCACGCAGGCCAGTCCGGCCCTGTTCCGAGCGACGATTGACCGGCTATCCACCATCGTCGAATGGGCAGCTGAGTCGACCTCCGTATCCGGCGGACCCGAAACGAATTCAGTCCTCGGAGCGTACACTGGGTGTGACTACGAGCACCGGTGGCGGGACCCTTCGGGAGTTCTGGCAGTTCTATCGGCGGTACGTGGAGACACCGATCCACGCCCTCTCGGTCGCAGCACTCGCTATGTTTGGGATCCTGGTCTTCGTGGACTCACTGTTCGCGCTTCTGGCCATCGCGTCGTACGTCGTTCCACCGATCGTCCTCTTTTCGATCGGCTGGTCCACGCCGGCCAAGCGGGACTTCGAACCCGACGAACGCTCCGCAAACCGTGCCCGGCGATCAGATCCGCAGTCGGCCGAACGCGGCACCGCAACGACCCGATCGAACCCACCCGCTCGCGCCTCGGTCCGCGACGGCGATGCGGATTCGGACAGCGACGACGGAGATTCAGACTCGGATAGTGATGGGAGTGATTCGGATTCTGATAGCGACGGCACTGACACTGATTCTGACAGCGACGGCACCGATACGGACTCTGATAGCGACTCGTAAGCGATTCCGGTGGCCGGGAGCGCGTCCGAACGGGAGTGAGGGCGCGCTCCCCGGGGAAAGGCTGGCTTACAACAAGCACGTTGTACCGCGAGCAGACACTGTCTGCGAGCGGGCCGACGACCCCACCGAAGGTGGGGGAGGAGTGCTTTTCATCAACGTTTTGCCGAGGGCCGGCGAAGCCGGCCCGCAGCGCAAAAGGTTGGTTCCTAGAACGCGCCCTTGCCGAGCAGTTCGCGGGCGATGACGTTCTTCTGGATTTCGGTGGTTCCCTCGTAGATCTGGGTGATCTTGGCGTCGCGGTAGAAGCGTTCGACGGGGAAGTCGTTGACGTAGCCGGCGCCGCCGTGGATCTGGACGGCTTCGTTGGCGGCGTCGACGGCGATGCGGGAGGCGTACTCCTTGGCCATGGAGGCCAGCTTGGTGATGTCTTCGCCCTGGTCGACCTTCCAGGCGGCCTTGTAGGTGAGGTTCCGGGCGGCCTCGGCCTCGGTGGCCATGTCGGCGATCTTGTGCTGGATGGCCTGGAAGTCCGAGATCGGGCGGCCGAACTGTTCGCGGTCCTGTGCGTACTCGAGGGAGGCCCGGAGTGCGCCTTTGGCGATCCCGACGCCCTGCGCGGCGACGGCGGTTCGGGTTTCGTCGAAGAACTGCATCTGCTGCATGAAGGCGGCGTCCTGCGTACCGATCAGGTTCTCCTCGGGGACGCGGACGTCGTCGAAGATGAGCTCGGCGGTGTCGGAGGCGCGGATGCCCAGCTTGCCGGTGATCTTGTCGGCCTCGAAGCCGTCGCGGTCGGATTCGACGACGATCTGCGAGAAGCCGTTGTAGCGGCCCTCGGCGTCTGGGTTGGTTTCACAGAGGACGACGAAGAAGTCGCCGATGGAGCCGTTGGTGATCCACATCTTGTTGCCGTTGATCACCCACTCGTCGCCGTCTTTCTCCGCCTGTGTGGAGACGGAAGAGACGTCCGACCCGGTGTCGGGTTCTGAGATTGCGGCACCGGTGATCGCCTCGCCAGCGGCGACGGGTTCGAGGAATCGTTCCTTCTGTTCGTCCGTACCGAAGTGCATGATCGACTCGCAGCCGAACGAGGTGGAGATGATAGAGAGCCCGATACCGGCGTCGACGGCGAACAACTCCTCGACGATCATGGCAACTTCGAGCGAGCCGTAGCCGGCGCCGCCGTACTCGATCGGGATGTGCGGCCCGAGCAGGCCCATGTCGGCGGCCTTGTCGATGATCTCGTGGGGGTACTTTTCCTCGACGTCGTACTCCTCGGCGACGGGGGCGATCTCGTTTTCCGCGAAGCGTCGAACCTCTTCGCGAAGTTGTTTCTGCTCGTCGGTGAGTTCGAAGTCCATACCTGTGACATGCCTCCACACCCGTAAAGAGTTTTGTAACCCGAAGTAAACTGAAGATTGGTTTCCTCGGGGAGCGAGGGAAACGTTGAAACGGGATCACGTCGCATAGTCGGGCATGGATCTTGAAGAGATCAACACCGTCGCAGTTCTCGGTGCGGGAAACATGGGCCACGGCATCGCGGAGGTCGCGGCCCTCGCTGGGTACGACGTGTGCCTGCGCGACATCAAAGAGGAGTTCGTCCAGAACGGTTACGAGCAGATCGAGTGGTCGCTGGGCAAGCTCGCCGAACGGGAGCAGATCTCGGAGGCTGACGCCGACGAGGCGCTCGATCGGATCACACCGCTCGTCGACGTGGGTGAGGCAGTCGGTGATGCGGACGTCGTCATCGAGGCCGTCCCGGAGAAGATGGACATCAAGAAGGACGTCTACAGCGAGGTCGAGGAACACGCTCCCGACCGGACCATCTTCGCGACGAACACATCGAGCCTCTCGATTACGGAACTGTCCGAGGTGACGGACCGCCCCGAACAGTTCTGTGGGATGCACTTCTTCAACCCGCCCGTGCGCATGCAACTGGTCGAGGTTATCTCGGGCGCGCACTCGTCAGACGAGACGCTCGATGCGATCGGTGGCCTGGCCGAGGACTTCGGGAAGACGCCCGTCCGCGTCCACAAGGATTCGCCCGGGTTCATCGTCAACCGCGTGCTCGTTCCCCTGATGAACGAGGCGGCGTGGATGGTCTACGAGGACGAGGCCACCGTCGCGGCGGTCGACTCCACGGCGAGCTACGACATGGGACTCCCGATGGGGCTGTTCGAACTCACGGACCAGGTCGGGCTCGACGTCGGCCTCCACGTCCAGGAGTACATGCACGAGACGCTGGGCGAGGCCTACAAGCCGTGCCCGATGACCGAGGAGAAGGTCGAAGCCGGTGAACTGGGCAAGAAATCCGGCAAGGGCGTTTACGACTACGAGGACGGCGACGGCGTCGAGATTCCGACCGACGCTGGCGCCGAGTGGATCGAGGACCGCCTGCTGGCCGTGATGGCGGACGAGGTCGCCCAGTTGATCGACGACGACGTGGCCGGTCCGGACGCTATCGACCGCGCGATGCAACTCGGTGCAGGCTTCCCCGATGGGCCTGCGAAGCTGGCAGACGACCGCGGTCTCGACGACCTGTTCGAGGCACTCGAATCGACGTACGAGGAGAGCGGGGCCGCACGTCACGAGCCATCCGACGCGTTCGCCGAGGCTGCCGAGGACGGCCAGTTCTACGCGGGCGACGACGCGGGCGGGGAGGACATCGTCTCGTTCGACGCGATCGCCGTCGAGGTCGATGGCAAGGTCGGTCACATCCAGATCGACCGGGCCCACCGGATGAACACGATCACGACCGACATGATCGAAGAGATCGACGTCGCGATCGATCAGCTCGTCGACGACGACGCAGTTCGTGCCATCTTGCTCACCGGCGACGGCGATCGAGCGTTCTCGGCCGGGTTCGACGCCTCCACCGCAGCGGCGGGAAGCGGCATCGAAGCGGCCGAACTGTCCCGGCTGGGCCAACGTGTCTTCGGTCGACTCGAAGCAATTCCGGTTCCGGTGCTCGCGGCTATCGATGGGTACTGTCTCGGCGGTGGGATGGAACTGTCCGCCTGTGCCGACATGCGGATCGCCAGCGAACGATCCCAGTTCGGTCAGCCCGAACACAACCTCGGACTGCTTCCCGGCTGGGGCGGCACCCAGCGCCTGCCGCGAATCGTCGGGGAAGGTCGCGCCAAGGAGATCATCTTCACGGCACGCAACGACTACGACCCCGAGACGATGGCCGACTACGACTTCGTCAACGAAGTCGTTCCAACAGCGGAGTTCGAGGACCGGGCCTGGGAACTGGCCCGTGATCTCGCTGCCGGCCCACCGATCGCGATGAAGTTCACCAAGCGCGCGATGCTCGCCGGTCGCGATGGTGTCGACGCTGGCCTCGAGGTCGAGTCGAGTTCGTTCGGCCACCTGTTCACCACTGACGACCTGTGGGAAGGCCTGTCTGCGTTCCAGTCGGATCGCGATCCCGAATTCGAGGGCGAATAACGTCGCGCCTGGCTGATCGCAGCCATCGGATTGCTGGTGCTGTTTCGATTACTATTTGAGTTGGGTTGGTGGACTCTCACCGTGTACCGTTCCACACCGGTCACGGTTGCGCCTGGACCGGACAATCGGATTACCTGTCTTCTTGTTGGCACCCCCAGGTCGATCTGCGCCAAATTCAATGTCGGAAAGTCTACAACTGGTCGCGAGATTTATCATGGAGTGATACCATTCGTCCAACGTGGCAGTACCGATGGTGATGGAACGGGAGGGGTCGACGGATGAGTGACGACGAACCCGACGTTCTCGTCGTCGACGACGAAGCGAGACTCGCGGATCTCTTTGCGGCGTGGATCGGCACGGAGTACACCGTCGAGACCGCCTACGACGGCGAGGAAGCCCTCTCGAAGATGAGTGACTCGGTCGAGATCGTGTTGCTGGATAGACGGATGCCGGGGCTCTCGGGAGACGAGGTGTTGAGCGAGATTCGCGATGCCGGCTACGATTGTCGCGTCGTCATGGTGACCGCCGTCGATCCGGACTTCGACATCATCGAGATGGGATTCGACGACTATCTCGTCAAACCGGTCTCGAAAGACGAACTGTTCGAGATGATCGACTCCGTCCTCAGCCGCTCTGTGTACGAATCTGACATCCAGGAGTACTACGCGCTGGTCTCGAAGAAAGCGCTGCTCGAATCCGAGAAGGCCGAGCGCGAACTCGAGACGAACGAGGAGTACCAGGAACTCGTCGGCCGCGTCGACGAGTTGCGCGCAGAGGTCGACGAGAGCGTCTCGGGAATGCAATCGCACGACGACTTCGTCGGTGCGTTTCAGGATCTGCAGTCCGAAAACTGAGTGTTCGCGTTCGGCGGCGTGGTGACGCCCCGTTTTCCTGCGTACAATCGCTTAGTTTTGTGTTCCAGTTCAGCGTGACGAGCGGCCGTTGAAGTGGTCACTCGTCGTCAAGTCTCTTTGCGAGTTGATTCCTGTCGACCGTGCCCGAATCCGTCCGTGGCAGCTGTTCGACGACGGCGATGGTCCGTGGTCGCTTGTGAGTGGCCAGTCGGTTCTCACAGAACGTCTCGACAGCCTGTCGCTCGAAGTCCCCGACTCCTGGTTCGAGAACGAGCGCTGCTGCGACGCGTTCGCCCCACTTCCTGTCTGGGATCCCCACGACGGCCGCATCCGCGATGCCCTCGTGTGATCGGAGTACGCGGGCGACTTCCGCCGGATCGACCGTCTCCCCGCCGGTGATGATCCGATCGCTTCGTCGACCAGTGATCCGGAGTCGACCGACGTCGTCTCTGTGCCCGAGGTCGCCGGTTCGAAAGCGCCCGTCCGTGAACGATCCGGCCGTCTGATCCGGATCGAGATAGCCCGGTGAGATTGTCGGACCTGACACGACTACTTCGCCGGATTCGCCGCGTTCGACGGGGTTTCCCTCGTGATCGACGATTCGAACGTCCGTCTCGAACAGCGGGTTACCGACGGACTCCGGCGCGCGGCTGGCCTGGCTCGGTGTCGCCGTGGCGATCTGTGAGGCGGCTTCGCTCGCTCCGTAGCTCGGGTAGATGGGAACGTCGGCCTCAAGTGCGTCGGTCACCAGCTCGGGCGGCGTCGGTGCGCCACCGACGAGGACGAACCTGAGGTGAGCCGGCGGTTCCCACCCCCACTCCAGCAGGGACCGGACCATCGTCGGGACGACCGAGAGGCCCGTACACCGGTGAGACTCGATGTGACGGGCGATATCGGCCGGCCCCGTCTGCCGCGTCGTGACGACCGCCGTCCCGTACAGCGCCGAGCGGATGATCGGCGCGAACCCGCCCATGTGATGTTGCGGGAGGGGAACGAGCCACCGATCGGATGGATCGACGCCCAGTCGGAGTGCGGAGGCTATCGCGCTCGCGCGGAGGTTCTCGACGGTCACCCTGACACCCTTGGGAGTCCCGGTCGTCCCGGACGTGAAGACGACGATCTGCGTGTGGTCGGGAGCGAGTGGCGCCGGGTCGATTCGTCGGTTCCGGTCCGCGTGATCCCGCTCGTCCGCGTTGGTGGATTGGTCGTCGGTCGGCCCGGTGTCGCCGATCGGGTCGATCGTGACGTGGTCCACGCCGTCCGAACTGGCGAGCGCTTTTGCAACCGATTCGGTCTCTGCGGCTCCGACGAAGCAGTCGATCGACGTCTGGTCAGTTTTCGTCCTGAGTTCGTCGGCGGACTCGTCCGGCGAGAGGAGCACGCCCGTTGCCCCGAGGCGAGCGAGGGCGAAGATCGTGACGACGATCTGGGGGCCGGTCGGGAGAATCGTTGCGACGACCGCCCCTGGTTCGAGGTCGAATCTCGTAGCGGTCGCATCGACGGCGTCGTCGAGTTCGCGGTAGGTCCATTGACGACCGCTGTCGCCGTCGACGAGCGCCGTTCGGTCCGGTGTCGTGGCGGCCCGTTTCGCACAGAGATCCGTCGTCGGCCAGCTCGTCGGTGTCACGGTTCGGTCCAGACGTTTTCGACGCCTAATCCCTTCGTTTGCGGGATGACGGCGGTGCCACCGTCGATGAAGACGGGATCGCGCGCGAGATCGTCCGCCAGCCGGTCGCCGGTTGCGACGCCCGACGCCAGGACGTTGGGAATCGCCGCCGCGAGGTGCACCGCTGCGGTTCGAGCGACCACGGCATCGATCGTCGTGGTGACGATCGCCGACCGATTGGATTCGGCTACCCAGGCGGCGACGCGTCGGGCGACGTCGACGCCGCCGAGCGCCATCGGTTTGAGGACGTAGACGTCGGCCGCCTGGGCGGATTCGATGGCGTCGACGCCGTGTTCGAGCAGGCCCTCGTCGACGGCGATGGCGACACCGTTGCCCCGTAACTCGGCGAGTCCGGACAGCGCACCCGCCGGGAGTGGTTGTTCGAGGATCGAGACGCCGAGGTCGTCGAGTTCGTCGAGTGCGCGTTCTGCCTCGTCGAACGTCCAGGCGCCGTTCGCGTCCACGCGCAAGTCTACGTCGGGACCCACAGCATCCCGGACACGACGAATGCGGTCTATATCCTCGTCGACCTCGTCGCGGCCGACCTTGAGTTTACAGCAACTGAATCCGTCATCGACCGCGCGTTCGACGGCGTCGACCGTCTCCGAGGGAGAGCCGTCGCCGATCGTCGCGTTGACGGGAATCCTCGGAACGCGTTCGAGTGCGCCGAGGTCACGATACAGCGGGTTCGCATCACGCGTCGCGGCTAAGTCCCCGAGTGCGAGTGAGATCCCGTGGCGCGCGGCGGCCGTGTCGTCGACGGCGTCGAGCACGGCTGACTGGCCGTTCGAAGCGGCGTCGACGGCGTCGTCGAGTGCCGCTCGACATGCGTCGGTCGACTCCGTCCAGCCAGCGAGCGGGGTCGCTTCACCGTAGCCGGTGTCTGTCCCATCGGAGATCCGGATGAGAAAGCCGCTGCGCTCTTCGATGTCTCCGTTGGCGGTCCGGAGGGGCCGCGTGAGCCGACAGCTGAACGCCCGATACTGCACGTCGAGTTTCACGCGAGGATCAACCCTCCGGCGAAGGTGATCGCGTACAGCGTGAGCAACATTCCGGTCCGTTCGAGCGCGAAGTTGAGGTCGACTTCCCGCCAGACGAGCCGCCCGACCAGTATCGCGTGTGGAATCGTCAGTACCGGCACGAGGACGAACGTGGAGAGTTCGGTGTCGATCCAGAGCCAGACCGGGATCAGGTACGCGAGGCCGACGAGGGACGCCCACTGGTACTTGCTGAACCGCCGACCGTACCGGACCGCGAGTGTTCGCTTCCCGGTTTCCCGGTCGGTGTCGATGTCTCGGAGGTTGTTCACGACGAGGATCGCCGTCGCGAGCGCGCCGATCGGGACCCCGGCCAGCAGCGCGAGTGCGGTGATCGCCTCTGGTGGAACGGACAGTGGAACGCCCTCGACGAGCGTGTCGGCGGCCTGCACGTAGTACGTGCCGCCGACGGCGACCAGCCCGAAGTAGACGAAGACGAAGACGTCACCGAGTCCGTGATAGCCGAGCGGGTACGGGCCTCCGGTGTACGCCCAGCCGAACAGCACGCCGGTGAGTCCGATCACGAGGATCGGGAGCCCGCCGACGTAGACGAGGTACGTCCCCGAGGCGATCGCGAGGCCGAAGGTGACGATCGCCGCCGTTTTCACCTGACTCGCGGCGATGAGTCCCGACTGGGTCACGCGCGTAAAGCCCTCGCGGTCGTCCGTGTCCGCGCCGTGCTTCGCGTCGTAGTAGTCGTTGGCGAAGTTGGTCCCGATCTGGATGAGCGCCGCTCCGAGGAGCGCCAGGGCTGCCGGGAGCGGGGCGAAGACGTGATCGTGTACCGCCAGTGCCGTTCCGACGAGCACCGGGGCGATCGCCGCCGGAAGCGTCTGCGGGCGGGCAGCCATCAGCCACGCGCTCGTCGGAGAGACGTTCGACTCGGCCGTCGTCATTGGTCACTACTGTCGTCCCGCGAGAGTGTCAACGTTGGCATTGCGGTCGAGTGTGGTCTCGACCGATCACGACGAATTGCCGTCCGTCGGCTCAACTCCCTCAGTAGTGCCACGGATACTCCTCGAACTCGGGTTCGCGCCCTTCGACGAACGCGTCGCGGCCTTCTTTGGCCTCGTCGGTCATGTAGCCGAGGCGGGTCGCTTCGCCGGCGAAGACCTGCTGGCCGACGAAACCGTCGTCGGCCATGTTGAAGCCGTACTTGAGCATCCGCATGGCGGTCGGGCTCTTCGCGTTGATCCGCTCGCCCCACGAGAGCGCCGTTTCCTCGAGTTCGTCGTGGGGAACGACCTCGTTCACCATGCCCATCTCCGCTGCCTCGTCGGCCGAGTACGTCTTTCCGAGGAAGAAGACCTCGCGGGCCTTCTTCTGGCCGATCTGCCGTGCGAGGTACGCCGAGCCGAATCCGGCGTCGTAGCTCGCGACGTCGGGATCCGTCTGGAGGAATTGGGCGTGTTCCTGCGAGGCGAGTGTGAGGTCACAGACGACGTGCAGGGAGTGACCCCCGCCGACGGCCCAGCCCGGAACGACGCAGACCACGACCTTCGGGAGGTGGCGGATCTGGCGCTGTACTTCGAGGATGTGAAGCCGACCGCCCTCGGAGGCCCGGTCTTCGGTGCCGTCGTACTCGTACCCCGAGTCGCCGCGGATCGTCTGATCGCCGCCGGAGCAAAACGCCCACTCGCCGTCCTTGGGTGACGGCCCGTTGCCGGTCAGCAGGACACACCCCACGTCCGTCTGGCGCTTCGCGTGGCGGAGCGCGTCCGAGAGCTCGTCGACCGTCCTGGGGCGGAATGCGTTCCTGACCGCCGGTCGATCGAACGCGATCCGCACCGTCCCGGACTCGATCGCTCGATGGTAGGTAATATCCTCGAAATCGAATCCCGATACCGACTCCCATTGTGATTCGTCGAACAGATCGGACACCATTGTCGAATCCTTCGTGGTCGACCCCAAATAGCTTCCCGACACGGCGAGCGCCCCGCTGGAGTGGCCGCGCGTCGAGTGCCACCGGCGTCGATCGATTTTTTACGACGGCCCGACGAGTCGACGGAGAGATGGGTGAGTCGTACTACGACGTCCTGGGCGTCACTCCCGACGCCTCAAGGGATGTGATCGAGCGTGCGTTTCGCGACTGTGTCCTCGAGACGCATCCCGATCACAACGACGACCCGGACGCGACCGCCGAGTTTACCACGGTGACGACCGCTGCCGACGTGCTCACCGACGAGACGGAACGGTCCCGATACGATCGACTCGGACACGCTGCGTACACTGGCGCAGCCGATCTCGGGAGTGCAACGGCAGATTCGACGAACGCAGCCGGGTCCCATCCCGACTCCAACCATGGTGACTCCACCCCTGACGACACCGCCACGAACGCCGACCCGTCTGGAGCGACTGGGACTGGGCACTGGCCCGACGAGGAGTGGTGGGATCGCTACTCGACGAGGGCGAACGACGAGACCGATCGCTCGGGCCCGAGCCACCACGCTAGACAGCGCGCCCGCCGACAGCGAGCTCGGGCGAGCCAGCAGACGACGGACTGGCCGTTCGACCGAACTGGAACCGATTCGGCTTCGGTCGGCGATGCGGCCGCGAAGACAGCGTACGGAACTCACAGCGGCGAGCAGACGCGGTCGGCGCGTGGATCCGCCCACGACGCCTCCACAGGGGGCCACTCGGACATGAATCGGTCCGCGCCTTCGTCAGATTTCGTCGTCTCGCAGTGGGACGACGACATCGCGGTCGACCGGTCCCTTGGTCCGATCGACGGCACGACCCTCGTTGTCGGCGGCGGCATCGCCGTGATCTACCCATTTCTGGTGTACGCGTCGGTGACGCCCGCCTTCTCGTGGCCGGTCAATCTCCTGGTCGCGTGCTGTACGCTCGTGCTGGTGGGCTATCTCCTCACCGTGCCGCGGATCGCCCTCACCACGTTCGGTGGGTGGGGTCTCCTCGTCTCGGCCTGGTTCGGTCTCACGGGAGCGATCTCGCCGGTGGCTCCGCTCGCGCTCGTCGCGCAGGCGGGCTTCTGGATCCCGTTCGGGTACGCTACAGCGGTCTGGTGGGTGCTGAGACAGTAACTGGAGGAAGGAGTCGTCGTCTCCACTAACTGCGTGTTAGCGTCGACACTCGGCGGCGATTCGCTCGACGAGTTCCTCGCGGCGTCGGTGACTCGATCCCGCATCGACGTGTACCGCGACGAGATTCGTGCCGTCCGACTCGCGTGCTGCTCTGTAGGTCGATTCGAAGTCGGCTGGGCTGGTGTCGTGGTAGTCGAAGTCGTACAACTGCGCTAGCGCCGAGAAGTCGAGCCCGTGGGGTGTCTTGAACTGTGCGGTAAACGGTGGATCGTGGGCTTCGATTGGGAGTTTGTGGAAGATACCGCCCCCGTCGTTGTGGACGACGACGATCGTCGCCTCGACGTCACACCGAGAGAGCGCGAGGAGCCCATTACTGTCGTGATAGAGCGCGAGATCGCCGGTGACCAGTGTGAGCGGGTCGGTCGTGGCCCGGCCAGCGCCGAGTGCGGAGCTGACGATCCCGTCGATGCCGCTCGCTCCCCTGTTCGCGAGGACGGTGACGTCGGCCGCGCGCGGCCGTCCGAAGAGGTCGGCGTCCCGGATCGGCATCGAGTTCGAGACGAAGACCGTCGAGGGGTCGGGCGTCCGTGCGAGGACGGTCCGGAGGACGCTTCCTTCGAGCGGGTCGGTTTCCAGCGTCTCAGTCGTCGTCGCCCCAGTGATCTGGTCGTCGACGACTTGCTCGGCGTCGACGAACGTCTCGAGCCAGGTGTCACGTTCGTCCCCGCGTTGGTTTCGTTCGTCCGCCCTGTCCGTTCCGACGAGGCGATCGGCAAGGCCGTCTATCAGGTGGCGGGGGTCGGTCTCGACGAGGTCGGTGGCCGTGAACGTCGCTTCTCGCCACGACCCCGCCGGATCGATCAGGAACTGTCGACACGAGGCGTCTCGAAGGGTGTGCCGGAGCGTCTTGGACGTGGGGGCGTCGCCGATTTGGAGGACACAGTCCGGGGCGGGTACCTCGTCGACGTAGGCGTCGTAGCCGCCACAGATCGTGGGCGAGGCGACCGCCGGATCGAATCGGACGTCCGACAGCGGATCGGCGACGATTGGCGCCTGGATCGCCTCGGCCACGTCGACGAGCGTCTTCTGCCAGTCTGTGCCATCGTCGACGACACCCGGATCCGCGGGGCCGGCGACGAGCAACGGTCGCTCTGCCGCTTCGAGTGCGTTCGCGATCGAGTCGATCGTCCCTCTATCGGCCGTCTGCGTCCCGTTGGTCGTTCGGACGTAGGGCCCGTCTCGCGATTGTGCGAGCAGTGACTCGAGTCGCTCGTCGTCGATCGGTTCAGCGTTCGGGTCCGGATCGAGCGGCTTGGCGAACGAGCAGTTCAGGTGGACCGGTCCCGCCGGCGTCCCGGTCGACGTCGAGAGCGCTCTCGCGACGGTGGTTCGGACGCTCCTGAGTCGACGGTCTTCGGGTGCCGGTTCCGGCAAATCGGCGAACCATCGGACGCTATCACCGTAGAGGGCCGTCTGATCGATCGTCTGGTTTGCCCCGCTCGCGGTGAGCTCTGCGGGTCGATCGGCCGTCAGGACGACGAGCGGGACGCGGCCGTGATCGGCCTCGATGACGGCGGGATGAAAGTTCGCCGCGGCCGTCCCGGAGGTGCAGACGAGCGCCGTGGGGCTTCCGGTACGACGACTTCGGCCGAGGGCGAAGAAGGCCGCAGCCCGTTCGTCGATTTGCGAGTACACCGTCACATCGGGATGTGCGTCGAACGCGGCGGTCAGCGGTGTCGATCGACTCCCCGGGGCGAGACAGACCGCGTCCAGGCCGCCGGCTGCGAGTTCGTCGACGATTGTCCGTCCCCAGAGTGTCGCTCGGTTTTGGTGTGTCACGTATCCTCCTGTCGTCAGTGCAGTTCGTCGAGGATCGACCGGAACTTGAGGTCGATCTCGGCGGCTTCCTCGTCGGCGTCACTTCCGGCGACGATTCCGTTGCCCGCGAAGAGCGTCACCGTCTCCCCGGCGATCACGCCCGATCGGATGCCGACCGCGAACTCTCCGTCGCCGTGTTCGTCGAACCAGCCGATCGGTGCGGCGTACCAGCCCCGGTCGATCGGTTCGATCGCTCGAATCGTCTCACACGCCTGCGTTTGCGGGACGCCGCCGACGGCTGGCGTGGGGTGGAGCGCCCGAACGATGTCGAGGACGTGTGTGTTCGCACCGATTCGGCCGTGCATCGGGGTCTGCAGGTGCTGAATCGTCGCCAGCCGTTTGATCGTCTGTGGACGGACCGTGATCGATTCGACGAGGGCTGTGAGGTTCGTGCGGATGGCATCGACCACGAACGCGTGTTCGGCGTCGAGTTTCTCGCTCCGACGGAGGTCGGCGGCGTGACTCGTCTCCGCCTCCGGCGTCTCGCCCCTGGGGACCGACCCTGCCAGCGCCTCCGTTTCGAACGTCGTCCCGTCTTTCGCGATGAGGCGTTCCGGTGTCGCGCCGAAGAAGGACGAGCTGTCGGTGCCGTCGATCGCGAACCGATAACACGCCGGGTAGCGTCGCTGAAGTCGGGTGAGTATCGTCGGGAGTGCGAGGTCTCCGTCGAGTGTCGCGGTCAGTGATTGGGCCAGGACGATCTTCTGCAGTTCCGTCGACTCGATCGTCTCGACCGCTCGGTGCACCTGTCGACGCCACGCGTCGGTCGGGGTCGATCGTTCCTGTGACTCGATGGTCGGTGACTCTCCCGAGGTGACGGCCGGGGCCGATTCGAGCCGGGTTTGCCATCGATCGAGCTCGGTCGAGACGGCGTCGTCCGATCCGACGGCGGTGAGCCACGTTTCGTCGGCTGCGCTCACGACCTGAACGCGCGGAATGACGAACCGCGCTGGGCCGAACCCTTCCCACGGACTGTCGCCTCGATCGCTTCCGTTCGGAGTTTCGGTGACGGGGCGCTGATCGTGAAACGAGAATCCACCGAACGCGCGCGGGCGACCGACTGTCGGTCCGTCGTAGTCGAGCCGGGCGAACTGCGTCTCGGCTTGCTCGCGAACGTCGTCGATTCGGGACGGACCGGTCGCGGTGAGCGACGCGGCGACGCCGCAGCCGACGATTTCGGGACCGGTCGGTGCGGTCCAGCTCAGTCGTCGCCTCGACGATGCTTCGAGGATTGGTTGCACCGAGACGTCGCCCAGTTGGCGACTTCGACTCACGAGTGCTGGTGACTCGGTCGTCGGTGACGGCTGCCCACCGGGGGCGTTCTCCATTGGGCCAGATTCAGGCGGGCACGCCCTTCAGCCTAACTATATCGCTCCTCGTTCCACGGATTTGCTGTCTCGGAGTAACCACGTTTCTCCCAGAATCCCAGTGCCGGTTCGGTCAGGAACTCGATGCCGTCTACCCACTTGGCTCCCTTGTACGCGTAGCGATGTGGGGTGACGACGCGGACCGGGCCCCCGTGATCCGGCGGGAGGGGTTCACCGTCGAACTCCCAGGTGAGCAGTACTTCTTCGCGCATGCACGTTTCGAGTGGCAGGTCGGTTGTGTAGCCATCACTCGCCGAAAACAGGACGTGGGCAGCGTCGTCAGTCACGCCGGCGTGCTCGGCGAGCGTGGGAAACGAGATGCCGGTGAACGTACAGTCGAACTTGCTCCAGCCCGTGACGCAGTGAAAGTCCTGCCGCTGGGTGACCGTCGGAAGCTCCCTGAATTCCTCCCAGGAGAGCGTCTGTGGCTCGTCTACGGCACCCGTAATCGACAGCGACCACTCCTCGCGCGAGACGGCTGGCGTCTCCCCTTTCGAGAGGACCGGAAACGCGGTCGTCTTCCGCTGTCCGGGTGGTAATCGGTCCCCGTCGAACTCACGGTGGAGGTCCGTGACGTCTTCCATACCGGTTGGACGGTCGGTACGGACGTATGTCTGGTGGTTTACCACCCGACGGAGAGCGACCGGCTACCGAGCGCCACGAGACGTGATTTGGCGTGGAGACCGTCGACTGAGGAGTTGAGACTGCCGACTGGGGAGTGGAGACCGTTCACTGAGGAGTTGAGACCGTCCACTGAGGAGGCGTGATGGCCGGCGCGAGGGGGCGGTTGGGCTCGTTCGGTCGCCGTCCGCCGAGGACGGTCGGCAAATTACTATTATTCTGTCACTTCTCCACTCGCTGGCAGCGGTGTGCCCCGGACCGACAGTTTCAATGGACCATTGTCTCCTTTCCGCACACCGATTCGTGGGGCGCGTGAAACGGGATGAAACGGTCGGAAAAACGGAGCGTTCGGCGGAGACGAATCGATACGTTGGGGATAACCAAGTGCCGCGTCGCCGTCCGGTCGAAACGCATGGCAACGAAACAATTGATGCCTGACCAGTCGACCGAGAAGTCCGCAGGCGGGGTAGGCGACACATCGATGGGTCCGGCCGTGATGGCCGCAGCGGCGTCGGTGGGCCTGTCGTGGTACTACTTCTTCCTCAAGGGGGACAAACAACGCGGCTTGTTCGTCGGCCTCTGGCCGCCAACCATCCTGGCGTTCGCGAGCTATTTCAAGCAGCACCAGATGGAACAGACACTCTCGATGCTCACGTCGCCTGGGCGATCGCTCAAACAAACGTTCGACTCGATGATGGGCAGTTCGTAAGCTTCGGTCTGATTCGATCCCGCGCCCTGATCTCTTTCCGCGTCGTTCCGTTCCGCGTCGTTCGAGTGGTTCGCTCACCGTGGCCGCTGCCATGTCCATCGAGAGCGGCAGCATCGACTCGTCCGGTGCCCTGATGGCAACCGAGCGTCCGTCTGAACCCGACGACCGAGTCGATGGCGACGGACGGTACTGTCCGGGGCTATCCGCCACGCTGGCGGTCGTTCACAGCATGGTTGGATCCCCGTCAGGCTTAAATACCCCTCCACCGAAACCCGAATCAGATGCCGAAAGTCGAGCTCACGATTCCGGAACATCTCGAGATGCAGATCGCCCAGATGGTCGAACGCGGCGAGTTCGTCAACCGGGAAGAAGCGGTCGAAGATCTGCTCTCGACTGGGATCAAGGCGTACAAGACGAGCGGCCCACAGGACGAAGAGGAACCGGGATTCGAAGACGACGGAATGATGGGACACGACGACGAATACGTCTTCTGACTCCGTTTTACAGCACGAACAGCGGGACGCCGAAACTGATTGCGAGTCCAACGACGAGCACGAGGATACCGACTGTCACCGTTTCAGTTCCGAATTCGCTCATTGGCGCCGTCTCTCGTGGCGTATTCGGTTCCGTACTGTCTGGCGTGTCCGACTCGTCGGCGGCTGCGGTTTCCGGTTCGTCCGTCATGCGTAGTCGTAGCCGGGACGGCCCCTTAAACCCGTCTACAGCCGGTGACTAGCCCAGCGGGAAGGCACGGGTCACCGCTATTTGCTCGTGTCGTTCAATGCGTATTTATCCGACGGGTCGCTACCGAAACTAGATGCCCTCCACAGACTGCACCCGTCGAGGGTTGCTTGCGACGTCGAGCGGGTTGCTCGGCGCCGCGTTGGCCGGTTGTTACGAGAGTGGACTCAACGGCTCGTCGAGTCCCGAACACAGTGGAGGGCTGACGAGCGCGTCAGGAACGACGCCGACAACGATCCCGACGTCCACGTGTCACTCGACGACGAATACCGCGTGTATGCACGCTGTCGGGCGGAACTCGCGGCGCTCTCTGACGCTGTCACTACGTTTCGAGACCGATTGGGTGGGAACTGACCGACTCTTCATGTGACCGGCAACCGGCGGGTCGGTACTCCGAGAGACGAATTACGCCGCCCAGTAACCCCGCTCGCTGATACTGCGGCTACCACCCCCACTACTCCGGACCCCTTTACTACCTCCGTCTCCAACTCCCGATAGAAGCCGTATGGGACTCACCAAACGTATTATTCCCTGTATCGACGTCGACCTCGACGATGACGGGAACGCAGCCGTCTACACCGGTGTCAACTTCGAGAACCTGGAGTACACGGGCGACCCCGTCGAGATGGCCCGTGAGTACAACGAAGCGGGCGCCGACGAGTTCGTCTTCCTCGATATCACCGCCTCGGCGGAGGGGCGAGAGACGATGCTCGACGTCGTCGAGTCGGTCGCGGACGAGGTGTTCATCCCCCTGACTGTCGGCGGTGGGATCCGAACCGTCGACGACATCGCGGAGACGCTCCGGGCCGGAGCCGACAAGGTCTCGATCACGACTGGCGCGCTCGAAAATCCCCAGCTCATCGACGACGGCGCACGGGCGTTCGGCAGTCAGTGCATCGTCATCAGTATCGACGCGCGGCGACGCTTCGACGACGAGGGAGAGCATTACGTCGACGTCGACGGCGAATCGTGCTGGTTCGAGTGTACGAAAAGCGGCGGTCGAGAGGGGACCGGTATCGACGTCGTCGAGTGGGCCCGTGAAGCCGAACAGCGCGGTGCTGGTGAACTCTTCGTCAACTCGATCGACCGGGACGGGACGAAAGACGGCTACGATCTCGCGCTCACGTCCGCCGTGACCGAGGCCGTCTCGACGCCCGTCATCGCCTCGTCGGGATGTGGGGAACCGGGGGATATGTACGACGTGTTCACCGACGCCGACGCAGACGCGGCACTCGCCGCGTCGATCTTTCACTTCGGCGAGTACACGATTCAGGAGACGAAAGAAGCACTCGCCGATCGCGGGCTCGCCATCAGACAGTAAAACAACACGGCGGGTCGTCGCGCTGGTTCCGTGACGCGGTCTCAGGCTGCTGCTTCGAACGCTGATTTGAAGTCGGCCGCCTTCGTTCTGATGTCGCCTGCAGCCTCTTCGAGCGCGTCGATCGGTTCGATCGATCCGTCGGTTTTGAGCGTCAAGATCGGATCGGTCTGTCCACCGGACTGCTCCGGATTGATGTCGTAGGTCGCCGCATTGACGTGCTCGTGTTCGAGGAGACTGCCCTTCAGGACGTTCATGAAGGTGTGGTCCTCGCCGGCGATTTCGATAGAGAGTTCTTCGTCCGTTCGCTCGGTGACCCGCAGTTCCATACTTCCCAGTGGGCGAGTTAGCTGTTTGTACCTTTCGAAGGGCGTCGGTCGAGACGTGCGGATCCTACGACCGGCGTCGACGACGAGAGGAAACCGCTTTGCCAGTCGGGAAACATCGTCGGCGTATGCCATGGGCCTCCGTGCTAATCGCTGTCGCCGTCTGTCTCCTGGCTGCACTCTCCGTTTACACTGTCAGCCGCCTTGGCGCTGCGGATGGTGACTGGCTGACACACATTCGCTCTCGGCTGTATCTGGGGATCCCATGGGGCACGCTCGTCGTCATCTCGTTCGTTCTCTTCGTCTACCTGTTCGTTCAGGATGGGTCGAGTGCGATCCGGGATCCGGTCGTGATCCCCTATCGCGCGTGGTCGTATCAGTATCCACTCGGGATGTTGACGGCGCCTTTCGCACACGCGAGTTTCGATCACCTTCTCGGTAACCTGACGGGTGCGCTCGTCCTCGCCCCGATCGCCGAGTACGCCTGGGGCCACTACCCGGATGACGGGGTAGCCGACTCCGGTTCACTTCGAGCCGATCCCCGAGTTAGGGCGTTTCTCGTCTTTCCGGCCGTGGTCTGTGGCGTGGCGCTCGCGACGAGTCTGTTCGCCGTCGGTCCGGTGATCGGGTTTTCCGGTGTCGTCTACGCCTTCGCCGGGTTCGCGATGGTCTCGTACCCGATCGCGACGATCGTCGCGAGTCTCGGGGTTCACGGGCTCGTCTTGACGGTCGTCCGAGCTGTTCAGTCGCCGATCGTCGAGGCGTCGGTCCAGGCACAGCCGCCAGCGCCACCGTCGTGGGCCTCGATCGCGATTCAGGCCCACGCGCTCGGCTTTTTCCTCGGGCTGGTACTGGCGCTCGCGATCGCCGCACGTCGGGGGACACGTCCCGATCCGCGTCGCTTCTGGATCGCCGTCGTCCTGTTCGGGTTTTCGAAATCGCTGTGGGCGATCTACTGGTACGGATCGGCGGGGAGCTATGTCCTCTTTCGTGGACCTGGAGTCATCGTCGTCCTCGCACTCTCCGTGCTCGTGACGCTGGCCGTGACCGCCTCCGACCGGCCGATCCTTCCGGTCGATCGATCCACCCCGCTCACGGGTGGCCGGATCCGTCGGGCCGTCGTGCAGGCCCCGTTCTTTCGGGCGGCGACGAATCGATCTCGCCGCGCCACCGCGGTAACGGCGGTCGTCCTGCTCCTCGCACTGATCAGCGGCCCTGCTCTCGCGCTGAACGCCGTTTCGGTCGCACCTGCCGACGACCGAGCCGCGCTCTCTTTCGAGAACTACGGCGTGACCTACGACGAGTCGGTTCAGAACGAACTGGTCTCGGTCGTTCCGTTCGACGCATACGGGTCCAACGAAACCGTCTCCGCGAGCGGCGTCATCGTCTGGTCCACCGAACGCTCACTCTGGACGAACCCCGTCAGTGCAGACCAGCTGGCCTACTCCGGGACCGCGACCGTCGAACTCGGCGGTCCCGGCTGGCGTGAGACCGTCAGTGTCGAGCGGACCGGGTGGGACGTCGTGGGCAACGGCTCGACGTACCAGGTCTGGCTCGACGCGCCGTCGCACGACCGGACGATGGCGTTCGAGTCCGGCTCCCAACGTTCGTCCGTCGTCGTCAACGAGGCCTCGCTGTCGATCGCCTCCGTCGACGGCGAGTTCGTGGTTCGCGCAACGAGTGATTCCGGGCTGAACGTGACGACAGCCGTCCCATCACCCGGTGAGACGGCATCGATGGGACCAGTCGAACTCGTTCGCGAAGACGATACCCTCGTCGTCGAACACGAGGGAACCCGTGCAGCTATCGCCGCCGTCGAGACCTATCGGTGAGAGGAGACAACGGCGCATCGACCGGTTCAATTCACTCGCCACCGTTGGGGCCGGCCCAGTCGATTCGGAACACTTCCACGTCGATCGACGATCGGGCGTCGGTGTGATGGTCGAATCGGTGGTCGATCGGAATCGTCGATTCGAAGGCATCGGTTACGCTGGCGCCGTGGTCGCTCGCGAACTGTTCGACGAAATCGAGACTGCCCGCGTTGTGGATCGTGTAGGAAACGCTCGCGAGGGCGGCAGTGGCGTCGAGGAACGCACGATCGGCGTGGCGATTGCCGTGCTGGGCACCGAACGGTGGATTTGAGATGACGGTCGCCTGTGTCGGACACGTGGGTGGAAGCGTGGCGTCGCCTTCGACCCAGTGGATCGTCCGTCGATCGAACAGCCGCTTTTCGTTCTGTACGGCAGTTTCCAGGGCTGCCCGGTCGACGTCCAGTCCGACGATCGTGTCGGCTTCGACACAGCGTGCCCCGAGTGCGAGCATCCCGGTGCCACAGCCGAGATCCACGACGGTCGCCTCGTCCATATCTCCACGCATGGCTGCCAAGTGGCAGATGTGAGCCGCGAGATCCGGTGCCGTTAGATATTGTTCGAGCTCGACCTGTGGCTCTCGGAAGTCGGCGACGGTTTCGAGCGCTCTCGCGATATCCCGCCGAGACGGCATTGTCGACACTCGGTGATAGAACTCCCTCTGTGTTTCGTTTCTGTCGGTCGTCCGGCTCTCACGATTACACCGAGAGCGTCGTCGGTCCGTCGACCGAGAATTGAAGCCCCTCCCGCCTCGCTCGTTCGGCACAGGCTTCGAGACCCGGTTGGACGCGTGAGGCGTCTGCCACGGTATCGACACGAACGGTTACGGTTCCGGCCCCGAGGAACGAGGCTGCGCGAACGTACTCGCGGATCCGATCGAGTTCGTCCTGCGTCGTGAACGAGCAGTCGTCGTCGAACTGGGCCGTAATCCGGACCTGTGCGGGCTGGAGACCTTTCCCCGAGAGAGTCCGCTTCAGCTCGCTCAAATAGGATGGTGCAGTCGAATCGAGCGTTTCGTCGTCGAGGACGATTGGTGTGACGTCCACCGGTCGACAGCCGTCGATGGTCGTACTGACATCGGCTTGCGTCGTTGCGCTCATACAACCCAATACACACTCCGCATACAAATAGCTTAGTAAATGCATAGTGGTAATATATTGGCCCGGGCTGTTGCTTGCTGGGTGCACCGGGCGAGAAATCAAATAGAATTAAGATCATTGAGTGAGATGGTTAAATATGGACGACTGTCCCCGGTGTCAGTCGCCGCTGGAGCGACTTTCGCTCGCCGAGGCGTCGACGGTGGCATGTAAGCGGTGTGGGTACGCCGACGTGCCGGTCGAGCACGAGGCGGAGTGGCTCGAACAGGAATCGTGGCGCGACGCGATGGCCCGTTTCTACGATCAGTGACCGGTCGACCGGTTGATTCGTCCCTGTTCTGTCGTTCCGCTCGTGTCTCTGCGCTGGTGGCCGTACGGTCAGGTATCAGTGTTAGCTGTCCCTGGGTGTGAGAGTGGTTCCGCTAGGTTGGTTGGACAGGAACCTTCGGCTACTCATACCATTTTTGAGCCCGGCCACAGACGATCCCCAGACATGATCCCCAGTCTGTGAGAGTACGATCGCTTCAGGTGGGGTCAATTGTCACGTCAGAATACTCGAATGAATCTGAAGCGGCCACACTCGGTATAACGGCGAGAAGAATCTGCGGGGACCGACTTACTCGCTGGCTGCGGCAGCCTCTGCTTCGTCTTCGTCTGCTCCTTCGTGTTCGATGTCTTCGTCGGACCTGGCAGCGACGAGGCCACCACGGGCGACGCTGTAGAGCGGTTCGTCGGCGTGGGAGACGCCACTGATCGAGAACGGGATGTTCGCGTCTTCGAGATGGTCACGGAAGAGCGCCTCGAAGCCGCTGGGGCTCGAGGTACCGCCGGTGACGACGACAGGGATGTCGAGTCCCTCTTCGACGTCTTCGTCGTCGACCTCTTCGACGACCTTCTCGATGACGTAATCGAGCAGGTTCTCGTAGTAGATCGAGAGGGCGCCTTCGACGCCGCCGACGTCCGTCGTGAAGTCGAGCTCGAAGTCGTCTTCCTTGATGGAGGTGACCTTGTCGACGGGCGTCCCGGTCGCGCGGGCGGCCTGCTCGTCGATCCAGTCGCCACCGCGGGCGACGGAGAACTTCATGACGGGGACGGCGTAGTACGCCAGACAGACGTTCGTCATACCCGCACCGAAGCTGATTCCGAGCCCAGTGAAGTTGTTGTCGGCAAGTTCGGAGTAGATGACCGACATCCCCTCGTTGATCGGCTCCGCGTCGTAGCCGACGTCGTTGAGGAATGATTCGATCGTCTTCTGGTGATACAGCGTCGAGAGCTTGGAGTCGATCGGGTCGGCCGGGGTGGAGAAGTACAGTTTCTCGTCCGGGTAGGCCGGTTCGCCGACGACCTGTTCGATGATGAGCTTCATCATCGGGATCGCCGACTTCTCGTCCGAGGAGAGGATCCCCTGGGACATCGGTCGGCGCGTTTCCTTGTTGAAGATGTTCGCGAAGTTGAGTGCGTCGTCACCGACGACGTACACCTTGTCGTCTTTTCGGATGTGAAGCACTTCACTTCGCGAGAGCATCTGCTCGGCCATGTCCGAGTACTCGATCTCGACGAAGGAGTTGCGCTGCTGGACGAATACCGTGTCGTTACCATCCTGCTGTGCCGACAGGATGTTCATTGTTCCGACGTCTAGGCCTTTGGCCATATGTGGGCAAGGCGACTGACGGATTATAAATCTATGTGAATTAATTCCCGATTTGATATATGGGTATAATTGGCCCTTACCGACCAGCGCCGGTCATTAATTCCGCTTTACCCGTCGGCCAACGGCTGTGACTTTGGATTTGAACGTTCTGGCCGCACCAGCAAGTCCCGATCGTACTCGCCCGACTGGCCCCTCGTCCGCGGTGGCGACGTCTTCGGCTTGCTTTTGCTCTCGAAGTTCCTTCAGTTTCGCCGTCTGGTCGTCGACGGTGCCCGTGGAGGTCTGCGTCTTCGCCTCACCGCCTTTCATCCCTTTGAGGCCCGCGACCTGTGATTGGACGCCAGTCGACCGGGTCTTCGTGACGCCGGCGTCGCCCACTTCGGTGTCTTCGAACTCGTGACCGGTGAACGTCAGTGTCGTGTTGTCGCTCTTTTCGACACCTCCCCAGGAGAGTTCGACGTCCTCCATCGCGTCGTCGATGTCGCTCGCGATCTCTTCGTCGGTGTAGTGTTCTTTCTCTTCGTCCGCTTCGGGCGTCACTTCGATCTGTCTGGCCAGATCGAGGTAGTGAGCGATCAGGGCTGCACCCGTGGACGCCGCCATCGCGGCGAGCCCGAGTGCGTAGACGGTGACGATAGGCACGGTGTAGTCGTTTCCGTACCCGTTCCAGTGGTCCGGATACGCGTAAAAGAGAAATCCGGACGTCGCAACGAGCGTGATCGCTGCGCCGACGACAGAGACTGCGAGGACGCGTCGTTCGGATGGCAGCAGGACGACGATGCCCAGCATGACGAGCGGGAGCGATACCATCCCGAGCGTGTACGCGGGTCGCGTCCACGTGAAGAATTCTTGTGACCGATACGGATGACCGGTTGCTACGACGAACAGGCCGAGCGCGACGACGGCCAGGACGATCCCACAGAGGAACAGTCCAAAACCGACGTAGACGTCTCGCTCACTGTCGGGTTCCCCGATGTACGAGCGATAGAGGTCGAACAGGTTTTGTTCGGAAATCGTCGACATTACCCCTCGCTTTAGACTCCAGTACCATGACTTTTTGCCCGTCGACATCTCAGTGAACGAACGGCAGTCTGACGACTGTCTGACTGGGGTGAAACTGGGCCTCGTTTCCTCGGTGAGCGCCAATCGGCCAAAACGGGCACGTTTTACGTTCGTAGTCGGTACTGAGTCCAATGAGCCAGGACTCGTCATATAGCGAGGGAGACCTGCGGAACACGGGGATGCGTCTCAAGCACGACCGGGAGTGGGACTACGAGCTCGATCGCATCGCGGAGGCCATCGAAGAGAAGGACGCAGACACCGTCGGCCTGCAGTTCCCGGAAGGGTTGAAGCGGCGGGGCCCACGCGTCGCTGACGACATCCGCGCGCTCGTCGAAGAACGTGATCTGACTGACGACGTTCGCGTGCTCCTCTCCGGCCAGCCGTGTTATGGCGCGTGCGATCTCGACACCTATCTGATGAAACGGTCGGACGTGTTCGTCCACTTCGGCCACTCGCCGATGAAACAGACCGAGAAAGTGATCTACGTGCCGCTCTTCTCGAACGTCGACGTTCTCCCGATCATCGACGAAGCCCTCGAAGAACTGACCGATCCCACAGAGGAGGGGCCGCTCGGCCTGGTAACGACGGCCCAGCACATGAACCGGTTCGACGAGATGCGATCGGCGCTCGAGGACGAGGGCTACGAGGTCAAGACTCGGCGTGGCGACGATCGATTGACTCACGAGGGGCAGGTGCTCGGGTGTAACTACGCCAGCGCGGACGTCGATGCCGATCAGATCCTCTACGTCGGTGGCGGTAAGTTCCACCCGCTCGGCCTCGCGATGGAGCACCCGGACAAACGCGTCGTTATCGCCGATCCCGTCAACAACGTCGTCACCGTCGCGGATACGGAGAAGTTCATCAAACAACGCTATGCGTCGGTACACAAAGCGATGGACGCACAGAAGTGGGGCGTCATCTTCTGTACGAAGATCGGCCAGGGTCGCTGGGAGGACGCCGAGCGGATCCTCGACGACAACGACGATGCCTACCTGATTACGATGGACGAAGTGACGCCGGACCGACTCCGTAACTTCGACATGGATGCCTTCGTCAACACCGGCTGTCCACGCATCACGACGGACGACGGGCCTCGATTCCACAAGCCGATGCTCACCCCAGGCGAGTACGACGCCGCCGTTGGCAACAAACCCCTCTCAGAGATTGGGTTCGATACGTTCCACGACACCTGGTAGAGCGGCCATTGCTAGCCAGTTTTTGTTCTCGCTCCCGACTCCCACACAGAGTCACAACCTTTACCCCCGTTTTTCGCACACGTCGATGTAATGACCGAGAGTGACTGGGGCGACTGGCTCGTCAGGGAAATCGAATCGACCGAACCGGAAGACCTTTCCCTGTGGTATCTGGGCTGCAACGGGTTCGTCGTGAAAGCCGCCGACGGTACCACCATCGCTATCGACCCGTACGTCGGTCTCGGTGACCCACCAAGAACCGTACGGATGATCCCCGTGCCGTTCGACCCAGCCGACTTCCGGGAGATGGATGCGATCCTTGCGACACACGAACACACCGATCACGTCCACGGACCGACGCAGGCCCCGATCATGGCCGAAACCGGCGCGACGTTCTACGGCCCGGACGCGAGCGTCGAGGTCGCGCTATCGGACGAATCGTGGCCGGACGAGTGGGACGTGTCGTCCACTCAGTTTGAAACCATCTCCCCCGGCCACTCGTTCGACGTAGGTTCGATCTCGGTGACCGTGGAGGAGGTCAACGATCCGGATGCCGATGCACCGGTGGGGTTCGTCATCGAGTCCGGTGGCACGACCGTGTTTCACGCCGGTGACTCGCGGCCGGCAGATTCGTTCGATCGAATCGGGGAGTCGTCCGATATCGACCTGGGTATCCTCGCGTTCGGCTCGGTCGGGATGATCCCCGACAAGCAGACCCGGGAACCGAAACGAACGCGCTGGTACAACGACGAGAACCAGATCGTTCGTGCCGCCAGTGCACTTCAGGTGGATTCGCTCCTTCCCACCCACTGGGATATGTGGCGCGGACTCACTGCAGATCCGACGGCCCTTACGCATCACATCGGTTCGTTCGACTATCCACGGAGGCTCGAACTCGCCAGGATTGGCGATCGGATCGAACTGTAATCGACCACTCCTGGTGTCGTGCTTCTGGCGATCAGTGTACCTGCGTACACGGACGATATCAGTCGAGTCGATCTCGTTTAGTGTCCGTCTCGAGTCTTCCAATCGCCCGCTTCCTTTATGGTCGTCCTCCTGTAATCATCTCACAATGAGTTCGAGTGTGGACACTGAAGATGTCGTGACTGTCAGTTCGGACGACGTCTCAGTGACGAAACGATACGCACCCGATGAGTTTCCCGTCCCGGCTATTCGGTTCGAGATCGATTCATCTCACGACGAATCCGTCACTGTACGACTGAGTGAATCGATCCCCGAATCGTTCCCGATGGACGCCGTCGGGTTTCATCCGGAGTATCACAGCGAACAGTGGACCGCCTATCAGGACCACCGTGTCGAATTTACCGGGACCGTCGAGCCTGATTCGTCCCTCGTCACCGTCTATGGTATTCGCCTCGAAGACGACTTCGAACCGGGCGCGTTCCTCACCGAGCCGTCGATTTCGGTCGTCGCTACCGAGGGTGTGACCGAATCGACGGCCTCTGATGTCTCTGACTCCGTCGACGAGGTCGTCTCCACGGACGGAACGAACGCCGTGAAGGATCTTCTCTCCGGTGACAGCGACTCGGTCCCTGGACTGGACGATGATGCGCCATCGGAGGCGACTGGTGAATCTGCGAGCGAAGCCGATGAATCGTCCATCGAACTCGACATCGATGCTGCTGCGGAACGCGTGTCGGACGATACGCCCAGTGACGCAGATTCCGACGAGTCGGCTGATGTGGAAACAACTGAATCGGTCGATTCGGAAGATGTCGACGACGTTGACCATACTTCTGACGTATCGGACGACTCGTCCGATGTGGCCGCGTCGGCGTCGGCCGACGATGCCGATGGTGAGTCGTCTCAGAATGACTCGACCGAGTCAGGTGCCGTTGGGACTGGCCAGGACGACTCTCTCAACGAATCAGAACTTTCGACCGAGCCGTCAGAATCCGAGACTGACTTCGCCGACGTCACCGATCGAGACGACGAATCGCTTGCCTCAGCGCTCGCGTCGGAGATTCGGTCCGGCTCTGTCGATGAAACCGACATCGAGACCATCGAGGATGCGCTTCAATCCTCAGAAACCTCCGGTCCCACCGAGGCGAAACTGTCCCATCTCCAGCAACGCGTCGAGTCGGTCGCCGCGTACACGGGCGCGCTCGAAGAATTCCTCGAATCGGAGGGTACTGGCGCGCAACTGATCGAGGAACTCCAGTCGGAACTTGACGAACTGCACACAGAGATGGCCTCGATCGAAGAGACGGTCGAGGACAACAGTACCGCGATCGACGACCTCTCGTCCACGACATCGTCGATGAACGAGTCGCTCGAAGCACTTACCTCGGACGTCAACGGCGTCGAGGAGACGGTCACGACCGTCGAAGACGATCTCTCGTCGGTCACGGCTGCCGTCGACTCGAACGAGTCGTCGATCGAATCCCTCGAAGGCGAGCTGACGGACGTCGAATCGTCGGTTGCCGACCTCGACGAACGTTCTGCGGAACTCGAGTCGGACGTCGAAGACGTCTCGAGCAGCGTCGAATCCCTGTCGACGGAACTCGACGACGTATCGGACGACGTCGTCGACATTCTGGAGTGGCGTGAACAGCTCGGATCGATGTTCTCTGAATAGGGGACTACTTCGCGGTATCGAACTACCAGCCGATCACTTCTTCTGCGTTCGCTATTGCTCGTTCACGTTCCAGTTACTTCATCGATTGACGCGATCTGGCCTGCTGATGGGTTAACAGGCTTCACGATAGCGTTCATCTCGCTCTCCCCGTATCGAACCGTCTCGAGTCTACACTTCAGCCGTCCACATGGGTCACACTCGTTCAAATTCAGCTCAGAGAATTGACACTACGCCCCCAGTCAACCGGGGCTGTTCTATATAGCTATATATGGTTTATGAGTCTGTATTCGAACAGCACAAAATGATGGTGTTCTTACCATATTTTGGGTTCAATTACTCATTGAGGGCCAAATTCAGGGTATCGCTCGACTCGTGGGTGGTGCCGACGCGGCGTCTGGGACGATTGTTGGGGCGTAGCTGCTCGATCAGTTACCCACTAGAGTGGGTGCAACTGGTCTACTCGTTCCCAGTTTGTTTGGACGGCTAAGCGGTACAGCATGATCCCACGCGCTCGGTTCGTTGTCGATTTCTGGCTCGATAGCGCTACTTTCGAATTCCTACATACCAACGGTGTTGTGATACTGCCACGTCGCTGTCCGATAATCGACGGGTACGAACCCAACTACAACACGAATCGTACGCTACTTGGAGGGAATCGACCTACCAGGGGGCCGTCACTCGGGATGAATTGAGTAGATGGTCGAGAGGTAGGTCTCACGGACCCGGTCGCCCCAGTTGTGGGTGTACGTATCGATGATGTCGTCGGCAACGTCGCCGCGGAGGTACTTCACGATGCCCCGATCACCCGTTCGATCACGCATGTGGGTGGTGAAAAAGTGCCGGAAGTAGTGCGGTGTGACGTTCTCACGGGCGCCACCGCCAGTCCGATACCACCCCTCGCGCCTGGTTCGGTCGGTGACGATGTGGTGGACGTGATCGGGTGTGAGACGCTTCCCCCACCGGTCTTCGGTACTGACGAACACGGGTTCGACGGGCTCGACGGTGTCGGGCCGTATCGCGAGCCACCGCCGGAGTTCGGTCTCGAGTTCGTCGTCGATCGGGACGACTGTCTCTCGCTTTCGCTTGTTGGATGCTGTGCGCATGGTCCCGCCGCTTTGCTCCCCATAGGTGTGATCGGGTGAAACGTACAGAGAGCCATCTTGCCCCTCTATCTGTGGCCGGGGCGTCCAGTACTGGTTCCCGGCGAGGTTTACGTCGCGAAGATCGAGGTTACAGAGCTCTCCCGATCGCAGGCCCGTCTTCAGGAGTGTCGAGACGATCGTTCGATGGAGTGGGTGAGCAATCTGCGAGACGAATCGTTGCATCTCCGAGATCGAAATATCACGTCGTGCTGGGCTGGTCTCGATCGATTCGTCCATCTCTTCGACGACCAGCGCCATCGGGTTCTCGTCGTGGCGGCCGACGCGCTCCAGGTAGGAGTAAAACCGGTTCAGGTAGGATGCATACGTGGCGATCGTGCTCTCTGCGTGCTGGGACCGAATGTCGTGAACCCAGGCCATACAGTCTCTGTACGTCGCATTCGTGGGGGAAGTCCCTCGTTCCTCGTCGAGAAACTGTTCGTACTCTCCGAGAACGCGCTCGTACGCTTCGTGCGTTCGGACGTTGCGTCCGTGGTGTGTGACGTCTTCGAGGAAGTACTCGATCGGATCGGCCATCGTCTCACTCATCGTCGATCAGTGTGTATCCGCCACTTCGACCACTGTGGACGACTTCTCCGTTGGCCTGTAGCGTCTGCAGCGCCTTGTCGAGTTCTGATTCGACGTCGTCGACGAGTGCGTCAACGAGCTCGTCCCACTCGAGTGCCCCACGTCGGTCGAGAACCGTCCGAATTCGGTCAGCGAAATCGGTCGACTGGACGGCGTTATCGCTCGAATTACCGGATCGTTCGCCGTGTCCATCCGAAGTATCGGATCGTCCATCTGATACCGCACGTTCACCCGACCCACTGCCTGGTACATCGATTTCGGCCCGTCCTGCCTGGACCATCGTTCTGACGAACTCGCTCTGGGTCATGTCGAGTTTTTCAGCGTGATTGACCCAGGTCTGCTTCTGGTGGCGTGGCACGTACGTCTTCACCGCCACCCGATCGTCAGTGCTCATGGAACGTCCAACGAACGCGACTGTCTTCAATCTATCCCATATTTCCAAATAAAGACTCTTATTTTGGTATCTGGGTATCCAAATGGCCGCCAGTTTACCTTATATTTGGATTAGAGTGACCGCCCTTGGTGAGATCTGTCCCTATCTGCCCGAATAAGTATTTGGGTGTCTTCTATCACTCCATCGACGATGGACTTCCGGTTGTACTTCGCTCTCAGTAACCACTCGTTCTGGAGGGGTGTCCTCGGCCCGCAACCCCTAGGGTCGAGGGGAGGAAAACACCGCTGCAAACACCCGAATACATTCGCCTTCGCTAGGTTCCGAGATTTTGTACTCATTCAGAATGAAGCGACGATCGTAACGATTCGAGATACTTGATCGACAGGTGGTGTCCACCATCCGAAACCGGGAACTATTGGGTTTGCTTCATTGGGAAGCCGATGAGCTGCCGCCGAGTCTGGTTTGAGGGCTGGGGAGCTACTACTGGCTTGCCTCCAACTGCAATCGAATTATCGGATGATACGATCTCGGGTCTTGCTGGTCTGGTGATCTGGTGGGTGCATTAAATGGCTTCACGGTCACTTTTGGAGTCCTGGTACTCTCGACTTCCGAGGTATACTCGCGTCTTTGCCAGTCACGTTGGTGCGGCACGGAGCGCCGCGTGCTCGGTGAGGTGGTTACCCATATTGGGCTTCATTCGGTTCTGGCGTCGCTAGGTTCCGTCGATCGTTCCTTTCTCCGTTACTCGCTGAGCCTCTGTGCCGGCTCCTCCTTCGCTGACCAGCATTCGCCTAGGTCTAACCGTCCTCTCTCTGGGTTTAGTGAAATCTGGTGAGACGTGGTCGTCGATATCTTGTGATCTCTCCGTGCGATATCGGCCCTGAAGGTGCTGGTTATCGATTCGCGATAGGCGGTGCTGAGGCCAGTTTTCCGAAAATCATCCACCAATATGTTATCTAGGTGCCATTCACTGCTGTCGACTGCCCGTCTTCTAAACTATATGTCGCTATACAATACGAGGGTGCCTGAACCGCGATCGAAAAGTTGGAAATCCAATCACTATGGGGCGTTATGAGGAGGGAGAGACGGTTGCAGTGTCACTCGTCGAATCGCCCGAGAGCGCGGTGAGGGCGTCGAGAACGGTATCTGAAGCACTATCGTCGGTGAGTACGACGTCGTGCATCCCTTCTCGAGTCGTGGATTCTGACTGATCTTCTTCGATGACGGCGGCCGTCGGCAGTGCACGTAGCTGGCCGGACACAGCTTCGATTGGGATCGCGGCTGTTTCTTCCACGATGACGGCTGCATCTGCGGCTTCGAGCGACGACCGGAGTGTGTGACGGTGTTGGGCGTCGAGGGTGCTGAACGCCGGAGCCTGTTGAACGGGCACATCGAGGTCCGATGCTGTCACGGCCGAGATATCGCCCGGCGGAACCGGGCCGAGCGAGAGTTCGGCGTCCGTCGTCGACAGGATCGTCAGCAGTCGAGCGGTGCGCGGCCCAGTGCCCAGGACGTGGATTCGGTCGGGTAACGAGGACGGCTCGTCGGGTCGCTCGATGGCCGTTACCGACGGCGTCCCGGTTACTGGATTCCGCGTTACCACGTTGGGGGTCTCGAACGCACGTTCGACGGCAGTCGTCTCGATCACCTGTGCTGGCGATCCACGATCGACAATCGACCCATCGGCGAGCAGGCACAGTTCGTCACAGAAGCGAGCGGCGAGGTCGAGATCGTGAATCGCAGCGACGACTGTCTTTCCGCCTGCAGTGAGATCAGCCACGATCGAGAGCAGTTCGACCTGGTGGTTGATGTCCAGGCTGGCGGTCGGTTCGTCCAGCAAGATGACGGGTGTGTTCTGTGCCAGCGCCCGGGCGACGACGACGCGCTGACGTTCCCCACCACTCAGTTCGTCGATCGATCTATCGGCAAATTGTGTCGTATTCGTTCGCTCGAGTGCATCGTCGACGCGCTGGCGGTCGCGTTCGTCGGGTGGGGAAAATTTCGATCGATACGGGGTACGGCCCATCTCGACGAAGTGTCTGACGGTAAAGGAGAACGCTGGCGCCGTGTCCTGTGCGACGACGGAGACGAGCCGGCTCTGTGCTCGAGACCCGAGCGTCGAGATAGCTGTCCCGTCGATCGAGATCTGGCCCGCGTCCGGAGAGAGTGCGCCGCTGATCGATCGCAGGAGTGTCGACTTGCCGGCGCCGTTCGGCCCGACGAGCCCGACGAATTTCCCTTCCTGGATCGTCACCGAGAGGGACTCCAACACGGGTGTCTCGCCGAACGAGACGCTGAGTGCGTCGACGTCGATCATAGCGCGTGCACCTCCTTGCGCGCGAGCAAGAACAGGAAGAACGGCGCTCCCAGCGCGGCCGTCACGATACCGACCGGGACCTCGACCGGTCCGGACCGAGCGATGGTATCCGTCAGGACGAGGAAGGAGGCACCGGCAAGTGCACTCGTGGGCAACAGGATGCGGTGGTCGGGGCCGACGACGAGTCGCATCATGTGCGGGACGACCAGTCCGACGAAGCCGATGATGCCCGCGACGGCAACGCCGGCCGCGGTGACGACACTCGAGACGAGTAGCAACAGGAGTTTGGTCCGCTCGACGTCGATTCCGAGGTGGTGGGCGTCCTCCTCGCCGAGGAGGAGAACATTTAGTTCGCGCGCGTACGCGAGCAACACGACCACCCCGACGATCACGAACGGCAGCGTGAATTCCACGTCACCCCACGTCGAGTCCCTGAGCCGCCCCATCATCCAGTAGACTGCCGCGCGGAGGCTATCGCCGCTGTGGACCAGGAGGTACGAAATGACGGCCCCGAGGAACGTCTGGACGGCGACACCGGCGAGTAGCAACGTTGCGACCGGTGTTCGGCCGCCGTCCGTCGCGATCGCATAGACGAGCCCGGCCGTGGCGAGTGCACCGACGAACGCGGCCAGGTGGAGCTCTGCAAAGGGAAAGAAGGCGGGGAAGGCGAGCATCGCGACGGCACCGACGGCCGCTCCGGACGAGACGCCGATGATCGACGGGTCTGCGAGCGGGTTCCGAAAGAATCCTTGCATGACCGTTCCCGCGGCTGCGAGGCCCGTACCGACCGTTGCCGCGAGCGCGATTCGCGGCAGGCGCAGATCCACGACGATCGATTCGTGTGGCCCGTGCACGTCGAATCCAAACAGCGGCGTGTACGAGACGGAGGGGGCCGGAATCGTCCACTCGACGAACGGGAGCGTCGCCGTCGTCGTGTCGACGCTGGTTGGGACAGAGAGCGAGTTCAGTATCGACTTGGCCACGACGACGGGATCGATCCCGATCGGGCCGATCGCAGCGCTAGCGACGATGCTTCCAACGAGCACGAACACCAGCGCGGTCGACCACCCGATCACCCGTCGACGGAGTTCCATCGAACGCAAGTACGATTGCTTTAGATAAGTATTTATTGAGTTGGTCGTGAGTGGCGAGTGATGCGAAACCGATTCGTCACTATCGTTGCACTGTTCGTGGTCGTCGCCACAGTAGCGCCGGGAGCGGTGGCCACCGGGATGGGGCCGTCGGGTGGAACGGATGCCAGCGGACCGACACAGTTGCCAGCGGGTCCACACTACCAGGCAGACGGTGCCAACTGTACGTATCCACAGACTGTCACTGATACGACTGGGACCGAAATCGAACTGGGCGCCGAGCCCGAATCGGTCGTGGCCGTCCAGCCGAGTGACGCCCAACTCGTGACCGAGATCGGCGCCACCGAAAAACTCGTCGGCATGCCGGTTGGGCAGTACACGGCATCGCTGAACGTCTCGGAATCTGTCACGGACGTTTCCGCGGACGACGGAGCCTCGCCCGTCGCCGAGAAAGTGATCGATCTCGATGCGGACGTGGTCATCGCCGCGAACACGGTCACGTCCTACTACGATGGGTTCGTCGAACAGCTTCGGAATGCAGACCAGACCGTGTACGTGTACGACTCGTCGTCCTCGCTTGCCGACGTTCGAGCCAACGTGCAGTTGGCCGGGATGCTGACCGGTGAATGTGAGGGGGCAGCGCAGACGATTACCTCGATGAACGAGTCGCTCGATCGGATCGACGAGGCCACGGCCGGTGAGGACCAGCCACTGGCATACTACGTCATGGGTCCAAACACTGACATTACTGCTGGTGCCGGGACGTTCCAGCACGAGATCATGGTCCGTGGCGGCGTGGAAAACATCGCCGAGCGAGCGGGCAACACCGGGTGGGCAGCCCTAAGCGAAGAGGTCATCGTCGCAGAGGACCCTGAGTGGATCATATACGGAGATTCGCACGATTCGCCGCCCGTCACGGAGGCAATCAAGTCGACGACTGCCTGGGAGGAAGAGCAGTTCGTCGAAGTGGATAGCAACGCGATGAGTCAACCTGGTCCGCACGTGATCACGGCGATCGAACAGATCGCTTCGACGGTTCACGCCGAGGCCTACGCAGAAGTGACGAACGAATCGTCGACCAACGAATCCGCGGATGAGGATTCGCCTGACGAGTCCGACGACGATGCAGCAGTCATCCCTGGCTTCGGCCCCGTCGTCGCGCTCGTCGCGCTCCTGTCGGTCGCTGCGCTCGCCGTTCGTCGCCAGTGAGCAGAATTGAGTGAGCAACCCGACGGTGTCGTCGTCCGACCCACCGTCGAGTGGTTCGGCGCAGGGGTGCGTATCGACCGGTGGTGTTCTGATCGAATTTGCGAAGGATTTACTCCGTCCGTCACCCAGCCACGACTATGGTCGAAAACGTCATCTGGCCCGCCTATCTCGACGCGGAACGGACTCGCCGTGAAGGTCGCCGCGTCCCGGATGAGCTGGCCGTCTCCGAGCCGACGGTCGACGAAATCGCCAAGGCCGTCCAGCAGGTCGGGTACGACGCCACCGTCGAGCGCGACAAAACCTACTCTCGGGAACCGTGGCGCACTCGTGGGCGCGTCGTCGTTCGCGGGGCGGAAGATTCGACGAAGAACGATCTGGTTCAGGCCGTTGCCGCCTACGTGGGGGCAATGCGAAGCTGATGCGTCGCGCTGGCTCCGTGGTCGAGGTGGCGCAGGGATTGCTCGTCTGTCGAGCGACCGATGACATCGACATCGGCACCCCGGTACTCGACGATTCGCTCACCAGCGTCGGCCGGGTGGTCGACGTCTTCGGGCCAGTCGCCGAGCCCTACTTCGCCGTGACGCCGTCCTCGTCCGTCCATCCTCCGACACTCGTCGGCGAGCGCGTCTACGTCAGGTGAATCGAACGGTGGGACATCGCCCATTGATGCCGGCTTGTGTCGCGCATCGATACTGACTGTTTGCTTGCCCGCTGTCCGGTCCGTCTCACTCGCTGCCCCGGATGCGGTTTGGTGCCAGATCTGATTCCGGGTTCGGCCGGGTCACTTGCTTCTCACTGTTTGCAGCCTGTTCCAGGACACTCGACCGGGGTGTGTGGCGCCCCATCGAACACAACACAGATATCGGCCCCGTCCAAAGAGGGGCCAAATGAACGACCGCGCTCGAGTGGTGCTGTCGGCCGCTGGCGTCGTTGGGATCTTTCTCGGCGTCCAGTTCGGCGCACTGGCACTCGTCGAACCGTTCCAGACGACCCACGGCCCTGCCGTCGAGAATCCGCAGGACCCGGCGAACTCAGGCGTCTTCTTCGGCGTCATTCTCGTCGCGACGGCGATCATGCTCGCGGCCTTCCGGTACGACGGCGATCGGTTCATCCGCTGGCTCATCGTCGGCGTGAGCGTGATGCTCTCGTGGTACGTCTTCGTCGTCCTGATCCCGCCAGCCGTCACGGTAAACGGTCTCAACGTCCTCGCAGCGCTCGCGTCGGTAGGGATCGGCGTCGGCTTGCTCGCCTATCCGGAGTGGTACGTCATCGACGCAGCCGGGGTGGTGATGGCTGCCGGTGCGGCGGCACTCTTCGGGATCAGCTTCGGCCTCTTTCCGGCCGTCCTCTTTCTTTCCGTCCTCGCAATCTACGACGCGATTAGCGTCTACCGGACCGAGCACATGCTCTCGCTGGCCGATGGCGTCCTCGATCTGAAGATTCCGGTCGTCTTCGTCGTGCCCACGACGCTTGGCTACTCCTACATCGACGACGATGGTGGTCGCCCCGATGCGTCGGTCGACGATGATGACCGTCCGGACGTGTCATCAGACGATGGGGGGCCTCCGGATGCATCAACCACAGATTCGGTGTCGAGCGAGGGGGCAAAGACGACGGATCTTGCGACCGACGGAACCGGGAGCGAGTCGGGCCCAGCCTTGGCGGAGTCCGACGGACTGGACCGGGATGCGCTGTTCATCGGACTCGGTGACGCCGTCATCCCGACGATCCTCGTCGCCAGCAGCGTCACGTTCCTCGACGCGCCACAGCTCGCTGTTCCGTTCGTCTCCCTCACGCTCCCCGCGCTCGGTGCGATCGCCGGGACGACCGCGGGGCTCGTGATCTTGCTCTGGATGGTCGTGAAGGGGCGGGCCCACGCGGGGCTTCCGCTGTTGAACGGTGGGGCGATCGGCGGCTATCTCCTCGGTGCGGTGGCGACTGGTGCGTCGCTCTGGAGCGCTATTGGACTCTAGTCGACGATTCCGAGCGCTCCGTCGAACGCTATCGATTCTCGACCTGAATTCTGCGTCCACGTGTCTCCACTGAGCTGACGCTTTCGCTATCGTCGAACGGTGTCAATTTCAGAACGGCATCACTCAGGGAAGGCGGTACGTCGGTCCGTCGTCACTGTCCTGGACGTCCACACCGAGGGCCTGTAGTTCGTCCCGGAGTTCGTCTGCGCGTTCGTAGTTCCCGGCCTCGCGTTCACGCTCGCGGATGGAGAGCAGGAACTCGACCAGTTCGCCGGCCAGGGAGACGTCGCCCGTCGGCTCGCCGTCGAAGGAGAGGCCGAGGATCGCGCCGTAGCGCTCCATCGCGTCGACGCCACGCCTGAGTCCCTCGTAATCGTAGTCGTCGGTCGCCTCGCGGTGACTGTTGAGTGCGCGTGCGAGATCGAGGAGGGCGGTCTGGGCTTCGCGTGTGTTGAAGTCGTCGTTCATCGCCGTTTCGAAGTCCGAGACGGCGGCGTCGATGGCGTCGCGAAGCGTTTGATCGACTTCCTTCGTGTGGGCGTCCGGTGAATCGAGTGCGGCCGTCGCGTCCTCGTACGCACGCTCGAGGCGGTCCCAGCGCTTTTCGGCTTCGTCGATCGCCTCCTCGCTATAGACCTGTGAACTGTTGTACGCGCCAGCGGTGAGGAACGTCCGAACGACGTTCGTTCCCCAGCGCGATACCGCATCGGAGACGGTGACGAAGTTCCCCAGACTCGAGGACATCTTCTCGTCGTCGAGCGCGAAGAGTTCGCAGTGGAGCCAGTAGCGTGCAAATCGCTGGTCCGTAGCGGCTTCGGACTGGGCGATCTCGTTTTCGTGGTGCGGGAAGACGAGGTCGCGGCCGCCGACGTGGATGTCGAGCGTCTCTCCGAGGTGGGCCATGCTCATCGCGGAACACTCGATGTGCCAGCCTGGCCGGCCCTCTCCCCACGGCGAGTCCCAGGTCTGGGCGGTTTCACAGGATTCGGCTGCCGGGGCGGCGCCGTCGTGGCGGTGGTCCGCGATGGCGTCGGGGTCGACCCCGTCGGCCTTCCAGAGGGCGAAATCGGCCGGATGTCGCTTCTCGGTTCGTTCGTCCGGCTCGCCCTGGGATTCGATATCGTCGATCGACTGGTTCGAGAGCGAGCCGTAGTCGTCGAACGCCGTCACGTCGAAGTAGACGGAGCCGTTCGACTCGTAGGCGTAGCCGCGGTCGACGAGCGTCTCGACCAGGTCGATTATCTCGGGAACGTGTTCTGAAACCCGTGGATAGACGTCGGCGCGCAGCAGGTTGAGCGCGCGCATGTCTTCGATGGCCTGGCCGATGTACGTGTGAGCAACCGACGCTTCGGACGTTCCCAGGTCGTCTTCGCCGACGCGAGCGACGATCTTCTCGTTGACGTCGGTAAAGTTCTCCACGTGGGTGACGTCGTACCCCAGATGGGAGAGCCAGCGGTGCATGACGTCGACGTGGACCCACGAGCGGGCGTGCCCGAGGTGGGGCGGATCGGAGACCGTCAGGCCACAGTAATAAAGCGTGACGTCGTCGGGATCCTGTGGCTCGAACGGTTCCGTCTCACCCGTCAACGTGTTCGTCACGTGCAGGGTCATTGCCCGGTGATACCCGCGGGTGAGTGATAAAGCGTTGGATGCACCCCGAACGCAGGTGGAACGGAATCGGCCAGCGAGTTCGACTCCCTACTCGGCGTCCCCCGGGACAGCGTCGAACGAGTTCTCGATCCCTCTGAGGGCGTTGGCGCCGTCCCGTCGTGAAACGACGAACGCAGCCGTCGATCCAGCGACGAACGAGACGGCGTCCAGGTCGATTCCGTCGACCCGGCAGCGGGCCATCGCGCCGGCGACCCCCGAAGCGTCGATCTCGCCGGTGGCGACGATCGCCGTTTGGTCGCCGCGTCCGGGGCCGAGTGCGATCTCACCGACCTGCAAAAGCGCCGCGTCCGGCTCTTCGACCGGTTCGATTCCACTCTCCATCGTGACGCGAACGTCTCGTGAGGCCGTCTCGTACTCCGTGAGGGCTTCCCCGTAGCGTCGCAGTGCCGTCGCGACGGCGTCGACCTCGCCGTCGACGTCCAGAAAACGCGCGGCGGCGGTGTAATTACAGATTCCCGCGCGTAGTGCGTCGACGAGGAACGGATACTCGTCGACCGCATCCCGTGTGGCTGCCGCGAGTGACATGCCGGAGTTGGGGGAGGCAGATCGCATAAAGGCCCTGATATACGTGGACGCCGGCCGAACAGGTGTCCGGCAGTCAGATTCGACTACTGGCTGGCTGTCCCCCTCACGTGTACGGGACCGGACCGCGCGGCTTTTGGCGCGTCACCTGCAGTGACCGAGTATGGAACCCGAAGCCGTTCAGCAGTTGATCGAGGATGCACTCCCCGACGCCGAGGCGGACGTCCATCGGGCACGCGGGGAACACGACGACGATCACCTGGCGGCGACCGTGGTGTCGCCGGCCTTCGAGGGCGAGTCGCTCGTCGACCAACACCAGCTCGTCTACGACGCCCTCGGTGATCACATGACGACCGACATTCACGCACTCGAACTCTCGACGTACACGCCCGCCGAGCACGCGGAGTAACTCCCTCCCGACGAGGGCGGTATCGATCGGACACACTCAGTTCGGTGTCGTGTTACACCACAGGCTACTGTGGCCACTGGCTACTGTGGCAATTTGTGACGATCGGCTCCCAACCGAAACTGGGCGAGGCTGAGACGGTTCATCCGAGCGGAAACGGTGATGACCGGTACGTTTACAATCTGCGTGTCCCGACTCCGTGTATGGAAACGCTCCACCCGCGCATCCGACTGGTCTGGATCGCACGGGCCCTTCTCGGGGCGGCTGTGCTCGGATTCGTTCTTCTCGCCGTCGATTCCTGGCTCCGTTCGCTGCCGATGGTCGGGCTATTCGCAGTCGTCTCGATCGCCGCCGTGCTCGGCGTCGTCCACGCGATCGTTCTCTACGCTCGCTGGGCGTTCGAACTCCAGACCGACGCGTTGTACTTAGAACGGGGCGTCATCACGTTCGTCGAGACGGCGGTCCCGTACGTTCGAGTCCAGCACGTCGACACCCAGTTCGGTCCGATCGAACGTGCGCTCGGCCTCTCGAGCGTGGTCGTCTACACCGCCGGCTCGCGCAACGCCGACGTTCGCATTCCGGGACTGACGCCTGATCGGGCCCGGGAGCTTCAGGACACGCTGCGCGAACTCGCCGTCGAAAGTGAGGCCGCAGACGCCGTATGAGCACGAACCGTCTCCATCCCCTGAGCGCCGTCACGACCGCCCTCCAGCGCGGGTTCGTCGGGGGTTCGATGCTGTTCTTCTTGGTCTCGATCTCCTCTGGGTTCGTCGCTGCCGTCGATATCAGCTGGGCGTTCGCTCTTTCGGCACTCGGCTTTCTCGTCGGTACTGCCTACGGCGTGGCCTACTACTACCGGTTCGAGTACGAACTGACAGACGACACGTTCGACATTGCGTCCGGCGTTCTCTCCCGCCGGGATCGCGAAATCCCGCTCGGTCGGGTCCAGAACGTCGACATCAGACAGGGGGTCGTCTCCCGGATCCTCGGCATCGCCGTCGTCACGATCGAGACTGCAGGCGGCGGGGCGAGCGAAGCGACGCTCGATTTCGTCGACGACGGCGAAGCCGACCGCCTCCAGCGCGAGATTCGTCGACTGACGATGTCGTCCGATCGAGCCGCTCGCAGGCGGCGAGAGGGGAGACCAACGGCTGGTGAGCGATTCGGTGACGAACCGGCGGGCGACCGTCTCGGTGAGGTATCGACGGACGGGGAACACTCCGGTATCGACGGAGCCGGTGCTCGACGCCCGTCGGAGGCGGCGGCCGACCCTGACGCAACTGGGATGGGCACTGCGGCCGAACCCACGGACCGCTCACTGGGCCGGCCAAAACAGCTGTTCGAACTCGAGATGCGGGAGCTCATCCTGTATTCGTTCGCGTCGTTTCGCCCAGCCGCCGTGGCGGCGCTCGGTTTCCTCACCCTATTCGGGACCGACTTCATCGTCGACTACCTGGTTGCGGTGACCGACAGCGTAACACAGCAGGCGCCTTCCGACGTGGCCGGTTCGTCGCGTGGCATCCTCCTCGGAACGATCTCCGTGCTCCACGCCGTCGTCGTGACCTACGCGTTAAGTATCGCGTACACGTTCGCCTCGTACTACGGCTTCCGCCTTGGCAGGGCCGGAAACGATCTCGTCTACGAGCGTGGCCTCCTGCAACGCTACAGCGGGAGCATTCCGCTCGGGAAGGTCCAGTCCGTGACGATCACGGACAACCCGATCCAGCGCCTGCTCGGCTACGCTGGACTGGTGGTCGAAACGGCCGGGTACGGGCCCGACAGCGACAGTGGAAGTCAGTCCGCCGTTCCGTTCGCGAAACGACCGCGGGCACACGGGTTCGCCGAACGCCTCACCAGTGTCGAACCGCCGACGTTCGATCGTCCGACGACGGTCGCCAGACGTCGGTACCTCGTCAGGTACACGCTCGTCGCGACGGTTGTCGTCGGCGCGCTCTATGGACTGGCTCTCGTGACTGCGTTCGACGCCTGGTACGTCGGGCTGGTGACCTATCTGGCCGTGCCGCCGGCGGCACACCTCAGGTGGGCGAACCTCGGCTACGCCGTCGGCGACGAGCACCTGATCATCCGCGAGGGGTTCTGGTCGCGCAAGACGACGGTGATTCCCTACTACCGGATCCAGACCATCTCGACGCGACGATCGATCTTTCAGCGTCGACTGGGCCTCGCCTCGGTCGTCGTCGACACGGCGAGTTCCCGGACGTTCGCCTGGTCGAACCCGACGATATACGACGTCGACCTGCCGATCGCGCGCGACGTCACCGAAACGGGGCGAGACAGACTGCAGGCGTCGCTAGCCCGTGACGACGCGTCGCTGTCGAGCGATTCCCTCTAACCCTTCGTACGGATCGATCGGACTGATACCCGCGGGTGACGGTGTACTGGCGTCGTTCAGCCGTCGGCCCCGGAGATGCGCTTGCGGCGGGTTTCGGTGACTTTTACCCCGCGCACGGACAACGCCGAGGTATGCCAGACGAGTTCCGAACGGAGGCAGACAGTCTCGGCGAGATGCAGGTACCGGCCGACGCCTACTGGGGCGCCCAGACCCAGCGGGCCGTGGAGAACTTCCCCATCTCGGGGATCCGGTTCGGCCGACGCTTCGTGCGCGCACTCGGTGTGGTGAAGAAGGCGGCGGCCCAGGCCAACCGGGATCTGGACCTAATCGACGAAGACGTCGCGGAAGCCATCGTCGAGGCTGCCGACGAGGTCATCGCCGGCGAACACGACGATCAGTTCCCGGTCGACATCTTCCAGACGGGCTCGGGCACTTCGTCGAACATGAACGCGAACGAGGTCATCGCAAATCGCGCGGCCGAGCTCATGGGCGCCGAGATCGGCGACCGGGTAGTCCATCCGAACGACCACGTCAACTACGGGCAGTCCTCGAACGACGTCATCCCGACCGCGATGCACGTCGCCGCCCTCGAGGCCGTCGAGAAGGACGTCATCCCGGCGCTCGACCAGCTCCGCGAGGCCTTAGAGGCGAAAGCCGAGGAGTTCGACGACGTCGTCAAGACGGGCCGCACGCACCTCCAGGACGCGACGCCGGTGACGCTCGGACAGGAGTTCGGCGGGTACCGCACCCAGATCGAGAAGGGACTCGGGCGCGTCGACGCCGTCCGCGATCACCTTTCGGAACTCGCCCTCGGCGGCACCGCGACCGGAACGGGCCTCAACACGCACCCCGACTTCCCGGGGCGCGCCGCCGAGTACATCACGAAGGAGACCGGCGTCCAGTTCCGCGAAGCTGACAACCACTTCGAGGCGCAGGCGGCCCACGACGCGATGAGCGAGGCCCACGGCGCGCTTCGCGTCGTCGCCGGTTCGCTCAACAAGATTGCCAACGACCTGCGGCTGCTCGCGTCGGGACCCCGCAACGGCCTCGGTGAGATCGAGCAACCCGAGAACCAGCCCGGCTCCTCGATCATGCCCGGCAAGATCAACCCCGTCGTCGCCGAGGCGGTCAACCAGGTCCACAAGCAGGTCGTCGGTAACGACGCCGCCGTCGCCGCCGGTGCCGCCGAGGGCCAGATCGACCTCAACCTCTACAAGCCCGTCCTCGCCCACAACTTCCTGCAGTCGGCGGAACTCATCTCGAACGCCAGCCAGGTGTTCGCCGACCGATTCGTCAGCAAGCTGGAAGCGAACGAGGAGTATTGCGCCGAACGCGTCGAGGAGTCGATGGCGATGGCCACCTCGCTCAACGTCCACATCGGCTACGACAAAGCCAGCGAGGTCGCCAAGACGGCACTCAAAGAGGACAAGACGGTCCGCGAGGTCGTCCTCGAGAAGGGCTACCTCGACGAAGACGAGGCCGACGAGGTGCTCGACCCGCGGAAGATGGCCGAGCGCGGGATTCTGGGCCAAGAATAACGCCCAGGTATTGACCAAACTCGGTTGGGCCCATCTCACCCCTCAAGCGAGAGTCGAAAGGACGATCACTCACGCACGCCGAACCAGCCTCTCACACGGGCGCGGAAACTGAACGGTTTTTTACCCCGGCGGCACCCATTCTCGCCTAATGGACGCAGACGACTACGCAGATCTCGGTCTGGTCGCTGGTCTCGAGATTCACCAGCAACTCGACACCGACTCGAAGCTGTTCTGTTCGTGCCCGACGACGCTTCGTGATCCCGAGGAGGCGACGCGAACGTTTACTCGCTATCTCCACCCGACACGCAGCGAGCTCGGCGAGATCGATCAGGCCGCACTGGAAGAGAGCCGGGTCGATCGGGAGTTCGAGTACCTCTCGTACGACTCGACCTGTCTCGTCGAGGAGGACGACGAACCGCCGCGCCGGCTCGACGACGAGGCGCTGGAGACGGTCCTCGAGATCGCCCAGCTGCTCGATATGGATCCGGTGGATCAGGCCCACGTCATGCGAAAGCTCGTCGTCGACGGGTCGAACACGGCGGGCTTTCAGCGATCGGCGCTCGTCGCGACCGGGGGAGAGATCGAGACCGAGGCGGGGCCGGTCGGTATCGAGGACCTGATGATAGAAGAGGAGAGCGCCCAGCGTGTCGCCGAGACTGAAGACGGCGTTCGCTATAGTCTCGATCGGCTGGGGATCCCGCTTGTCGAGATCGGGACGAAGCCGGACCTGTGGACGCCCGAACAGACCCGCGAGGCGGCCGAACGAATCGGAATGCTGCTGCGCTCGACCGGGAAGGTCAAACGCGGGCTGGGGACGATCCGCCAGGACGTCAACGTCTCCATCGAGGCCGGTGCTCGTGTCGAGATCAAGGGCGTCCAGAGTCTGGACGACATCGACGACATCGTACGTAACGAGGCCAAGCGACAGGTGGAACTCGTCGACATCGCGGCCGAACTCGACGAACGTGACGCGGCCGTCGGCGAGCCGATGGACGTCACTGGCGTCTTCGAGGACACCGACAGCGGCGTGATCGCCGGTGCGCTGAACGACGGCGGCGCCGTGTATGCGGTACGACTCGTCGGCTTCGACGGGCTCGTCGGCCGCGAGATCGCCCCCGATCGCCGACTCGGCACCGAACTGTCCGATCACGCGAAGCGCCACGGCGCGGGCGGCATCTTCCACACCGACGAGCTGCCGGCCTACGGTGTGACCGAAGCCGAAGTCGCGTCACTCAGAGCGGCGGTCGACGCCGACGCGGACGACGCCGTCGCACTCGTCGCCGCAGCGCAGGACGTCGCACCGGGTGCCATCGAGGCCGCCGCGGCGCGCGCCGAAACCGCCATCTCGGGCGTCCCCGAGGAGACCCGCGGGGCGAACGAGGACGGTACGACGCGCTACCTCCGTCCCCTCCCCGGTGCCGCGCGGATGTACCCCGAGACGGACGTCCCGCCGGTCGAACCCGATCCGAGCGACGTTCCGGTCCCGGAACTGCTCACGGCGAAGGTCGAACGCTACCAGGCCGAACACGAGCTCGACGCTGGTCTGGCCGAACAGGTCGCCTACGGCACGCACATGCCGCTATTCGAATCAGTCGTCGAGGACGGCGTCGAGACGGACGACGGCTCAGTGACGACGGATGGCGTCGACCCCACGCTCGCGGCGAGCACCCTCGAGTCGACGCTGACCGAACTGCGCCGTGACGACGTCGCCGTCGAAGCCCTCACCGACGACCATCTCGCTGACACGCTCGCACTGGCGGATGAGGGGGAGATCCCCAACGAGGCGGTCCCGGAACTGCTCACTGCGCTCGCCGCCGACCCGGACCGGACGGCGGTCGCGGCTGTCGACGCCGAGGAACTGGGCGGTGCCGACGAGGACGCGGTCAGAGAGGCTGTCGTCGAGGTCGTCGAGCGAAACGCCGAGCAGGTCGACGCGGAGGGGATGCAGGCGTTCTCCGGCCTCATGGGCGAGTGCATGGGTGCCCTTCGCGGGCAGGCCGACGGCGATCAGGTGAGCGAGATTCTGCGAGAAGAGATCGGCAAGCGCTCGTCGTAAGTTCGGCCGGGAGCAGTTCCCGCTGCGGGCCGAGTGTAAGTTCCCGTCGTTGGTCGCTCAGTTCGTCTCGTCCGTCCGATCCGGTCTGTCTCTGGCCCGTTTGAGGATGCCCAGAAGCGTGTTCGCTTCACCTTCGGTCGGATCCGCACGACCGACGAGCCGGCGGAACATTCGGTCGGCTTTCGCCCGCTTCGGTTCCGGATGGTTGATCTCACGCAGGAGGCCTGTCCACGCGTCGAAACACCGTTCGAGTAATGGTTCGGGGGCACGAGTTCGCTCGACGTCGGGAAGCTGCGTCTCCTCCAGCGTCAGGTTCTGGAGTTCGTAGAGGGTGATGGTGGCGGCCTGGCCGAGATTGAGGACCGGATACTCGGGGTTCGCAGGGATGGCGCAGATCTCGTCCATCCGGGCGAGTTCGTCGTTCGTGAGCCCGACGCCTTCGCGGCCGAAGACGACGACGGTCGGCGCGGCCACCGACGAGAGGCGGTCGGCCAGCGCTGCCGGCGTCGTGAACGGGTACCGGACGTGTCCGCGATCGTCCTCGTTGGTGACCGCCGTACAGCCGACGGTGTGGTAGGTCTCGACGAGTTCGTCGAACGTGATCTCAGTCGCGTTCGGGAGGACGTCTTCGCGGGCGTGTCCGGCGAAGCCGTACGCCTCTCCGTCCGGGTCGAGTTCGGGCGGGTCGACGAGGAGGAGGTCGCTGAAGCCGAAGTTCTTCATGCCGCGGGCGATCGTCCCGACGTTTCCGGGCGTCTGTGCGTCGACGACGGCGACGGCTGGTGGGCCAGCGGGGTCGACGTGAGTGGGCGTTTCCGTGGTCATCGTCCCGCAGGAGAGGCCGTTCGTTCGAATCCACAATTCGGGTGCATACCGGATGAAAACGGCCACGGTGGCAAAAGTGACGCGTCTGCGCCCCGTTTCCGAGTAAATCGCCGAAACCGCGACCCCTAACTGGCTCGCTTGCACAGAACAGGTATGCACAGCGTGGATGCGGCGGGCCTCGGGATCGGCGACGGGTACCCGCCTCGGATCATGGGCGTGTTGAACGTCAGCGAAGAGTCGCCGTACGATCCGAGCGTCTACGACGACCCTGCCGAGGCTGCCAGGTACGTCGACGAGGAGCTGATCGGCGAGGGGGCAGATATCGTCGACATCGGCCTCGAATCGGCGAACAAGCGCTTCGATGTCCTCACCGCCGAGGAGGAACTCGAACGCTTAGACGTCGCGATCGAGACGATCGACCGCGTCTCCGGCGACGCCGTCTTCTCGATCGAGACCCGGTACGGGGCAGTCGCGGCGGAGGCACTCGATCGTGGATTCGACATGGTCAACGGCATCTGTGGATTCGCCGACGAAGCCATGCCCTCGGTCTGTGCGGCCCGGGACGCGGCGGTCGTCAAGATGGCGAGCCCACCAGATCTGGAACGACCGGGGGCCGTATCGGCGATCGACTGGGCCGACAGGAAGTCACCCGAGTGGGCCGCCGAGGCGACCTACGTCGACAAACTCCTGGCCGCCCTCGAAGCGACGCCGCTCACCGACAAGACGATCGTCGATCCCGCGTTCGGTGGCTGGAGCGAGCAAAAGACGATCGCCGACGATCAGGCGACGTTCGACCGCCTCGGTGAGTTCCGGGCGCTCGATCGTCCCGTTCTCGTCTCGATCAATCGCAAGAACTTCCTCGGTGACGTCGTCGACCGGGAGACCGACGAGCGATTACCGGTGAGCCTCGGTGCGACGGCGCTCGCTGTCGATCGTGGTGCGGACGTCATCCGTACGCACGACGTCGCCGCCACCCGGGACGCGGCGTTGATCGGCGACCGATTCGGTCGGGTTCGCCGATGAACTCGGGTTGCTGGACCTGCTCGAGGCGACGCGACGTCCCCTGTCTACCATGTGTGTTTTTCACACACACGAGTGCCGTAGCTAAGAGAAAGCTTATACCGGAGGCATTTGAAAGACCGGATGGAAGCCGGGAACCCTCTCGGGTAGGGGTACTTGGAGGCGTACCCGGCTCAACGCGTTCATTTATTGCGCAGCTACCTGGTGAGCGCCAGCCATGACCGTCGAGTTCGACGAGTGGGAGCCAGTCTACGAGGCCATTCGAAGCGACTTCGGGTACGATCGTCGCGCCGACGAACGGGCGCGTGACCGACTCCTCGATCGATCGAGCCCGTTCCAGGATCGCCGCAACGGCATCGATCCTGGCACGACGGTCGCGGTCGCCGGCGCCGCCCCCTCGCTGGCAACGGAGGTGGCCATCGAGCGCGCGAGTTCGGCTGATTCCGTCGTCGCGGCGTCGACAGCCGTCGACGTCCTCGAGGAAAACGGTGTCACCGTCGACTGGATGGTGACGGATCTCGACAAGAATCCGGACACTGTGATCGAACTCGCCACCCGCTCGACGCCGGTCGCCGTCCACGCACACGGCGACAACGTCGACGCGATCGACGACGTCGTGCCAGCGTGCCCGCAAGGATCGATCCTCCCGACGACGCAGGTCCGTCCACGTGGTCACGTCGTCAACGTGGGCGGCTTCACGGACGGGGACCGAGCGGCGTTTCTGGCGGATTCGTTCGGTGCCGACGAACTCGTCTTCGTCGGCTGGGCGTTCGACGATCCGAGCGTCGATTCGGTGAAAGCCAGGAAGCTCGCGTGGGCCGAGCGGCTCCTGTACTGGCTCGAGCGGCGGCGGGGCGACCATTTCGACGTCCTCGACGGCCGCCGCGAGACGATCGACACCGACGCCCTTCCGATCGAGTAAGCGAAAGGCTCTCCCCGCAGAACTCTTCGCCACCCACACGTTCGCTGGCAAGATCCGCTCGACCGGCGCAGGCCGAAGTGACCAGTTTCGTCGCGTCACGAACCCCCGTGCCCGGCCACGCTCCCGTGAATCTGGCAGCAACAGTTAAGATGGAAAAGCAGAGACGACCACCGTGGACAATCGACTCGTCGTCACGGCCTCGTTCGTCGCGTACCTGGTCGCCGGCAGCCTCGTTGCGATCGGCGCGTACGCCGGGGGTGTCTCCGTTTCGACCGATCAGACCGCCTTTCTCGCCGGAGTCGGTGTCGGTGGGCCACTCCTCGGACTGGTGTTGCTCTGGGTACGCAACGACGGGTTCGGGGCGGCACTGTACGTCGTCTCCGTGATCGCGACGCTCTGGTATGCAGGGGCTGTCTTCGTACTCGGCGACGATCCCGCGTCGATCGCCGCCGCGAGCGGTGATGGCGCGACCGCGTACACGATCGGGCTCGTCGTCTTTCTCGGGATCGGGCTCGTCTCAGTTCTCGTCGGCTCGTGGCGCTGGTATCGAACGAGCCCAGGATTCAGGACGGTCGTCGACGCCGTCGCCGGCCGGCGGTCGTCCTGATCGCACTGGCGGTACTCGCTGTTCGGACTCGCGGGACTGGCAGAATCGAATCGCTAGAAAATCAGGCCTCTGGACCGAGTGCGTCGATCGTCGTGAGTACTTCCTCGTGGGTCGCCCCACGCGGGAAACTGATCGCGAGTTCGTCGAGGCCATCGATCGCCTCCCACGTTGCCAGTTGTTCGTGCGCCTCTTCGGGGGTTCCTGCAATCGCGAGGTCGGCGAGCATCTCGTCGTCGACGATCTCGTGGACCCGTTCGTGTTCGTCGTTCGCGACTGCGGCGGCGATCTCCATCGCCTCGTCTTCGTATCCCTGTCGCGCGAGAGACTCGCGGTAGTACGTTCCCATCGCCCCGACGTAGAACGCCAGGTGATTCCGACAGCGCTGCCGGGCGAGATCGCCGTCGTCGTGGACGGCCGCCGTGAGTGAGAGCGTCGCCGTCACGTCGTCGCGTGACCGGTCGCCGAGGTCGATCCCACGTTCGAGATCCTCGAGCCGGTCACGAAATCCGTGCGGCGTGAACACGGTTGCGTGCCAGCCATCGGCGAATCGACCAGCGAGTTCGACCGATTTTGGTCCCATTCCGGCTGCTTCGATCGGGACGGTCGCCTCGGGTGGGTCACAGCGGAGTCGAAAGCCGCCGAGTGAGAAGATATCGCCGGCGTAGTTGACGACCTCGCCCGAGAGAACCGCCCTGACCACGTCCATGAACTCACGGGTTCGCCGGAGCGGTCGATCGAACGACTCGCCGTGCCAGCCCTCGATCACCGCCTGCCCGCTCGGGCCAACCGCGACGCGCAGTCGACCGTCCGAGAGTTCCTGGAGACTCGCTGCCGTCTGGCCAACCAGTGCGGGTGAACGCGAGTAGACGTTCAGGACGCTCGGCCCGAACCCGATGTCGCTGGTCTCGGTCGCGATCCGTGTGAGGACGGAGACGGCGTCGCGACCCCAGGTTTCGGGGAGCCACACGTGTTCGTAGCCGACCGACTCTCCGAGCGTCGCGTACTCGACGAACGATTCGACGCGGTCCGGTGCCGAGACCGGGAGGTGTAACGTTCTCGTCGTCATGTGTTGTGGTGGCCGCCTGTGTCGGTGAGAGTACCTGCGCCGTCCACAGCCGGTCGCTGTCGGGAAGACACTTTCAACTCTCTTAAAATTGTGTGATAGACGGACCAACGGATAGGCGTGGGTTTCTCGCGTTAGCTGTCAGATTCCGTGATTATTCGGGCCACCAAACTTATGCAATCGTCTGGAATGGATTCTGGTATGGGACTTTCCCAGCGTCGTTCGGACGCATCCGACGGTTCGGTGAGCCACGCCGTCGTCGAAGCCGTCGCCGACCGCGAAGGAGTCGACGTAACGGATCTCGAACCGCCAGCGTTCGAACCGCTGTACACCGTCGTCGATCCCGACGCCCTCGATGCAGTCTTCGCCCCTACGCACGACGGGAAGCGACGAACGTCAGGCTCGGTGACGTTCGAGTACGAAGGCTACACTGTTACCGTCAATAGTGACGGAACCGTCGACCTGGAGTAATCGTATTTTCCGCCGAGTGCCGTTTCTCAGCACGTTCGTCGGTGCCACGTGACCGATCGAGAACCGAGTTGCCGTGTCAGTCGTCCGCTGGTGATGCCTGCTCGACCACAGCGTCGAGCTCGCCGTCGTCGAGTTTCTCCTCGACGTTTCGGGCTGCGGTCACCATGTTCTCGAGCTTCCCGTATGCGACATCTCGAGGGAGTAGCTTCACGCCGCAGTCGGGCGAGACGACGAGTTGTTCGGGGGGGACGACCTCGAGTCCGTTCTCGATGTTACGTTCGATCTGAGCGACGGATTCGACGTCGGCGACGTGTGCGTCGGTCACGCCGAGGGCGAGGTCTGCGGTAAATGCCGGATCTTTGAACACGTCGAGCTGTTCGTAGTCGCCGTTGGCGAGTTCGAGGTCGAACTCGTCGACGGGGAACTCGAGTATCTCGGGGTAGATGCGCGAGTAGTCGCCGTAGCAGACGTGGAGACCGATACGGACATCGTCAGGGACGTTGGCGACGATCCGTTCGAGCGCTTGGCCGACGATCGCGTGATCGTCGGGCGTGGTCGCCAGTGCGGGTTCGTCGATCTGGATGTACCGTGCGCCGGCGTCGACGAGCTTCTCGATCTCCTCGTTGACGAGGTCCGCGAGGTCGTAGGTCAACGCTTCGTCGTCTTCGTAGGCCTCGTTGAACGACCAGTTCGCCAGCGTGTACGGACCGGTGATCGGCACTTTGACCGGTCGCTCGGCGATCGACGCGGTGAACTCGTACTCCTCGACGAGCCACTGCTCGTCGTACTCGACTTCGTCGACGACCGAGGGCTTGTCGAAGTAGTTGTGGCCCCAGACTTTGACGGGCCCGTTGAACTCGTAGCCCTCGATCCGGTGGGCGAAGTACTCGACCATCTCGTTGCGCCGCATCTCCCCGTCGACGACGACGTCGAGGCCGGCCCGTTCGTGTTCTCGGGTGATCAGGCGGGCGGCGTCGTCCTCCGCTTCCTGCAGGTACGCCTCGTCGAAGGCGGCCTCGTCGTCCGCGGCGAGTTCCCTGGCCCGGTTGAGCCACTTCGGCTTGGGATAGCTCCCGACGACGGTCGTCATGATGAAGTGCTCGGCGTCGTGGTCCTCGGGTCGGAACTGCGCTTTGGTGTCGCTCATGCGGCACGCACCTCCGCGAGGGTCGCCGCCTCGGCAAGTGTCTCGAGTTTCGCCTCGTACGTACTGTAGGGCAGGTAGAACGTCTCCGTGTTCGGTGCGAGGTACGCAGTTTCGAAGTCGGCGACGGGGAGCCGATCGAACACCCAGTCGACTCGCTCGCGAATGGCGTCCGGTTCCTCGACGAGCGTATTCTGGCCGTCGATCAGTCCCAGGAAGATGTCGTCGGTACAGCCGTACTCCTGCAAGTTGTAGAGGTTCTGGTCCTGTTCGGTGACGAAGTCGAAGCCCACTGCGTCGATGTCGGCGTCGAGCAGGTGCGCGTAGGTCTTCTCCTCCAGTGGGCTCCAGTAACTGTGGACGATGACGTCGGCGTCGGTCGCGCCGGCGAGTCGATCGATCGCCTGACTCACGCGTTCGTCGTGGCCGTCACCCGGTGGGTCCGTGGCCAGCGAGGGGTCGAGCAGGAGGAGCGTTTCGAACGCGTCGAGCGAGTCGAGTTCGTCGACGAGCAGATCAGTTACGCCGGCGAGCAATGAAGCGTCGTCCCCGTAGTATTCGTCCGTCGCGAGTTCGGCGAGCGTGTGGGGACCCGGAAGGACGACCTGTCGCCGTTCGGCGTCGACCGCGTCGGCGAACGGTTCGAACTCGGTCGCGAGGTCACCGGACGCCTCCAGTCCGTCCGTGATGACCGGTTCCCGGTAGAAATTGTTGTTGTCGAAGTACCGAACGATGCCCCTCGTCTCGACCGCGTCGGCCAGGGGGAGGGGGTGGGCGAGCATGTCGTCCCACCGGAGCTGGCCCTCGACGATCCGATCGAGTCCGACCGACTGCTGGTGGTCGATCACCTCGGTACGGGCCTCGTCGTACCGGCTTCGTATCTCCGATCCCTCCGTCCCGTCGATCAGGTCGTGTTTCTGGTGGCCCTTGAGTTCAGAGAGTTCGTCTTTCGCCCAGTCGGGCAACGGGGCGAGACCGGTCACGGTCGAGACGTAGTCTGTCATGTGTACCGGGCACTACGCTATGCCGCTGTTTAATATTTACCATATGTTTGCATGCTCTGCAGTAATTCTCCTGTCCTGCTGGGCCGAGCGACTGGGTGTTCAGACCGCTCCGAGGACCGACTGATATTGTATTCGTTGGAACTGGCTATTGGGCCGCTGACGGGTGAGTCACACCAGCTCCGCTGGTCTCACGAGATCGTGAACGACGGCACACCTCACTGAATGAGTTCGAGAACGGTCAGCGATTCGTAGGGGAACGACTCGGTGGTGACGGCGATCGCACTGAATCCCGCGTCACCTGCCAGTTCCGTGACGTCCGACATTCCCGTGAGACTGCTGACGAGGAGTAACACGACACCGTCCGGCCTCAGCACGCGGCGGACCGTTTCGAGGAACGGCTCGACGACTGCCCGTCCGGAGGGGCCACCGGAGAGCGCGACCTCCATCCAGTCGTCACGTTCGACCGACGGATCCGTCGGTAGGTACGGCGGATTGAACACGACGGCGTCGAACCGCTCGGCGCCGAACGGCTCGACGAGGTCTCCACGCACGACGTCGAGGCCACGGTCGCGTGCCTCCAGGCAGGCGTTTGGATTCAGATCGGAGGCGACCACGTCCCACTCCAGTGCCGATCGTACCTGTCCTGCGACGTACCCGGAGCCCGTCCCAACCTCGAGCACGCGACCGGTTGGTCGATCCGAGAGCCGATCGATGGCGGCCTCGGCCAGAAGACGTGAGTCCGTCGCTGGCTGGTAGACGTCGGTCTCCATTCCTCGTCGTTCGGCCAGGTCCATCAGCGATCACCGGCGTCGTCGCTCGTGGCTGGATCTGCTTCCTCCGTCGCTGTGGATTGCTGATCGGCGTCACCCGCTGGCTCGTCGTACCCGACCATCGCTTCGTCGTCGACCGCACCGCCACCGGCCGGTGGTTCGACCGCGCCGGAGAGTTCGCGTTGCGGGAAGGGAATCTTGATGCCGGCGTCGTCGAACCCGGCCTTGATCGCGTTCGTCACGCCGGTCTGGGCCTCCATCGCTCGCCGGGCGCGCGGCCGGTCGATCCAGAACCGGACGCCGAGGACGACCGAGGAATCGCCCAGTTCCTTGGTCGCGACGCGCGGTCTGGGGGCGTCGAGAACGATGTCGACCGATTCGGTGATCTCCCGTGCCAGTTCGGCCGCTCGTTCGACGTCCGAGCCGTAATCGACGCCGACTTCGACTTCGAGCCGAAGGCGCCCGGCGTGAGATCGATTCGTGACCGCGGCCGAGCCGACGACGTCGTTGGGGAGGACGATGTACTCGCCGTCGACGGTTCTGAGACGGGTATCGAAGATCGAGATGTCGGTGACGACGCCATCGTGTCGCTCGTCGACTACCACCCAGTCGCCGATTTCGAAGGGGCGAGAGAACATCAGCACGAAGCCTGCGAGGAGCGCTCCCAGAGTTTGCTGGGCGGCCATACCGAGCACGATACCCAGGAAGCCCGCTCCGACCAGAATCGCGCCGAGATCTTCGACCCAGATTCCGAGGACGGTAATGCCAGCCAGCGAGTAGATGATCACCTGGGTCAGTCGGTAGGTGACTTCCTTCTGGTGTTCCGAGACCGAGGAGGCCGACCCGAGGATGTTGCGAATAAGCCGCCTGAGAAATCGGGTCCCGATCACGGCCGTCATGATCAGGACCACCGACACGATCAGCTGTGCGATCGTGTCGGTACCCAGGTCGAAGCTCTTTACGAGCGTCACGAACTGCTGGGTCGATTGCCAGGTGCCGATCAGGATGCCCCCTGCGAGGCCAGCACCGAGCAAGAAGACCACCGTGCCGACGAGGTCGCGGTACACCGGCCGGACGTAGTCGTCGAGCCGGGTGAGTGCCCGCTTTCCGACACGCAACCCGTACGCAAAGACCAGCGAGACGACGACGGTAACCACCAGCCGCTGTGGCGTCGTCTCGAAGATCGTCCCCAGCTGATCGAACGTGGTGATCGAAGCCTCCATCGTGTTCGAGTGATGTATGCAGGTACCCCCTGATAAGTCGTCGGTAGTCGACCGAGTGGTGGGTAGAGACTGCCACCCAGCGACGTCAGTCGTCGTTTACTGACTCGGCGATCGTTGCCAGCTCGGCGAACTCCGTCGGCGTCACGGCGTCTGGGCGTTTCGCCAGCAACTCCTCCGGTGTCGCGTCGACGACGGCCGCTGGGTCGTCCAGTCCGGAGATGTGGGCGGTGTTTCGAATGCCGTTTCGGACGGTCTTGCGTCGCTGCGTGAACAGCGCCTTCACGAACCTGAGGAAGAACGTCTCGTCGGCTACCTCGTACGGCGGTGCCCGCGGCTCCGTTCGAACGATCGCACTCTCGACGGCCGGTGGTGGCGAGAACGCCTCGGGAGGGACCGTCTCGACGATCTCGACGGCTGCGTAGTGCTGGGTAGAGACGGAGAGTCGCCCATAGTCGGACGTTCCTGGCTCGGCGATCATGCGCTCTGCAAACTCTCGCTGGAACATCAATACCAGTTCGATCCCTCGTGGGAGGAGCCGAAAGGTGAGGTCGCTCGACGCGCTATAGGGAAGGTTCGAGACGGACGCGGTCACGTCGGGGAGCGCCACGTCGAGCGCGTCGCCTTCGATCACCGTCAGCCGTCCCGCTTCGATCGCCTCGTCGAACTCCCGGCGCAGAAAGCCGGCGAGTTTCCGATCGCGCTCGATCGCGGTGACGGTCGCGCCGGTCGCCAACAATCGGTCCGTCAGCGCGCCCGTTCCCGGTCCGATTTCGAGGAGGTGAGCATCGGCGAGCGGGCCCCCTTCGGTCGGACCGTCGTCACCATCGATCGAATCGACCGCGTCGAGATACGTCGGTAGTCGGTCGAGGACGCGGTCGTCGACGAGGAAGTGCTGGTCACGATCGGGATTACCACGGACCCCGGCTCTGGCCAGCAAGTCGTCCGGATCTCTCATCGGTCGACGATACTCGGGGGACGTGGGTAAACGCACCGTTCCAGTTGGCGACTGACACCGGGTAGATCGAGTTACCCGCGAAAAACCTCAGTTTTTGGATTCGGCTTCGCGCCCGACGAACGTCCGGTACTTCAGATCGTCGTCTCGAAGCTCCTCCAGGATTCGCTCGACGAGGATCTCGTCGGGATCGTGCAATCCGGAGACACGCTCCGATAGCTCGTCGAAGCTCTCGAAGGGCTTGCGTTTTCGTTCTTCGAGGATGGCGTTTCTGAGTTTCTTCCCGATCCCCGGCAGCAGATTGAGCTGGTGCAGCCTGAGGGTGATCGGCTGTGCCTCGTTGTAGAAGTCGACGAATCGCTCCTCGTTCTCGTCGATCAGGTCCTGGATCACGTACTCGAGTTCGGAGTGTGCTCCGGAGGAGAGCGCGTCGTACTCGACTGGCCAGGCGTCTTCGACCACCGTCCGTGCTTCCGGCGGCTCGATGACCACCCGCGTTCCGATAGTCAGGCGCTCGTCTTCGTCGAAAGCGACCTCGTAGAGCCCAAAATCGTCCACGTCGAGGGCGTATCCGGTTGGTGAGCGGTCGTACTGTCGCCGCCCGCCAGTGGAGTGCCCGTGGGCCAGATAGTCCAGCACCACCGCGTGCCGCTCCGTCGACTCATCACGATCGGATTCACTCATCACCATGGGGATACGTCTAGCGGACACTTAAACAATCGGCCACCTCTCGTCCACTGGGTCGGTCCCGAAGAACGTGCCCGTGGCCGGATGCGGATCGATCGAGTGAGTGGCGCTCGCCTCGACCGAGTCCGTGGATCGACGGAATCGACTGCGCGATCGATCAGGCGTACTTCGCGATGATATCGAGGATCTCGTCGAGTTCGTCGCCAGAGAGCGAGTATCGCTCCTGCGCGAAGACGGCTCTGAGTTCGCTGCGATCTCTGGGCAGCAAGTTCGTGATCTTGTACGCCGTCGGTTCGTCGATCTTCTCGAGCTCGTTGAGTTCGTCGACGAGTTCGAGCGACTCCTCGGGTTCGAGTACGGCGAACCGGTTGGCGTGCTCGATCGCACGGGCGAGTTCGTAGCGAAGCTCGCGGTCCTCGTCGAGCGCCCGTTCGGTCTCGATGTCGGCGAGGAGTTCTTTGGTCTCAGAGATCGTGAGATACTCCTCGTCGACGATCTCTTTGAAGATCGTCATTCGTTCTGTGCGCGAAGGTGAGCGGCCGTGACGATGAGCGTCTTCGACGAGCCACCGTCGGAGACGCGTACTTTGAACGCGTCGCCCTGCGTCCCGACGACCTCACCGGTTCGGCCGTCGAATCGTGGGTGAAAGCGTCCGTTCGTGACGCTCGGATCGATCTTCAGGTGGACCTTCTGGCCCTCGTCGTAGTCCTGAATCGCTCGCTGCGGCGGCGACGTGCCTCGCTCCCGGGGCTTGTTACGGAGTTTGTTCCGCGTTCCCTGCCGAGGTCCGTTCGATTTGGGCATAGTCGTACGGACCTGTTGCCCCGTCATAGTTATAAAAGGCACGTTCCGCAGGCGTCGATCGGCCACCGGTCGCCACAGATGCAGTGGTGAATCGGGGGTATTCGTGTCTGTCTGGTGGCTGATACTGGTTGGCCATGCCTGTGGGTCGTTCCGGAGACGATAACAGTAAGGGGTATCGAACACGTCGTTCCGGACATGGACGACCAGTACCGATTCGAGACCCGATCGATCCACGCCGGCCAGGAGCCAGATGCAGAGACCGGGGCGTTGATGACGCCGATTCACGCCAACTCGACGTACGAACAGGACGCGCCGGGCGACCATCGCGGCTACGAGTACTCGCGGACCGGGAACCCGACGCGCAGCGATCTCGAAGCCAATCTCGCCAGCCTCGAGAACGCCGACAACGGGCGGTGTTTTGCGAGCGGGATGGGGGCGATCAACACCGTCCTGAACACCCTCTCGGCGGGAGATCACGTCGTCACCGGCAACGACGTCTACGGCGGAACCCACCGGATCTTCACGCAGGTCTACGAGGAGTACGATATCGAGTTCACCTTCGTCGACATGACCGATCTCGAGGCCATCGAGGCTGGCTTCCGGGAGAACACGGAACTGCTCTGGCTCGAGACGCCGACGAATCCACTCATGTCCATCGTCGACATCGAGGGTGCGTCCGCGATCGCACACGACCACGACGCGATCTGCGCGATCGACAACACGTTCGCGACCCCGTACCTCCAGCGCCCGCTCGATCTGGGCGCCGACGTCGTCTCGCACTCGCTCACCAAGTACCTCAGCGGCCACTCGGACGTCGTCGGCGGTGCGCTGTTGACGAACGATTCAGACCTGGACGAGCGCTTCGGCTTCTACCAGAATGCCGTCGGGGCCACGCCCGGTCCGTTCGAGAGCTTCCTCGTGCTCCGTGGAACGAAGACGCTCCCGGTCAGGATGGACCGCCACTGCGAGAACGCCCGTCGGATCGCGTCCTGGCTCGACGATCACGCCGACGTCGAACGCGTCCACTATCCCGGACTCGAGTCCCACCCGGGTCACGATCTCGCTGCCCAACAGATGGACGACTTCGGTGGCATGCTGAGTTTCGAACTCGATGCCACGATGGACGAGGCGGGTGCCGTCGTCTCGAACACCGAGGTGTTCACGCTCGCGGAGAGTCTCGGCGGCGTCGAGAGCCTCATCGAACAGCCGGCACCGATGACCCACGCCGCAGTCCCCCGCGACGAGCGCATCGCAGCCGGGCTGACCGATGGGTTGATTCGCGTCAGCGTCGGTATCGAACACGTCGACGATCAGCTCGCCGATCTCGAGCAGGCGATCGACGTGGCTCTGTCCTGATCCGTCGCCATCGAGGCCCACCGTTCCGGTTTTCAGTTACCGTCGTACGTCGAGGGCATTCGCGACGAGACGTGACTCGGCTCGTCGAATGAGATCGGAGGCGGTCGAAATCGCACAGTCGAGTTCGGCTGCGACGCGTTCGATCCCCGTCTCGCGGGGGACCTCGTAGTAGCCACAGTCCCAGGCGACGGAGACTGCTTCGCGCTGGCGTGCCGAGAGTTCGCTCGCCGGCCCACCGACGGAATCACCGACGCGAACGATCTCTACGGTAACCTCGTCGGGAAACTCCTCGATGACGGCCTGTACTTTCGCCCCGTCACCGACGACGGTCATGCGGATCGACCCGTCCGCCCGGAGTTCGTACGGCGTGAGGACGACGATCGACTCTCTGAAGAACGCCTCGAACAGGTCCAGCGCCGATTCGGTGAGTCCTTGCTGTTGGTAGAGATAACAGCCGCCGGTAGACCGGGTAATTTCGTAGGTTTCGACCCCCGTCGACTCCCGGAGAATCTCCGCAACGGCGTCGGGATCTCCGTCCACGTAGGAGATGGTCGATTCCACACTGTCGTGGACGAATCCGCCGAGTATCAGCTGGCGATCGATCGCCGGTGCCGCGACCGCGAGGTTCGACTCGGGTGCAACCGTTTCCGGGTCGGGTTCGATCGCGATTCTGAGCGACTTCACGACGGTCGTTCGAAGGCAGGGCACTTAACGGTGCGACGATCTACCCATCGAAATCCAGTTGATCGCACTCCGTGATAACTCTGTTTATAAATGGGCGAAACAAATCGCCAGAGGGACGAGGTGACCGGAGGCGCACGGTCCGTGTATGAACGCTGCGAACGCGGGCAACGATGGCGGTGCAGGCAACGTATCGACGTCAGATGAGGTGTCGGACCCAGGACGAGAGACAGGCGAGAGTGGAGTCGAGGCGTCGGCGACAGATGCCCCTCCGGACGGTAAGTCTTCGACTACGGATGCGACCGACGATCGGACCGTCGACGCGGACGTGCTCGATCCGTTTCGGGCCGCCGGTGGTACGATCGTCACGCCCGACGCACAGCCGCGGGAACCACCGAGAGGCGACCGGGGCCGCGGTCAGGTACTGTACGATTGGTGGAGTGACCGCGAGTGGTTGTACGACGGATTCATGCGTCTTTCGGCCTCTATGCGAGACGAGACGATGGACGTTCTCGATTGCCAACGGGGCGAGACCGTCCTCGATCTCGCCTGCGGACCGGGAACGAACTTCGAGGTTCTTCGCGAGGCGGTCGGTTCGTCGGGGACCGTCGTTGGACTGGATTACAGTCCGGGGATGACCCGGTGGGCGATCGACCTCGTCGAGGAGCGTGGCTGGGAGAACGTCCACGTCGTCGAGGCCGACGCCACGAACACGTGCGGGCCCGACGGTACGTTCGACGCGATCGTCACGACGTTCGCGCTCCACACAGTTCCCGACCCCGCGGCCGCGCTCGAGAACGTTCGTGACGCACTCGCGCCGGGCGGTCGGTTCGTCGTCTTGGATTCACGTCCGCTCACGGACGGCGCCGGGCGTGTGATAAACCCTCTCTACGAGCGGCTCATCGCGTGGATGGTCAATCACCAACGCAGCGTCGATACACTGGCGTTACTGCGGGACGAATTCGACCGGGTTCGACTCGTCGAAACCTATGACGGCGGCGCGGGATACCTCGCAGTCGCGGAGGCGGCCGATACGACCCAGTCCGGCTGACAGAACCACCATGGAGCGGTGGCGTCGGAACGTTTTCGGCGACGCACGCGAAGTATCGACCGATGACCGACGACACGTACGTGCACGCACTCACGATTCCGATCGAGTTCGGCGGTCGGACGGTCTCGATCACCCCCACCGCGGTGGAGACTGACGACGGCCTCCTCCTCGTCGACGCGGGTCCCGAACCGGCGACGGACCGGCTGGCGACCGCGCTCGCCGACGTCGGATTCGGCCTCGCCGACGTCGAACGGGTCATCCTCACCCACCACGACGCCGATCACGCCGGCGGGCTTGCGCCACTCCGTGAACACACGGACGTCACGATCGGCGCCCACCCCGCGGAGATTCCGCACGTGACTGGCGACGAGATGCCCGTGAAAGGGCCAGACGACGATCGCTACCCGCCAGTCGCGGTCGACGAGGAACTGACGGACGGCGAGGAATTCTCGACCCGTGCCGGCCCGCTTCGAGTCGTGGAGACCCCGGGCCACACGGCTGGTCACATCTCGCTGTATCTCCCCGACGAACGACTCCTCCTGGCTGGCGATGCCCTCGTCGCCGACGAGGACGAACCGCTCTCCGGACCGAAACCGGCCTACACGGTCGACGAGGATCGCGCGGCCGACTCCGTGGCGTCGCTTGCCGAACTCGACGTCGAACACGTGATCTGCCATCACGGCGGATACGCTCCGTGTGGGAGTGATCGCATTCACGCCATCGCAGCGTCGCTCCAGGACGGCGACTGAACGGAATTCTCATCCGTCCAGACCGGCTACGGCCCAGTATGCGACTCGAGTTGCGCGTCTGTGAACACTGTTACACCGGTGAACACGGCGAAGCGGAACGCCAGGCGATCGTCCAGGATATGGTTCGCTGTGCAGAGCGGATCCAGGAGCACAAGGACGTCCTCGACCTCGATGCCGTCCACATTCGAAAAGTCAGGGAGGACGAAACGGGCAAACCCGAGGCACTCCCTGTCGTCACGGCCTCCATCGTCGACGATCAGGTGATGATCAACGACACCCAGCTCGCGACCGAGGGCGACGACGGAACCATGCTCGTCTATCCGAACCCGCCGGACATTTTGACCGTCCTCGCGAAGAACATCGACGAGATCAGCACGGGGCTCGATCGCGACGTCTCCGTCGAACTCTCCGAGGCAGGCTCCGAACTCCTCGCGTCCAAGCCGGCGACATGGGGCGCTTCGGACGGCGCCTGATTCGCCACGATCGAAACGGCCGCTCGTTCGTTTGTCGTTCCTTGCCGTCTCCGACTGTCCCTCTGTGTGTTGCGCGGTTCGATTACTGTTCCACGAACTCCGCCAGTGATCAGGAGTCAGTCGAGTATCAGTGTCGAAGAGCGCTGCAGCTCACGTACCTGGTACACGCGGAAAAATCGGCGGACGCTGTCGGCGTTAGATCCGGCCGACGTTCTCGACGTCGACGCTCTCGACGCCGTCGACGTCCGCGAACGAGTCTTCGACGGCTTCGGTCCCGCCCGAGCCGTCGGGAACGATCACGGTCGGGATGAGTGCGATGAGCCCGAACGCGACGTCTTCGCGTTCGACGCCGTTGATCTTCGCCCCCTCTGGGAGGCTGGCTTCGAGTCGCTCCTGAAGATCGTCCAGGTCGATTTCGGGGCTGTTCGGCATGACCTTGATCGCAGCGGCTACTTTACCCATTGTTGTCAGGGACCGGTGAATCCGCAGTCGGGACACTCGTAGAGGTTGCTTTGCTTCCGGCAGGTGGCACAGCGATTGATCGTGGTACCACAGTCCGGGCACTTGAACCGCGCTGCGTTCGTCCCGGAAACGTTGATTCCGCAGGACACGCACGCGCGCTGTCCGCGGTCGTCCGTCGTACTCATACCCCTGAGTTCCCGTCCGGTGCTTTTAACGATTGTCTTTCCGCCTGCCTCGAGCGACGCGCTCACACGGTGAGTCCGTCGGCGTGATTTCCGTTCGGCGTAGCCGAGAAATGCGTGGGTCGACGATTGCGAGACTGTCGCGCTTCAGGGGCTGTCGGATGGGGGGTCCCGTCCCCAGTTCTCCCGCAGGAGGGCCAGTCCCGAGACCAGGACCGTCACGATCGCCCAGCCAAGCCACATCGAATCCGTCCCCACCACGACAGCAGCCACCAGGAGCGCAACCGATCCGCTCACGGTACCGACGAGTGCTGTCGTCGACGGAGTCGCCATCGTGTGGGCTTGGATCGTGACCAGCATGACGATTTGGGTCGGCCGTCACACTGAGCCGACGACGAGCGGACCGAGCAGTACGCCCATCAGATGGACGCGACGCACGCAGAGTCGAACGGGGACGAGGCCGATCAGGCTGGCGACGGCGAATATCCCCACACCCATCGGTCCGGCAAAGAGGGCGGCAAGGCCCACGAGCAACGTGAGGATGGCGATAGAGAGAACGGAGTAGTTCGCTCGACTGATGACGTCTACGTAGTACCGTCCCCCGAAGAGCACGATCACGAATCCTGCGATCCCTGCGAGTACCACGGTGGCGAGGAGAATGGGAAAGGCGAGCGGTGCGTCCGTCCCGTCGAACGCGACCATCACGCCGGTTCGGGGGCTTCCAATGACGAGTAACGCGACGAGTGCGAACACCGTGTTCGCCGTGTCGACACCGCTCGTGGCCACGATGTAGCTTCGATCGCCGGCCGACCCGAGGCCCTCGTCTCCCGGCACGACGACGAGTACGGCGACTGCGGCGATCGCCGCCGAAATTCCCGGGAGGAAGCCAACGATCGCCCCAGCGATGGTCCCGGCCAGCGCGGTCGAGGCGACGGTCCGCCGAGAGACACGGAGCCTCGCGTCGTCCTGTGGAGGAAGGCCGCCAGCGTGGACGGCATCTAACAGCACTGGCGCCCCGAACAACCCGGCGAATATCGGCGCGAGCACCCCACCGGCGTCGAGGGGTGCGGCCGGATCGATATCGAGGGTGACTAGCCCGAGTCCGGCGGCCAGGCAGAACGTGACCGCCCCACCTAGCATGTGCACTGGCGTCCGTTCGCTCACGACGAGGGCCAGGACAACAGCTCCGAGGACGAGTGCGAGGTGGTCGATCACGACTGGGTATAGCCTGACGACGAGCCAGGTGATCGGCACGGCGAGCGGGACGGCGACGACGACCGCCAGGAGGCTGCCGATCGCTGACAGCACCATTGCCTCGTGACCGCGCCCAGCGAGGACGAGTCGGTGTCCGGGTAACGTCGTCATCGCCATCTCCCCGTCGGGGACGCCGATCGCCATCGCCGGCACGGCGTTCACGAAGGTATGGACGACGCCCGCCGCGAGCATCGCGACACCGACGAGCACCGGCGGACCGGGAACGGCCGGAGCGATCCCTGCGAGGACGAACGCGAAATTGTTCGCGTGGAGGCCGGGAACGGCTCCGCTAACGGTGCCGAGCACGATACCGGCGCTCGCCCAGCTACAGACCCGAATCGTCGTCGCTGGATCGACGGCAAGATCGAACATCCCTCCCGGGGCACGCTGGCCGCGTCATCGCTTATAATGGTGCGGACGGTGGGCAGATGCAGGTAGGTCAGAAACGTACGTCCTGAACACGAGGCCGTCAGGGATACTGCTGGCGCTTTCCGGCTAAAAGAATGGAGAATTCGTGTGGTGACCGATTAGCCGAAGAGTTCGCCGAGACCCTCGCCGCTGGCCTCGTCGTCCTCGTCATCGTCGTCCGTCGTGTCCGGGACGTCGCTGGTCTCTTCGACCTCGTCGTCCTCGTCGTCACCGGCTTCTTCGGCAGCGCCAGCGCCTGCTGCGCCACCGGCGGCCGGAACGGCCGCGGCGTCGGCGACGGCTTCGTCGATGTCGACGTCCTCGAGTGCGGCGACGAGCGCCTTCACGCGGGACTCTTCGACGTCGACGCCGGCGGCGTCGAGCACGTCGGTCAGGTTGTCTTCGTTGATCTCTTCGCCCGATTCGTTCAGGATGAGTGCAGCGTATACGTATTCCATTGTCTGTAGTCTCCGTTGGGATTAGCCGAACATTGCGCCGAGACCTTCCGCACCGGACCCGTCATCGTCGTCATCGTCGTCGGGTTCCGCCTCGGTGTCGTCGGCGTCGTCTTGGTCGTCGCTCGATTCGTCGTCGCTCTCCGCGGTGTCCTCGGTCGACGGAGCCGGCGCCTCGACGTCCTGGAGCGCTTCAGGAAGCGCTTCGGTGTCGTCGATCTGGGCTGCGAGGGCACGCAGCTGGCCGTCGGCCTTGCTCACGAGGTCGGGCATGAGCGCTTCGTCCTCGATGGCTGCCTGCAGTCCGAGGCTCTTGGCTTCGCCCGTGGCTTTGGCGACGAGCGTCGGTGCGGTCTGGCTCGTCGGGTAGACGGCGTTGACCGACAGGTTCCGGGCCTGGGCCGCGGCGGTCGCAACGTCCTGCTCGTAGGCGTCGATGTCGATGTCGAGGTCTTCGGGATCGAAGACGACGCCATCGGCGTACGCCGCTCGCAGGTCGAGACCGACCTCCTTGGCCTCGATACCGAGCTCGTTGAGGACGTTCTCGATATCTGCCGTAACCTCCTCGCCGGCTTCGAGAACTGTCGAGTCCTCCATCACCTGGATCGAGCCGTCCTCGATCCGGGCGTTCGCGCCGATCTGCTGGAGTTCTCCGACGAACGGTCCGGGATCGACGCCGGTGTCGCCTTCCGGGATCACGATGTCGTTCGGGGCGACCTCGCCGGCGCCGATCGGTGCCGGCGTCTTCGAGGCCTCGAGTTCGCGATAGAGGCTGAACGGGTTCTCGTCGCTGAGGACGAGTCCGACCTGCCCCTCGACGAACTCGGTGAGGTCGTCGCTCCCGGTGGCTTCGAGCGCACGACGCTGCAGCGTGTTACGGCTAACACGAAGCACGGCCGTCCCGTGCAGTTCGCGGCGCATGTCCTGCAGCTGTTTCGAGGGGATGCCGGCGATGCCAACAACACCGACGTTCTCGTGGCCCTCGATGAGGGCCTCGATCTCGTCGGTCTCTTCGCGCTTCCACTCCGGCAAGTTCTCGGTCTGGCGAGTGGCCTCAGCGCTCATCTCAGGCCACCTCCACGGACGGGCCCATCGTCGTCTTCACGAAGACGGAGCCGATGTTCTGTGGACCCTTCTCCAGATCCGCGTGCAGTCGACGGAGGATCACGTCGATGTTGTCCGAAATGTCCTCCGCGCCCATGTCCTCGGCGCCCACGCGTGTGTGGAACGTCCGACGGTCACCGGAGCGCAGTTGCACGGTGTTTTTCATTCTGTTTACTGTCTCCACCACGTCGTCGTCCGGCGAGAGCGGCGTCGGCATCTTCCCGCGCGGACCGAGGACAGTACCGAGGTACCGCCCGATGTTCTGCATCATCGCCTCTTCGGCGATGAAGAAGTCGGTGTCGTCGGCCAACTCTTTGGCCGCATCGTCGTCGTCACCGAGGTCGGCGAGCTCGTCGCCGTCGAGAACGTCGTCTGCGACGTCCTCGGCTCTGAGTGCCGTCTCTCCTTCGGCGAAGACAACGATCGTCGTCTCCTGGCCGGTACCGGCCGGGAGGACGACGGACTCGTCGACGCGATTCGACGGTTCGTCAAGATCTAGGTCACGCAGGTTGATCGCGAGGTCGACCGTCTCGGTAAAGTTCCGATCGGGTGACTCGTCGAGTGCGCGCGTGACTGCTGTTTCGATATCCGAATCTGCCATCGTTCACCTCCGTAGTACGCAGGGTGTGCTCCTACGGGTCAGTGAAACAGGCAAAGCCTGTCTCACCCGTGACTCAGACGGATTACGGACTTAAACCCGTCGAAGCCCGCTGCAAGTGACCCCGTGACGCGTCGCTGGAGTCGGCAAACGGGGTTTTCCGGCAGTCCATTCCTGGACCCGTCAGATTGGAACGTTTGCCGCCAGTCCTTGATTCGGTTACACAGGCGATTCACGACGTTTCCTCGACGAGTCTGTACCCGTTTCCTCGACGAATCTGTACCGCTTTCCTCGACGGGCCGGTACCGCTCCCTCGACGAGCCAGTGCGGTAGAGGCGAAGAAGCCGTCTTCCCGCTGGTGTCAATTGGCCCACCGATTCGATGTGTGCCCACGCCCATCGAAATCTTCTTTGTGCCCCATCGTCCTGTGATGAACCATGCTCCTCAGCGGCCGTCAGGTGGGTGGGCTCGCTGAGCTACCGGCGACACCACTGTCCGACCAGCAGACAGTCGTCGACTTCTATATGGGCGTCTCTCCCGTCGTTCGTATCGCGCTCGTGGTGGGTGCGATCCTCGTCGTGGGGATCACCGTCCTCGGATTGCTCCCTGAGTACAGCAGACGGACTATCGTGACGGCACGACGTAGCCCCGTCATCTCGATCTTGATCGGCATTCCAACGACCCTCGTGTTCGGTGCGCTCGCCTACATCGGTCTCTTGCTCAGTCACTCAGACATCGGCGTGTTCTTCGCGATTCCCCTCGTGACCCTCTGTCTGGCGCTGTTACCCACGTGGGCGCTCATCGCGATCGTCTCCACTGGAAACGGCCTTTCGGGTCGCTTCCTGCGCGATAGCGTCGGGGTAGGGCTCGTTGTCGGCGCGCTCGTAGTCGGCATGTCGGCCGTCCACATCATTCCACTCCTCGCTGTCACTGGGTTCGTTATCTGTTATGGAGCCGGTGCCGGCGTTCGCGTGCTCATCTCCGGCGGCGCGGCGTCGGATCCTGCCGATCGGTCGGTCCCACCCGCGAACAAGATTTAACCGACGGGCGATTCGGAGCGGTCGGCTCCATGCTGTCCGACGATACGGATACCTTCGACTGCAGGTGCTACTATGCAAACTGAGCGCCACAATCGACGGTGAAAACGAGACCGAACGGTCTCAGCGGGTTACGCCGCCGCTTCGTCGGCGAAGACGTCGTCGTACTCGCCGTCGTCGATCTTCGCTTTGAACTCTCGCGGATTCTCGCCTTCGATCGTCACGCCGAGTGAGGTACACGTGCCGACGACCTCTTTGGTCGCGTTCTTCAGATCGTACGCGAGGAGGTCGGGCAGTTTCTGTTCGGCGATCGTTCTGACTTGGTCGACCGAGAGGTCGGCGACGAACTCTTCTTGCGGCTCGCCGCTCCCGGTTTCGAACCCGGCTTCGTCCTTGACGAGTGCAGCCGTCGGCGGGACACCGACGTCGATGGTGAACGAGCCATCGTCTTCGTACTCGACGGTGACGGGGACTTCCGTTCCGTCGAACGCAGCTGTCTGATCGTTGATCTCCTGGACGACCGCCTGCACGTCGACGGGCGTCGGTCCGAGCTCCGGTCCGAGCGGCGGCCCTGGATTGGCCGCTCCGCCCGGAACGAGGACTTCGATGGTTCCAGCCATACGCGATCAAATCACTGCGCGAGTTTTAAGGGTTGCTTTTCGACGCGAGTGTCTGCAGGCCAAAAACCAGCTCGGCCGGTGCGTGTGGGTTCGACACGTGGGTCCACTTTACGACCGATCGGTCCGTCGGTGAGCCGATCCCCCATCGGCAATTTAGCATAGGCCGTGCTTCGTCCGGACACGTCGGTCCTCGGCCACCGACGTGGTTGCGATCGATCTGTTCGTGCTCGCTCAACTCTGTCGATCGGCCGATTCGACGGGACAGAAGGAGCCAGTAATGTCCCACTCGTGGATGCACCATCGGCGTGTCCGATCCCTGCGGGTCGCGTCGGCGATTGCCCACTGTTCTCGAAGTGGGTCCCAGGTTTCGACACGGCCACACTGTTCACATCGACGCCGGTCTGGCGCGCGAATTGGTCGGTCCTGACCGTTGGTCGCCATACAGTCACTCCGCCACTGGAAACGGATACATGCACGGGGAACCGGCGGCATTTGCCCGTGATGAAAAATTTGCCCCGAAAGCAGTCAACTCGGCGCCGCAACCGAATCCGGCGATCAGTAGACGGCGTCAGCAATCTCGTCGTCGAGTTGTGGGAACGAATCGAGATACGCCGCTCGTTCCTCCCGGAGTGCGGTTCGTGCGTCGTCGTAATCCTCGACGTGGTCCGGGACGTAGAACTGCTCGATATCGAGACCGGGGACGGATTCAGGGATCGTCAGCCCCATCCGGTCGTCCGTTCGCCACTCGACAGTTCCTCGTGCGATCTCCGTCAGGAGCGTTACTGACTCCGTGACGCCGATATCGACCGTCTGCTGGCCGATGTAACCCGTGTTCATGACGTAGCAGTCGACGTCGAGCGAGCGGACGAGTTCTCTGAAGATGTTCCCCTCCGTGCCCTCCGGTCCGATGATGAACGGATTCGTCCCGACGACGCGAATCGATTCGCCCGCCCGCGACGGATCGCCGGCGCTCGTCTCGATGGACTCGCCGAGCATGAAGGCGACTGCCGCCTGTTGGTCGTCCAGCCTGGTGACGGGCGGCATGAGGGGGTTCCGGGTGATGAAGAATATCTGGTCGACCCCGTCGAGGTCGATTTCCTCGGCTGCACTCTCGAGTTCCTCGCGCTGGACGACCGCCCGCCCGTTCGCCGTGTACTGGTCGTCCTCGAAGTCGACGGCCCCGTCTTCGTCGACGGCGACGTTTTCGAAGACGGCTGACTCTGCCGTCGCCGCGTCGTAGAGGGCCGGTTGTTCGCTCTGGGTCAACCCGTGGGTCTTGATGTACAGGCCCTGGCCCTCGCTACCAGCGACGGATCCATCCGGCAACAGTGCACAGACGTCGTCCTGGAGCATCGCGGCGTGTTCGGGCTCGTCGAGCCAGCACCCGTGGGACGTAAGCGTCGATTTACCCGTCGCGGAGAGTCCGAGGAACAGTTGGCCGACCGTCCGTTCCGTCGATTCGTCGTCGGTCACCGTTACCCGCTTGCTTCCGGCGTGGAGGCCGAGCCCACCGTTCTCTTTGGCCCGATACATGAACAGCCGGAGGAACGATTTCTTGGCTTCGCCGGTGTAGTCGGAGCCGAGGACGGCGGTCGTTCCCTCGTCGGGAAAGATGCGGATCGCCGTCTCCTCGGCGTCAGGAAGTTGAACGGTCTGGAAGTCCGGTTCGCGGCCGTCGGTCGGTTCGAAGAGTTTCGCCCAGGTGAGGGCAATTCGAGCGTACGCCGTCGGAACGAACAGCCGACAGCAGTACGTCGCGTCGGGGTGGCGCCCGACGAGCCGATCGACGCAGAGGAGATCACGATCCGAGAGAGAGGTGACGGCGTCGAGAACGAGTGAGTGATCCGCCTCGGTTAGTTCGTCGTCGATCGCGTTCTTCGTTCGATCTGCGCTGCGGGAGCGATACTTGCTGACGTACGCAGGGGAGCCGTACTCCGTCGTTCGCTCGTCGTCGCGCGCGAGCGAGCGGAGTTCGGTGAGTGTCGGATTGTACCGAATATTCGACGCACGTTCCGGGTCGGGGAGCCGGGTCGCGTACGTCGGCGGTTCTGTCCCGGTTTCGGACATGTACGCTAGTACTCTCGTTCCCCTATTATAACGCTAGAGGTTCCCGTCTCGATGTGTGGGTCACTACCGTGATTTTCGACACCGCTCGGTTTCGACGTTCGATCGCATCGCTACTGGCACAATCGGCGATCTGATTTTCACATCTGGTATTCGGAGCCGAAATACCATTATCGATCGGATACTGTCGCCGACATGGCAACTGGTATCGCCCTTTCTACTGAGGAACTCCGGATCGCGCGTGACGGGTCGGACAGCCCAGTCGTCGACACGATTCCGGCAATCGCCTACCCACTCGACGAGGACGACGATGCGTCGGAGACGGAGGAACTGACGGTCGAGGCTTCGGGAACGACCTACGTCGTCGGCGCCCCTGCACGGGATCGATCGACGGCAGCCGGTGAAGAGCCGCTCGCAATTTTCGAACGTGGACTGCTCTCGACGGAACCGTACGCGAACCCGGCTATCGAGGCACTCATCACGGACGCACTTCCGGACGAATCGGAGACACGCCTCTCGTATACCGTCCCCGGGACCATCGTCGACGCCGACACACCGACAGCGCAGCATCGAGACGCGATCGGTGAGGTATTCCGTACATTCGACGTCGATGCGACCCCTATCAGTACGGGGTACGCGGTCGTCGCCGATCAACTCGCCGACGAGACGTTCACGGGTGTGGGTATCGATATCGGGGCGGAACTCACCAGCGTCGCGCTGGTGTATTACGGGGTTCCAGTGCTCGCGTTTGCCCTTCCGAGGGGCCGCGACTGGCTCGTCGAAAACGCTGCGGGCGCAACTGGCCACAACCGATCACAGATCGCTTCCCGACTCGAAGCATTCTCACTCGATCCGGACGCGAGTGGTGACATCGACCGCGCACTCGCACAGGCGTACGACGACCTCTGTGGATCTGTCGTCTCAGCGATCCGATCCGAGGCGGCAGCCGCCGACGTCGAACCGGGTGTCTCCGTTCCAGTCGCCCTCGCGGGAACTGGCGCCGTCGACGGCGTCGAATACCTCTTCGGTGGCCGATTCGACGCGGCCGAGTTGCCGTTTTCGATTCGCGGGGTGCGACTGGCCGACGACCCAGCGGCGAGCGCTGCTCGCGGCGCGCTGATCTCCGCCCAGGACGACGTCGACGACTACACCGCGGTTACGTGGTCGACGCACGACTCGGCTGAAGGCGACTCCGATCGGGACGACAAACAACTCACCGACTTCGTCGACGCGGAAGAGACCCAGGAATCGTTCGATACGGACGTCTCACAGGATGACGTTGCGAACGACGCGATCGAACGGCTCTTCGACCGTCTCGGGACGAGAGACGACGAACTCGCGGCGCTGCAGGAAACGACGACATCGCTCAGGGACGAACTGGAAACCGTCCGAGACGACCTTCACTCGCTCGACGCCGAAACGGCGCGGACCGGGGCTGTCGATGCCGTCGATGACCGACTCGACGAGGTGGAGACGGCCCTCACGGCTGTCGACGACGCGATCGAAACGTGTGCGGACGCCGATCGACTCGAAACCATCGCGGAGACGGTGACCGAACTGTCGATGGAGACCGATACGCTGTCCGACCAACTGGACTCGCTCCGTGACGAGTACCAACGCGACCTCGACGAACTCCAGTCGGAACTGACGACAGACGTGGCGGACCTCGACGCGGAACTACGGGCGCGCGTCGACGAACTCGACTCGGAAGTGTCCACACGCGTCGACGAACTCGACTCGACGCTCGCGGACGAACGCGCCGCTATGGCAGAGTGGGTCGACGAAATCGAACAAGAACGTGAGGACGCCGTCGAGCAACTCGAAGCACGGATTTCCGGCGTCGACGAGACACTCTCGGATCTCGACGACGAGCTGTCTGCCAGTATCGACGACTCGTTCGACGAGCTCGAATCGGCCCAGACCGCGTCCGAGGAACGGGTGACCAACCGGATCGACGCGCTCGATTCGACGTGCGTGACGACCCAGGAGCACGTCGATTCTCTCGACGATGCCGTAGATGCGCTGGAGTCTGAATTCGAGGCAGTAGAATCGGTACTCGACGACACCGACTCGACCGTGGATTCGATCGGTTCCGATGTCGAGTCACTGCAATCGTTCGTCGAGTCGCTGAACGAGGAGGTCGAGTCCCTGGGATCTGCTGTCGAAGGACTGGAATCGGACGTCGGCTCCGTCGACGATCGAGTGTCGTCGCTGGAATCGAGATTCGACGGCGAACTCGAAGCGATCGAATCGTCGGTCTCCGCTGCAGAGACGACCGTGGACTCGCTGGCATCCGACGTCGAATCGCTCGAATCCACTGTGGCGGCGAACGAGACCGCGATTGCAGAACACACCGGAACGATCGCCACGATCGAATCGACACTCGACGAAGTGACGTCCGCCATCGAAGCCAATGGCGAACGACTCGAGACACTCGAGGCCGACAGCGATGCTACTGACGAGTCGATCGAGACGCTCCGGCAGGACGTCGACGGGGTCGAAGACAGGCTCGATTCGATCGACCAGTCCGTGTCCGAACTCGATACGATGGCGCCTGAGTCGGCTGATCGAGCGGCCATCGACGACGTCGAAGGGCTAGCGGAGCGAGTGAGTACGATCGCGGCGCGTCTCGATGCGGTCGAATCGTCCGATTCGGAGTCGCTCGACGAACGCGTCGACGGACTCGAATCGAGGGTCGAGACGCTCGCCGACAACCAACCCGACGACGATCCACGAGACCGAATCGCCGAACTCGACCAGGCGGTTGCAGACCTCGCGCGGGCGGTCGAATCGCAGTCGTCGCAGGCGACGGAGGGGGACTCCGCTCCCGACCGTCGAGTCGCAGCCAGTGGGGTCGGTGTGGGGGCGTTCGTCGCCGGTGGTGCGAGCGCAGGCGTCGTTTCGGGAGCGACCCTCACCGCGACCGGCGCCATCGAAATCGGTCTCGGGGCGATCGCCCTCGGCCTCGTCGGCCTGGTGGGGCTGTTCGTTACTCGCTAGGCCGAACTGACCGGTCCGGCGTCTGACCAACTATTAAGAGTCCACCCCACTTTTGCCCGGACATGGACGAACGACCCCAGGAAATTACGTCACTCGTCGGCCGCGAAGTGTACACGAAAAACGGCGTTTTCGTCGGCGAGGTCGAAGATCTCAAACTCAACCTCGACGTTCGATCGGTCACCGGTCTCGCCGTCGGCAGTCTCAATACGGAACTGTTCGAACACGAAGCGCGCCAGGGCCAGGGCGTCGTCGTTCCCTATCGCTGGGTTCGCGCCGTTGGCGACGTCATCCTCGTCGCGGACGTCGTCGAACGCGTCCGCGATCCGGACGACGAAGAAGAGATCGTCGCCTGAGGCCGGGCTCTAGTTTCCGTTCGATCCTTCGGATCCCTCGACGCCCATCGCGTCGAAGAGCGTCTGTTTGACGGCCTCTTCTGTCAGTTCGAGGAGTGTCTCTCTGGTCCCGTCGGTGATTTCGATCCCGGTGAAGATGCCGAGTGGAATCTCGGCACTCGACTGCGTGGAGTGGCCGGCGACCTCGCCGATTTCACCGTAGGCGTCGGTGAGGACTTTGCCGATGTTGATCCGGATGTCTTTCGATCGAGCCGAGAGGAAGATCGTCTCTTCGGCGACACCGAACACGGCCGTCGTGGTCACGCCCTCGAGATTGAGGAGGTGGTTCGCCGCCTGCGACAGCGCCTCTCTGTCGCGGACGAATCCGGCGTTCGAGACCAGATGACTCCCCTGGACATCACGATTTGCGATCGCCTCCGCGAGCACGTCCAACGTCTCGGGCGACATGGACGGTGATTCGACTTGCTCCAGGGTGTCGTGATTTGCGAACGGATAGAGGTATGCGGCGGCGGTGAGGTCGGCTGGCGTCGTGTCCCGCTTGAAGTCGAGCGTCTCGGCCCGGATACCGTACAGGAGTGCGGTGGCGACTTCCTCGGAGACGTTCAGGTCGAACTCCTGGATGTACTTCGTCATGATCGTCGACGTCGAGGTCATGCTCGGTCTGACGTCGGCGAACGTCGGGTCGGCTTCCGTGTCGGCGTCGTGGTGGTCGATCACGATGTCGATTGGGCGGTCGATGCCGGGCTGGCCGGTGTGATCGACGAGGGCGACGGTATCGTACGGCGTCTCGTCGGCGACGTCTTCCCAGAGGTGTAATTCGATTCCGAGCAGATTCACGAACGCTCGATTCTCCTGGTGGCCCAGGTCTCCGAAGTAGATGATGTCGGAGTCGACGTTCCGGTTCTCGGCGATAGCCTGCAACGCCGCTGCGCTCGCGATCGAATCCGGATCCGGATTGTTCTTCGTGACGATGGCGAGCCGATCCGTCGTCTCGTCGATGATCGAGGCGAGCGTCTGGGCGTTGTGTTCGAGTTCGCCCGATTCGAGGGCACGAAGGGCCGAATCCGCGATCACTGCGGAGGGGTTGATCACGACGTCGGCGCCGAGTTCGGCGAGTTCGTCACCGGAGACGGGGTCGCTCGCACGGGCGATGACGAACTGTTCGGTGTTAGCGCTTCGGACGTGCTCGACGGCAGCCTCGTTCGCCTCCACGTCGGAGGCGAGGATCAGGACGACGTCGCGATCCTCGATCAGTTCCACGATCTTCGGTTCGCTGATGTCGGCGGCTCGTGCGTCCAGATCCTGATCTCTCAGCGATTCGACCCGGCTCTCGTCCTGGTCGATGATCCGGACGTCTTTCCCCTGTTCGACGAGTTCCTCCGCGACCGCGTACCCCACGCTCCCACAGCCGAGTATGGCGTAACTCGACGTCGAGGAGATGGATGCCCCCGAGTTCATTGGGCGTGTGGTCGAGGTCGCTACACTTAACCCTCCCGGAGCGTCCGACACCGCCCGTCAGCACCGCATTCGGCCGATTGTGGTCGTAGAATCTATATTTCGAAACCAGCGAGTGTCGAGATCTTGTGTCAGTTCGACTGGCTGTCGAGATTTCTCGATTCCTCACTCCGCACGTCGTCGCGTCGTTGGCTCGACCTGAGACCGGTCTGGTGGCAATTCACACGCGACCGCCCAAGGGAAATGTATTTCAATACCCGGCGGAAAGTCGTTGGCGTAGGGCCGGTAGCTCAGTTAGGCAGAGCGTCTGACTCTTAATCAGACGGTCGCGTGTTCAAATCGCGCCCGGCCCGTACAGTGAGACGGTGAGCGATGCGTGGCACGAACGAAGTGAGAGCCACGATAGTGAGCGGTGAAACCGCGAGCGACGCGAACCGTCGAACGAACCGGCAGGCACGATTTGAATGCAGGGAGGTCGGGCGCAACGCAGTGAGCACGTCCGACCGTGTGTTCAAATCGCGCCCGGCCCGTTTTCACGACGAACGGACGTGAGGAGTAAAACGTCCTCTAGCGATTTGAGCCCTACCAGTCGCAGCCCGCGAAGGGCGAAAGCCCGAACAGGAACGTCTGGTTTCGGTTCACAATCGCGCCCGGCCCGCTTTCTGAACGACCGATTACAGGCCAGACTGGTAGCGTCGGTCTATCTGTATCTACACATTAGGGCCAGTAGACGATTCGAGGGATTCGGATGCAGAATACGAGGTAAAGTGCACCGTAACAACGTGTGAAAAGGGGAGAAAGGAACCACCGACCGCCTTTGCTTTCAGAGACGGCTGGGTCCAGTAGTGACGAATGAATCAATTGGTTCGCCGGCGTACCTGACGATATGGAAAACGACCCACTCGACAATCTCGACAGGCGCATCCTGCACCTGTTACAGTTGGACGCCCGCGGGGCCTCCGATACGGACATCGCTGATGAAACGGACGTTACCGGAACGACCATCCACAACCGAATCAAGCAACTGGAGGAGCAGGGCATTATCACCGGCTACAATCCGGAACTCGACTACGAGCGGGCGGGGTATCCGATGCAAGTGTTGTTCATCTGCTCGACGGACCTTTCCCGCCGGTCGGAGATGGCCGAGGAAGCCCTCGAAGTTCGGGGTGTCGTCAACGTCCGGGAAATGCTGTCCGGCGAGGAAAACCTCCACGTCGAGGTCGTCGCCGAATCGACGTCTGAAGTCGAGGAGAGTACCGACCAGTTAGACGCGCTCGGCCTCCGAATCGTGAGTAGCAACATTCTGGCAGAAGAACACATCCAGCCATGGAATCACTTCCATCAGAAGTTTGCCGGTGAGGATCCCGATGCGGCCGAGGAAATCGGTTCGTCCGAGGAGTAGTTTGCGTCGGGACGGATAACAATTGTCGGAGTCCCGGACTCGTACTGAGTTTGGCATGACTGTCACCCCTATTGTGCTTGGGAAAGTCAAGTAAATGGCTCTCCTGGCTTGTGTTATCAAATATATAAACTTATCACTAAAAAGAGATTAAGAGGGTCCGGCCCAGACTATGGGGTGATGGAAGCACGAACAAAATCAGAGATGAACGAGATCTTTACCCTATTGAGGCATCCGTACCGGCGCTACGTCTTGTATCACCTGATCCGAGAGTCCGAGACCGTGGACTTCGACACGCTGACTGCTTCACTCGCCAACTGGGACGCTGATCAACCTGAGGAGAGTCAAACCATCAACAGTACTACCATCGAGGTGCAACTTCGTCATATGCACCTCCCGAAGCTCGCTGATGCTGGCCTCATCACGTTCGCTCAGGATGGCCAATCGATCCAGCTTGACGGAATCAATGGGCTCAGCCAGTTCATCGACCAGGCGGCACGTATCGACGGCCATGCTCCGCCCGCCGCGGGCGATTGAGCACAGCGCCCGACTACATCCATTCCACCCCCGACACCGAACTATGGAGACACCATGACACAATCCCACGAAGACGAGATCGTTCACCGGAAAATGAACACTGACAGAGCGGAGCCGGCTGTTGCGATTGCGGAAGTTGTCGCTGAGCTCGAGGGGAAACAACCGGACGAATTGACACCGACCTACAACTGCATCGACGGGGTAATCTCGAAGCTGTATTCGAATCCGCCGTCACCAGAGGCACAGATCACCGTCGAATTCACGTACAGCGGCTACCGTATCACCGTCGAGCAGAGTGGCGCCGCGGAGTTCGTCCAGGTCACGTAACTACCGTCGGCTAGCTCTCTGACACCGGTAGTGGCTCCATGCTCGATTGGATGAGGGCATCGGTCAACTTGCAACCCTTCCTACCGGCCGCGCCCGGCCCGTTTTCCTGCGAACGATGTGAAGAGCGAATACCACCCGTAACGACGTCAGCCATAGTCGTTCGTACGAAGATTCTGACCGGTGTTGGCCCCGTGATGTGCAAGCACCACCGGCTACCCGGCGGCTGGTGTGAGTGGTGGTGTCATGTGCGCAGCATTCGGAGAAGACGACGTCGGAAAGTCCGTCGTGAACGCGAGTGGCGAGGAGGTCGGGATGGTGACGGCCGTCGAGCACGGGACCGCCCACGTCACACCCGATCCGGGAATCACGGACAGCATCAAGGCCGCACTCGGGTGGGAAGGGACCGGCGAAGACGCGTATCCACTTCAGGAGGAATCGGTCGAACGCGTCACTGGCGACGAGATACGACTCGGCGGCGATCTACACGACGAGACAATATCCGGTGGAGCGATGGGCACTGGTCGTGACGCCGGTCGCGACGCTGGACACGACAGGGACGAGTCGAGTACAGGGATGGGATCGACGGACAGACCAGCTGACCGGTCGATGGACGACTCAGTGGGCGCCGGGCCGGAGTTTTCAGATACCGACCGAGCTGGTCGCGGCCATGGTTCGTCCTCCGGGCCCAGCCGCGACGAAGGCGAAGCGATGGATCCTGCCGTCGGCGACGGGGATCGAACCGGCGGGACCGGGGATGGACTGACCGACACCGATCGGCACAGGCACGACCGAGAGCAAGACACCGAGCAGGGCGACCGGGACAGTGATATGGACGCGGGGCTGGCCGATCTCGACAGCGATTCTAACCGGGGAGATTCCGATAGTGATTCGGACTCCGACACGGATCGCGATCTCCGCGATCGTGATTCGGATACGGACACTGATCAGGACTGATTACGGGCAACAGGACTGTCGAACTGGCCCTGGTGACTCTCGAGACTCAGGAGTCCGGTGCACCGAACGTCTCGCCCTCCCGGTCGTCCGCTCGCATTCGTCGGACGGTGGCGCGTCCGTTGCTGGCGTCGTACCCGAAGTAGACATCGTTCGCGTACGTCTCGGCGACCGACGCTGCGTGAGCGAGAGCGTCGATATCGACGTCGACGGCGTAGAGCTCGATGCTGAACGGCGTTTCGAGGGCACTATCGAACCCCTTCGCGAGTGACTCGAGCCAGTAGGTGGTTCCGTAGGCCGTATCGTACAGCGGGACGACGAACTCGTCGACGTACGGTTCGATCGCTTCCAGATCCAGTCCGGATCGTTCGTAGAGGTGGCCCGGGTAGGGGTCCGGGTAGAGCGTTAGATACACCCGACCGGGGATTCGCGCCGTCGCCTCGGCGACGAACGACGTGATGACGTCCGATCGCCACCCAGTCCACTCGTCGATGTCACTCTCCTGGAACCGTTCTCGACAGACCGAGCAGTGACAGTATTCACTCCGTGGGAACCCCACGTCGTCGAGTCGGACGTCCTCGTTCGCGTCGACGCAATCGTCGATAATTTCGAACAATCCCTCGCGATAATCTGCTCGGGAAGGACAGATTGACGCCCAGTCGAAGTACGGCTGATCGCGAGTCGCCCGATTTCCCTCGTCGTCGACCGCAACGAGCGACGGCTCGGCGTCGGCGGCGGCGTTGTCGCCGAAACAGGAAACCATGTTTACGGCACTCGCGAGCGGCTCGGCCGACCGGCCGGTCACGTCCTTGACCTCGTAAAATGCGCGATCGAATTCGTCCCACGTGACTTCGGATTCGTTTCGAGTGACGACGCCGACCATGCGTCGCCCTTCGTCCGCTCCGTGTTAAGCCGTTCGTTCACCGGTTCGGTGGCTGCGTCGACCGGTCGGTTTTGGTTGACTGTGCCGGGTCAGGCCGTCTCCGCCTGGGGGTCTGGTTCGTACTCGACCGTGTCGGGGGTGACGCTGCTGTAGAGCTTCCAGACCACGACGATAGCGACCAGCGCGAGCGCGAACTTCATCGTTCGAGACATACAAGAAACTGGGTTGCGCTCCCTATTAACTCTTTTGGAGCAATATATTCAGTGAGAAATTAGGGTTCGATAAGTGACGCGATCTCGTCGCGAACGATGCGTTCACAGTAGACGCACCTGACTCCGTCCGCGAGCACGTCGAAGCGCGAGGTGACCGGTTCGTCCGCTGCGGTGATACACCCGGCGTTCGGGCACGAGAGGATCCCCTCGACCGTGTCCGGTCGTTCGACCCGGTGTTTCTCGACGACGTCGTACTCGCGGACGATGTTGATCGTCGCTTCGGGGGCGATCAGCGAGAGAACGTCGACTTCGTCCTGGTTCAGCTCGCGTCCTTCGACTTTCACGATGTCCTTCGTCGCGAGTCGATCCGACGGGACGTTCATCCCGACGGACACCTCCTCGCCGTCGGAGCCGTCGATTCCGAGAATTGCCAGGACGTTCAACGCCTGCCCGGCGTGGACGTGGTCGATGACGGTGCCGTTTCGGATCTTGCTCACACGGAGCTTGTGGTTCTCACTCATCGTCCTCACCCAGCAAGAGGTCTAACAGCGCCATGCGAACCGGAACGCCGTTGTGAGCCTGTTCGAAGTACGTTGCGTGCTCCGTGGCGTCGACGTCCGGCGCGATTTCGTCGACTCGCGGGAGCGGGTGCATCACCGTCAGATCGTCGCTAGCATCGTCGAGCGTCTCGGCGGTGATGCAGTACTCGCCTGCGACCTTCTGGTACTCGTTCTCGTCGGGGAAGCGCTCGCGCTGGATCCTGGTGACGTAGAGCACGTCGAGTTCGGACAACACCGGGTCGAGCGACTCGTGTTCTTTCAGGGACGCGCCTTCCTGGTGGAGGTCGAAGACGACCTCTCGCGGGAGTTGCAGGCTCTCGGGACTGATGAAGTGCTGTCGAGTATCGAAGTTCGAGAGGGCGTATGCGAGTGAGTGGACGGTCCGTCCGTACTTCAGGTCGCCCATGATCCCGATAGTCAGGTCGTCCAGCCCCGCCGTTTCTCTGATCGTGTACAGATCGAGGAGCGTCTGTGTTGGATGGTGGCCAGCGCCGTCTCCGGCGTTGATGACCGGAACGTCGACGTACTCACTCGCCAGTTTTGCCGCACCCTGTTTCGGGTGGCGCAACACGATGGCGTCGGTGTAGCCTTCGATGACGCGAACGGTATCGGCCAGGCTTTCTCCCTTCGTGATACTGGAGGAGTCGACGGCACCCATATCGACGACGTCCCCACCGAGACGCTTCATCGCCGTCTCGAAACTCATCTTCGTTCGCGTACTCGGTTCGAAGAACAGCAGGCCGAGCAGCGTATCACTGTACTCCCCCGCGAGCGCCGATCCGTCCCCATCCAGTTCGTTTGCACGGTCGAGGACGGTTTCGATATCCTCGCGGGATAGTTGTTTGCTCGTGAGAATATTGCCGTGTCGCATCTACTCCATCTGCGTGGGGGGTGCCCTTCAATCTCCCCATCCGAGACGCGTCGCTGCCCGCCAGTCACAGGAACCAATCGGTTTTGCCGAGCAGTCGACCGCCTCGTATTCGCTCCGTCGCGAATCAGGGCGGATACCGGGGGAAGGCAAAGAGTTATCACCGCTGTAGCGAAATTGCCCACAGGTACATGGCTGGGCGGTTAGAAACTGGTATCGACGTTCTCGACAGGAAGCTAGACGGCGGGTTACCACCGGGGTGTATCGTCGCCTACACGGCCTCGCCAGCCAGCCAATCGGAACTGCTTCTCTACGAACTGACGGCCGCGCGTGGCACGCTGTACATCTCGACGGAGCGATCCGACGACGCGATTCGCCACTGCCTAGACGCCTCACAGGCACGCGTCGGGAGTCCAACGATCAGGCAGATCACTGGCGACGATCCGATCACTGATGCCCGTCGACTGGTCGGTGCGCTCCCCGACGGCGCGAACCTGATCATCGATACGATGGACGTCCTCGAAGAGACGGGAATCGACGACTACCGCGTCTTCCTGAACGAACTCAAGAGCCAGATGCTCGAAACGGGTAGTATCGCCGTTCTCCACTGCCTGAAACGCGAGACGATTCCCGCCAACCGGTCGGCGACGCTCCACATGGCCGACGCCGTCTTCGATCTGGAGACGAATATCGGAGCGGCGGAGTTAGAGAACTTCCTCACGATCCCGAAGTTCAGAGCCGGCGGCGCGCCGACCGAACGGATCAAACTCGAGATGGCCGAACAGATGGCGATCGACACGAGCCGCGACATCGCCTGACGCGAGCCTCTTGGCCGTTTCGATCGAATCGGTACGCTGTCGCATGAGAGCCTCCTGGCCGATCGTGTGGACCTATCGTTATTGCGTCGACAGTAGCTCGAATTTCCGTATTTGACGGGGTAGTAGCGCTAACATCTGACGGATGATAAACTATTACACCCGTGAGGTGTAGGACAGGAACAAGATGGGTACTCAAACTACTCTTTACTTCGTACGCCACGCACACTCTCCTTACGTACCGAATAGGGAGGCTGAACGTGGGTTATCAGAGCAGGGTCGTCGAGACGCACTCCACGTCGCCAGAACCCTCACAGAATATGATATTGATGTCGTCGTATCAAGCCCCTATACTCGTGCAGTTGAAACCGTACAAGAAATTGCCGAGGCCGTAGGGACAGCTGTCATTACAGAGAGTGGGTTTAGAGAACGAACACTGGCCGAGAGCCACGTTGCGGACTTTGAGAAAGCAATTTCGCGAGTGTGGAAGGATCCGTCCTTTTCGTGGGAAGGTGGGGAATCAAACGAGGTCGCGCAAGAACGAGGGATTGCGGCGGTCGAAAGAACTCTCGAACGGTGGACTGGGGAAGATATTGTAATCGGGACTCACGGTAACCTTCTGACCTTGATTTTGAACTACTATGACGAGACGTATGATTTCGAATTCTGGCAACAGTTGTCGATGCCGGACATCTATCAAGTGACCTTCGAGAAAGACAGGCCGTCACGGATAGAACGGATTCCTTCAGAGGGTGATGTTCAGCGTTGATCCGAGTGGCACTAGTCCCTGTGTCGTCCTCGTAGTCCGATGATCGGTTTCCGACAGTACCCTCTCAATTTCTACCCCATCTCTCGTACCCTGCGACGGATGGCGATGGTGGGTTTGCTGACCCACCGAGGGAGACGCTCCGACCAGAGTGCTCGACTAGCGAGACTCGTCCACTTGTCAGTCCTGACGGGTACCGAGCGAGACTCGTCCACTTGTCAGTCCTGACGGGTACCGAGCGA
>JGI2924J29684_1078675_pt1 | contig 100300 bp, 99 predicted proteins | sample BenlonsequencITS_FD_29684 | JGI IMG/M metagenome (IMG submission 29684)
TAACGGTTCATTTACAACGGTAAAGGAACCGACATGTACAGAAGAAGGATTAAAGGTAGGAAAATGTACAAAATGCGGAGAAGAGGTAGCAACAGCACCTATTCCAGCCCTTGGCGGCGCACACCAATTTAACGGTTCATTTACCACAGTAAAAAAACCGACATGTACAGATCCGGGACTGGCGGAAGGTAGATGCAGCAGATGTAAAACGGTGGTAGCAACTAAAGAAATTCCTCCCCTTGGAGGCTCGCATCAGTTTAACGGTTCATATAAAATAATAAAAGAAGCAACATGCACGGAGGAGGGATTGAAAGAAGGACGTTGTACCAAGTGTGGCACTGTTATTTCAACATCTGTTATACCGCCGCAACATAAATTTTCCAAAATAACTATAACTCCCGATAGAATAACCTTGGGCGGAAGCAATGCTACTGAAAGTCCAATATATGTAAAGGTAGTATGTTCAAAATGTAACACAACTGTTGATGTAACAAGTAAGGCAAAATTTTCAAGCAGCAACAGCAATGTGGCATCGGTGGTGAATGGATATGTTAAAAGCGGTACACAATTTGGAACTGCAACAATTACCGCCGATTATGATGGAATGAAAGCGGTATGCAGTGTGCAAGTTAAACCGGCCGGCGGAGAAAAACTCCGGGCGTTGTGTATAACTCCAAAAGAAGATACAATAGCTGAGTTCAACAAATGGGGTTCACAAGTGAAAGTCATGGCAGTATACGATGATTACGAGGTTGATATTACAGATTATGTCCTGTTTACGTCCGGAGACAGAAATATTGCTTATGTAGACGAGTATTACGGTAATAAATATATAAAAAGCGGAACAAAGAAAGGAACAACTTTGATAACGGCATCCTATGAAGGGAAAAAAGATACATGTACTGTAAAGGTGGACATGGCATATGAAGTGGAAGAAATGCCTTTCAAGCTCGGAAAAGAAACAAATATCCTGGTTCCCGAAGACTTACCGGTTATAGGCGGTACTGAGGTGGAGTTCAGCTTTGATCATATTCCGGGAATGGTGAAATACGGAGAAAAAGATTTTAGGATTGCAATTGGGATAGAAGATAAGGAAAGCCTTGATAAAAAATGGGATAATTTTGTAAAGTATTTTGAAGATGCCAAGAATAGTAAGGCTTCTGCGAAAGAATTAAGAAACAGAATGAAAAAGCTGGGCTCAAAGAAAGGTAGTTTTAGCATTAAAGATGATTGGGAACCGGAAGTGGAAGCCTATGGCTACATTGAAGGTGTGTTTATTAACGGTATACCTGTAGCAACCAGGGGTTCGTTCGCTGTAATAGTAGAGGCAGAATACAGAGGACAGAAACAATACTTTATAGGACCTGTTCCTGTTTACTTTGAAATAGCCGGCGGTCTCGAGATGGAGCTTATTAGTGACATCCTCAGGGTTGATTTTGAAACCGGCAGAATTATGCTTAATTCAGAGTTAAAAGTGACACCGCGTTTTGAACTCGGCGCCGGAGTCGGTTTAGTAAAAGTATTGACGGTTGGCGGTTCGGGAGAAGCAGAACTTGAATTTCTTATTATTACCGGTTCGGAAGATTATTTAAAGGTTACATTGACGGGAAGCTTGAAACTAAAGGTTTCGTCATATTTCTTCAGTGCTGAAAAAGAAATTGCAAAAGGTACCTGGGTTCTTTATGAATCAAAACCTCGCTTAAGGATGGCAAGTCCCAACATAAATGCTCAATTCGATTTGTACAATGCAGATGAATATAAAATGATGCCGAGGGATTATATTGAAAGGCCGTCAGAATGGTTGGGAAATCGGCGGTTAATGCGGTCAATGGCAACAGGATTTACCAATAAGGAACTTAAAGTTTTAGGAACCAATATATATCCTGATGCTCAGCCGCAACTGGTGAATTTGGAGGATAAACAGGTTTTGGTGTGGATTGCCGATAATCCCGACAGAACCTCTGCCAACAGAACTATGCTGGTTTATTCTGTGTATGATAAGAACAGCGGCATATGGAGTGAACCTGTGGCAGTAGATGATGACGGTACGGCAGATTTCTATCCTCAACTAGCAGTGGACGGAAACGACCTTTATGTTGTATGGCAAAACAGCAACAAAACCTTTGCAGAAGATGTAACATTGGAAGAAGTTGTGGCTTCGAGTGAGATAGCCGTCAGCAAATTTGACGAAGTAACCGGCACATTTGGAGCAGCCGTTCGGTTGACAGAAAATGATGTGGTTGATATGCTGCCGCAAATAATCGTATCAGATGGTAATGCTTACATAGTATGGTTTACAAACAATAAAAACGATGTATTCGGTGTGGACGGTGAAAACTCAATCTACTACTGTGAACTTAAGGATAATGAATGGTCAAGTCCCGAACTTCTTAGTGAAGGCTTGAATGCAATTGTATCCATAAGTGCCGGGTTTATTGAAGGCTCATTTGCAGTTGCATATGCTTTGGACGGGGACGATATGCTTGAAACAATAGATGACATGGAAATATACATTGTAAAGCCCGGTGATAAAGATATAAGGATTACCGATAATGATACCATGGATTCTGCGCCTGTATTTTCAAGTTTCAATGGAGAGGGAGCTTTATATTGGTACAATGAAGGTAACATATTATATATAACGCAAATAGGCGCTGAGCCGAACCGAGTCTTTAGCGAATCGAAACCCGGGCTGAAGGACAACTTTAAGGTTGTTGAAGGAAGCAATGGTGAAACGGCCATAATCTGGACTAATACAGCAAAGGGCTCAAGTACAATATTTACAGCAATTTATGATGAAGACCGGGCAGCATGGAGTGATGTTGTAAAGCTATCGGATGTTACAGGCCAAGTTCAATCTCCGGATGGTGTTTTTGACGATGAAGGCAACTTTAGTATTGCATTTAGCAGATTATACCTGCTGGAGGATGGAAATGAACAGGCTGATTTATGCATTATCAAGGTTGTTCCGTCCTACAATCTGTCCATTGACAGCGTGAATTTCGACCATAGTAAAGTTATACCTGGCACACAGCTCGCAATTGATGTTGAAGTAACCAATAATGGCGAAATTGGTGTTGAAGAATTGGTTGTTGATATTTTAGACGGAGACGAAATAATTAATTCTGAAGCAGTTCAGATAAGCTTGAAACCAGGAGAGAGCAAAACAGCGACTGTATTGATGAATTTACCGGACACCATAGCAAAAAAAGCATATAGTATCAGGGTTTCTACCGTAGAGGGCGAAGAATACAACACAGATGACAATGTTAAACAGTTTACAATTGGCTATACCGATATTTCTTTGCAGCTTGAGATATACAGTGAGGGAGACATTGAATATGTCACTGCCAATATTATAAACTTAAGCCATGTGCCTACAGGAGCAACTTTAAAGGTAACAAAGGGCAGTGAAGACGGTGAAGTGATAGACACAAAGGTTATTGACAGCACAGACGATATAGTGAAGTATGAATATCAGTTTGACAAAAAGATACTTTGTGCGGACAAAGAAACGGAAATACTGTATTTTACAGTTGTAGCAGATGAGGAAGAGATTTATACCAGTGACAACACCAGAACCTTAGTGTTAAGCGTTAACAACGATAGTACTGATAAAACCACTGTATCAGGTTATATTTCGGTTGATTTTGATTATCCGCCGGAATCGGAATCAAAAATAAAATCAGGATTCAATGTAAAAGTTGCAGGAACGGAATTGTCAACGAAGACAGACGAGAAAGGTTATTTTGAAATATCCGGCATACCCGGCGATATGAGGGAATTTACATTGGAAATAAGCAAGCGAAATTATCTTAAAAGGAATGTCACGGTGAACGGAACCGGAAAATTAGTGGTTTCAACTGAAGACAATCCGCTCATATTATGGGCCGGGGATGTAGAGCGTAAAGGAGTGCAAGACAATGCTATTAATATGGTGGATGTGATGGAAATATCCAAAGTTTTTGGCACAAGAGCCGGAGATGAAGAATATGTAGCTGAGTTGGACTTAAATATGGACGGAGCAATCAATTTATTTGATATAGCTATAGTTATCAGGCATTTTAACGCATTACCTTCCCGCTATTAATTCCGCCATAAATCCTTTATTGTTGATGAATATTGGCTGTAAAAAAGCGGTGGTTGTGAAGGCCGCCGCTTTTTTGTTTGGCCTTTTATGTGTTTTGAAAACTCAACTGTTCAAAATCAAATTTTTATTATATAATTATTACAATGTTATTATTTGTCTCATTCATTCCGATATATATAAAGGAAAATATATCTAAAATTATCTTAATGGGAGTTCACAGTAAATGTTTAAGAAGAAAATATTGGTTATTGATGACACTGAGTTTATGACAAAACTAATATCCGATGTCCTGATGAACGAAGGTTATGAAGTGGTAACAGCGTCTAATGGGCGTCAAGGCATTGAAATGGTCAGGATTGAGAAGCCGGATTTGGTTTTGCTCGATGTTGTCATGCCCGATATGGATGGTTTTGAAGTCTGCAGAATTCTAAGAGAGGACGAGGGCAACAACCTTATGCCTATTATCATGCTTACGGCCCAAGATAATGAAGATGATAAGCTTACAGGACTGGAACTGGGTGCGGATGATTATATAACGAAGCCCTTTAACACCAGAGAGCTTGTGAGCAGAGTTCGAAACACGCTGAGGCGCATAGACAGAAACCGGTGGGCAAATCCATTGACCGGGCTTCAGGGCAATATTGAGATACAGAGTGAAATTAACCAAAGGATAGCTACAAAACAGCTTTTTGCGGTTATTTACGCCGACCTTGACAACTTCAAGGCGTACAATGACGTATACGGCTTTGCAAGTGGGGACAGGGCTATAAAGCTTACTGCCGATATTATTGTTGATAATGTTCGTAGTTATGGAAACCAGAACGACTTCATAGGCCATGTCGGAGGGGATGACTTTATAATAGTGTCGACTCCGGATAAAGCCGAGGATATAGTAAAAGGAATAATTGAAGAATTTGACATAAAATCAAAATCCCTTTATTGCGAGGAAGATTTAAAAAGGGGATATATTGTTACCAGCAACAGGCAGGGACAGGTAATGAAGTTTCCGCTTATATCCATTTCTTTTGCCATAGTAACCAACGAAGTCAGGGAACTTATAAGCCATGTTCAGATTTCTGAAATAGCCGCCGAGCTTAAGAAAAAAGCAAAATCCATACCGGGAAGTTCCTATGTGAAAGACAGAAGAAAGGCTTAAAAAGTCGTAAAAGACAGCGGCTTTTTAAATTAAATAGTATATGGCCAACCTGTTTGTGAATATGCTTTATTGTATGAAGGACTAAAATAAATTGATTCACATTTAGGGGGAGGCCGTATGATTCTGATAATAAAGAAAGACAAGATAGTTTTAATCGGATTGGTCTTTTTGTTGTCGCTGGCGCTGATAAGTATTAACATAGCATCGGGGCAAAATGCAGTCGAAGTTGCAAATGATAATGCAGTAAAAAGAACTGTTGTGATTGACGCGGGGCATGGGGGAGAAGATCCCGGAGCAGTAAGTGATTACAGCGGACTTAAAGAAAAGGATGTAAATCTTGCTATTGCGAAAAAGGTCAAGGAACTTTTGGAAGCAGAGAACTTCAATGTTATTATGACCAGGGAAGAGGATGTACTTAAGTACAAAGAAGGGACCCAAGGATATACCAGCAAAAGAGGGCAGGACCTCACGGCACGTAAAAAGCTGATAGACGAATCAGGAGCTGATATTGCGGTAAGCATACATTTGAACAAGTTCACCCAGCCACAGTCCCATGGAGCCCAGGTTTTCTTCCCTCCGAGATCAGAAGAAAGCAAGAAGCTTGCAGATTGTATACAGAAGTCACTGAGGGAAAATGTTGACCCTGATAATAAAAGAGAGGCACTGGTAAAGGATACGAAACTGATAATTCTCAGAAATTTAAAGGTCCCCACGGTAATAGTCGAATGCGGTTTTCTTTCCAACAGAGAAGAAGAGAAGAAGCTTGCCGACAAGGAATATCAGGAAAAGCTGGCCCAAGCAATAAAAGAAGGAATAGTGAAATATTTTGAACAGCAATAGAGTATTGACGGAGAATTGGATATTGTGGTATAGTAAATGAGGAATTAAGCCATGAAGGCTGAATTTGCGGTGTTAAATTTGGAGTGTTGAATTTTTTTGAGTATTAAATTTATAAATTTTGAATACATTAAGTTTAGAGTGTTGAATTTTGGGTATTAATTTGGAGTATTGTTTTAGACGTGGATATTGTTGAGTTTTGGTGTTTGATTAAATTGGGATGAACCCAAAAAGAGGCTATATGAAATAGTCCTTTTTGGGTTTTAAATTTTATGAGGAGGGTGACTTTATATGCATATGGCTGATGCTCTAATTTCACCGGCTGTGGGCGGAACCATGATGGCTGTTACTGCCGGAGTTGCAGCCTACTCAGTCAATAAAATAAAACAAGACATGGACGAAAAGAAAATTCCGTTGATGGGGGTCATGGGAGCATTTGTGTTTGCCGCCCAGATGATTAACTTTTCAATACCGGGAACGGGCTCCAGCGGTCATCTTGGAGGGGGAATGCTTCTTGCCGTGTTGCTTGGGCCATACGCGGGATTTTTAACCATGGCGTCGATTTTGCTGATTCAGGCATTGTTCTTCGGGGACGGTGGACTGCTTGCCTACGGCTGCAATGTATTCAATTTGGGCTTTTTCACCTGTTTTATATCCTATCCCTGTGTCTATAAATGGATTACCCGAAAGGGCATAAATTCAAAAAGAATCTTTTTGGGGTCGCTGATATCATCCATAATCGGACTTCAAATGGGTTCTTTCAGTGTTGTAATCGAGACGCTTTTGTCAGGAAAAACGGAGCTGCCTTTCGGAAGCTTTGTATTGCTGATGCAGCCTATACATCTTGCAATCGGAGTAGTTGAAGGTCTTGTAACGGCGGCGGTTGTCATTTTCGTCTGGAGAACAAGACCTGAATTGTTTGAAGGAGCGGACGAAGGAAAAGTACAGGACGGTATATCTGTAAAAAAGCTTTTGGCTGTGTTCTCAGTTGCCGCCATAATTGTCGGGGGTGTTCTTTCCTGGTTTGCATCATCGGCTCCTGACGGTCTTGAATGGTCTGTTGAAAAGACAGCAGGAACAGCTGAATTGGAAGTCCAGGGCGAAATTTATGAAACATTGTCGCAGATACAGCAGAAAACCGCTTTTTTACCGGATTATGATTTTAAAGCAAGATATAGTGAAAGCCGGGAAGCTTCAGATAATGAAGATGCCGGGAAAGCTTGGCCTAATGCAAATTTGGGGACCAGTGTTTCAGGTATTGTCGGAGGAGTATTGACTCTTGCGTTTACGGTATTCATTGGTTTTGCAATTAACATACTTAAAAGAATGAAGAAAAATGCAACTGCGTAAATGAAATAAAAAAGGCAGGGCTAAAAACCCAGCTTTTGTTCAGTTGGGATTGATTGTATATGTCAAATATTGGTAATTCGCTGTATAATATAGACCATTTGGATGATTTGGCAAAAAACAACACTTTCATTCACAAGTTGCATCCACTTGTGAAACTCGTAACTACCTTGGCTTTTTTGGTGGTGGTTGCATCTTTTGGGAAATATGAAATTGCGAGGCTTTTTCCTTTGTTTTTCTATCCTGTGATTGTTATTAGTCTTGCGGAGCTTCCTCCGGCACCTATATTAAAGAGGATTCTGGTTGTTGAGCCGTTTGTTGTTGGAATTGGCATATTAAATCCGCTTTTTGAAAAGCAAACTTTTGTGTTGGGAGGTTTTACCTTTTCAGCGGGCTGGATTACCCTTATGTCGATTTTTGTAAAGAGTATTCTTGCACTTGCCGCTGTGTTTTTGCTTGTCGCTACAACAGGGATGAACAGGCTGGCGGCGGCTTTAAGAATGCTTAAAATACCGAAACTGTTTGTTTTACAGCTTATGTTGACATATCGCTATATATCCGTATTACTGGAAGAGGCGGAAAGGATGCTAAGGGCATATATGCTGCGTTCCCCGCTGCAAAATGGCATTCACATAAAAGACTGGGGAGCTTTTGCAGGGCAACTTGTATTAAGAACATTTGACAGGGCACAGAGGGTTTATCAGGCAATGTGTGTCAGAGGGTTTACCGGGGAGTACAATACAGGAGAACGCATAAAGTTTAAAGCCTCGGATATTGTATACCTTGTGGGATGGCTGTTATTCTTCGCAATGGCGAGAATGTATGACATACCGGTGCTAATTGGCACATTCTTTACAGGAGTGATAAGATAAATGAGTCATCACAAACTTGAAGTGAAGAATTTAAGCTTTACCTATCCGGACGGTCATAAAGCAATTGACGGAATATCTTTTACTGTCCGTCATGGAGAGTCGGTCGGGATTGTAGGAGAAAACGGCGCGGGGAAATCCACGTTGCTCCTTGTACTTATGGGAGTTCTTTTTCCAAACCAGGGCGAGGTGAGAGTGGGTGATGTTCGTGTCACGAAAAAAACATTGCCCTTAATTCGTCAAAGGCTGGGAATGGTTTTTCAAAATCCTGATGATCAGTTGTTTATGACCACGGTTTATGATGATGTGGCTTTTGGCCCAAGAAATTACAAGTTGGATGAAAAAGAAGTTGAGGACAGGGTAATGAAGTCCCTGGATATGGTTGGGATATCCCACTTGAAAGATAAGGCACCGTACAAACTTTCAGGAGGAGAAAAGCGGGCTGCGGCAATTGCAACGGTTTTGTCAATGCAGCCGGACATACTTGTTATGGATGAGCCCACTTCAAGTCTTGACCCCAGATCCAGGCGAAGGGTAATGGAGCTTCTTAAAAATTTTGAACATACCAAGATAATTACCAGCCATGATTTGGACATGGTGCTTGAAATATGCGAAAGAACTATTGTATTAAAGCAAGGCAAAGTAGCGGCGGACGGACTGACATCCGAAATTCTTGCGGACAAAGAACTTATGAACACATGCGGGCTTGAGGTTCCCCTGGCGCTTCAAGGTTGTCCGGTGTGCGGAGAAAAAAAGAAATATGTTTAAATGGAGGTAAATTTATTAAAATAATTTAATTTCTTAAAACTTCCTTACCACCACTTCATTTCGAAGCATTGGCCAGATGTTTGGGTCTTCCATCCCAAGTCTCCACAAAGCAACGCCCTTTATGCCGAGTTCCCAGGCCAGCTGAATTTTGGATCTGAGGCTTCGGGCATCTTCGAACCATACTTCGTGCTGATTTCCCTGTGCGTCTCTGTAGGTAAACATGGGCGTCTGTCTTTCCTCGTTGAAAATAATTTCACTGTTGTACCTTCGGGCAAGGTTGATCGCCGACTGGTAAGTCACATAGGTGTTTCGGCCTGTGGTGAGATTAAAGTCGAATCCAAACACGGACACGGCTGCCATAATCTTATCCCTCGGCATTTTGCTCATGGTGTATCTTAGCACGCGTTCCATCCAACCTATGGTGACCGCAGGTCCCGGCGGGCTTCCCGGCCATCCGAATTCGTTGTATAGCATTACGACAAATTCGTCCACCGCTCTTCCGATCACACTGTAGTTAAACGGATCGGAGAAAGGATTGAAGGGTTCATCGCTTACCCTTGAAGGAACCGATGCAGAGAAGAAATATCCTCTTGGCCTCAGGACTTCGGATATCTCGGTGTACAGGAGGGAAAGATTGTCGCTGTCTTCTATAAACACATCCTCGATGTCAATATTTACACCGTCAAAGCCGTATCTTTCTATGAGATTTACAAGGTTCAGCGCAAAGGCATTTCTGTTTCTTGGGTCTGAGACCAAAGTTTTTACAACGTTTTTGGCAAGAGTGGTTCCCCCGGGTCTGTACAGCAGGTTGTGAACCACAGGCATAATTTTTACATTGTTCCTGTGGGCAATTGCCACCAGGTTGCGAACATCCTGGTCGGTAAACTCTCCAAATTTTTCGATGGTGGTTGGGTTGGCGGCGCTGATTCTGAACATGAACAATGCGGTTGAGGAAAGCTGCCCTGTATTGTTTGCAAAGGATGTAAAAGAGCTTGGGAGGGTGGGACCTTCCTCAAGGGTGTAGAATCCCAGTACTCCTGTTATAGGCCTGCGTCCGCTGTAAACATTGCGGGTGACGATGCTTCCCGAAATCCAGCCTTCTCTTCCGTTGTAAAGACGTACCTGGTACCAGTTGTTGCTAAAACCGATAACCGGAAGCCTTGCACCGTTTGTCATGCGAGTAATTATGCCAAAGTTGGTTCCCGGGCCTCTGCGGATGTTTGCGGTACCCACATTGACCACTGCTTCGGTATAAAGGGGGATGGTTAGCTGCTGGCCGATTCTCAGCTCAGTACTGCTAAGATTGTTAAGAGCCATAAGACTGTCCACGGTGGTGTTGTATCTTCGGGCTATCAGATACAGTGTATCACCGGGTCTTACGGTGTATACTACAGGTGCTTGAATTCCTATAGGAATGTATAGACGCTGACCTACATAGATAATATCGCTTGTAAGTTGGTTGGCACTTTTTATCTGTGCAATTGTTACTCCAAATCTTTGGGAAATGGTATAAAGAGAATCTCCCGGCTGTACGGTATACCACATTGGATTCATCATTCCTTCATGATAGTATGGATTTTCATAGACAGTATATTCATACAGCCTGTTGAATGTTCAAAAAATGTTAAAAAAGAAATGTTTGAAAGGGTAAACACCATAAATAAATTTCCGGATGCAATAGACTTTGACTATGATAAATTTGACTGTTGATAAATATGAAAAATACAAATACAAAGGCTACCTGCTGTTTTCAGACATAAGGTTGTCCCAAAGTTCATACAGCTGTTCAAGTTTTAAATTAAGCTCGTTCAATTCGTTGTGAAGTTCCACAAGCTTTACATGATCACTGACAACTTCCTCGTTGGTCATTTGATTTTCAATCTCTTTTATGCGGGCTTCGGTGTCGGTGATTTCTTTTTCCGTCTCGACAAGCTGTTTTTCAAGTTTTCTTTTTCTTGCCTTTTCTTCCTTTGTTGCGATATGTTCCATTTTTGATGCCGTCATTTTGACATTTTTGGATTGGTTGTCCGACCCCGAATTTAACTTGCTCTTGTACTCATGAAACTCGGTGTAGTTTCCCTTAAAGTCAATGCATGAAGTTTCGCCAAGCTCAATAATACGTGTTGCAAGTTTGTCTATAAAGTATCTGTCATGGGATACAATGAGCAAAGTACCGTCATAATCCGCAAGGGCACTTTCAAGGACTTCCCTCGAGTTTATATCAAGATGGTTTGTGGGCTCGTCCATTATAAGGAAGTTGGCTTCGGAAAGCATCAATTTAATAAGGGAAATCCGGCTTTTTTCACCGCCGCTTAAAGTCGAAACCGGCTTTAAGACATCTTCCCCTTTAAACAAAAACATTGCCAGAACATTTCTGATTTCTGTCTGGGTAAGCTTTTCGTCGGCACTCCAAACCTCATCAATTACTGTATTGTTCGGGTTTAACCCTTCCTGCTCCTGGTCGTAATAACCTGGATTTACATTGTGCCCGTACCGGAAGCTTCCTTCATAGTCGTCAATTTTGCCGGTAAGTATTTTCAGAAGGGTGGACTTTCCGCATCCGTTGGGACCTAGAATGAATACTCTTTCTTTTTTTCTGATGTTGAATTTTACGTTTTTAAAAAGTGGCTTGCCGGGATATGATTTTCCCAGACCTTCCACAAAGAGAACGTCATTTCCGCTGGCAAAACCGCTTTTGAATTTTATTCTTATCTTTTCCGGCAAGTTTTTTGGAGCTTCAATTTTTTCCATTCGTTCTATGGCTTTCAGTCTGCTTTCCGCAGCAATGATATTTCTTTCCCTGTTCCATCTGCGCTGCTGCTCTATAAATGCTTCCATTCGTGCAATTTCCTTCTGCTGCTGTTCATAATGCCTTTGCTGAATTTCCCGGTCCACAGCTTTTTGGTTTAAATATCTTGAATAATTGCCGTTGTAGAGCTTGCATTCACAGTTTTCAATTTCCAGTGTTTTGTTGGTGATTTTGTCAAGAAAATATCTGTCATGGGATATAACCATCAAACACTTTTTGTAATTTGACAAAAACTCTTCCAGCCATTCCACGGCCTTTATGTCAAGGTGGTTTGTAGGCTCGTCCAGAAGAAGAATATCCGGTTCGGTAAGAAGAAGCCTTGCCAGGGCAAGCCTTGTTTTCTGCCCCCCGCTCAAATTCATGACATTCAATGAGAATTGGTCTTCCTCAAATCCCAAACCTTTCAAAACACCCTTTGCGCGGCTTTGATATTCAAACCCTCCCAAACGGGCATATTCATCGGTCAATCGTGAATACTCCTTCATGATTGAATTTAATTGATTTTCATCTTTTTCTGTGCTCATGGATTTTTCCAAATCTTTTATACGGGATTCCATTTCAGTGAAGTGGGAAAACACCGCCAGGACTTCTTCCAGTATTGTGTTGGACGAGTCCAGACCGGAATTTTGTGCAAGGTAACCGAGTTTTGAGTTTTTGGCTGTATAAATTTCTCCGCTGTCCGGAATGTATTCGCCGGCTATTATTTTAAAAAGTGTGGATTTGCCCGCTCCGTTTACTCCCACAACGCCGACTTTGTCAGTATCATTGATACTGAAAGAAATATCTTTCAGTATTGTTGTGACTCCAAAGGACAGACTTATATTGTTACAACCTAAAACTATCATACTCCATCACCTTGCAAACCCAAAAAATTATCTTAGAAAAATAAAAAATATAACAAAATAAAAAAATATGTTAAAATAAAAATGTAAAAACCATGCAGATTACAATCTTCTGAACATTGGCCCAATCCATTTTAGCAGAAATGCAGCCTCTTAGCAATATTGACAATAAAATAACAAAGATGTTATAATCCAATTACCCGGGTAGTGATGTAAAGTTGCTCCAAGATAAAACTTTGAGGTGAAAGTAATGAATTTGGATAAAAAAATTTCCATGGCAGTAATCAGACGTTTACCCAGGTACTACAGATACCTTTCTGATCTTTTGAAGCTTGGGATAACAAGGATATCTTCAAAGGAATTAAGTTCCAGGATGGGAATAACTGCATCTCAGATACGTCAGGATTTGAACTGTTTTGGAGGATTTGGACAACAGGGGTACGGATACAATGTCGAGTATCTGTATAAGGAAATAGGCAATATTCTTGGTGTAAATGAAGCGTTTAAAATTATTATCATCGGAGCCGGAAATATGGGCCAGGCTCTAGCAAATTACACCAATTTCGAAAAAAGAGGCTTTAAGCTTATAGGTATTTTTGATATAAATCCAAATTTGATAGGTAAGAAAATAAGAGATGTGGAGATTATGCATCTTGACAGTTTGGACCGGTTCGTGGCGGAAAATCAGGTTGATATTGCAATTCTTTGTGTTCCGTACGAAAACACTCCAGCAGTGGCCGACAAAGTGGCACGGCTTGGTGTCAAAGGATTGTGGAATTTCTCTCCTATGGATTTGAAGCTCCCTTACGATGTTATAATCGAAAATGTTCACTTAAGCGACAGTCTTATGGTTTTGGGATACAGATTGAATGAAATGCGCAAAAGTCAAAGAAATAAGTCGTAAAAGTATATAAAAACACAGAATGTAAAACAGAATGTAAATATAAAAAACCGGACAATATTTGCAGCGTCCGGTTTTTATTATCGGTATAAAAGTTGTTTAAAGTAAAAACGTTATTTAAAATTGTAATTTACTGTTACAGTTTGTTCAAAACGGTTATAAAATCAGGATATGCTATATCAAGTACCTGTGTTTTTCTGATGTTGGTTTCATTTTCCGCAACAAGACCTGCCACACAAAGGGACATGGCAATTGCGGCGTCATTGTGACCTTCCACCACAGTGCCTTTGAGGTGTTCTTTACCTTCGATAATTACTCCGTCCTCCGTTTCATGCAATGTGGCTCCAAGTTTGGAAAGTTCAGCTATCATACGGCTGAGTTTGCCCGATTCTTTTGTTTTAAAGCCCTTAAGGCCGGTAATTGTCGTAGTACCTTTGGCAACGGAAGCAGCAACGGTAATAATCGGGATTTCGTCTATAAGTCTTGGAATCATGCTGCGCTCAATGGTTGTTCCGTTAAGAGGCGAGGAAACAACCCTGATATCAGCGACTTTTTCATTGCTGACAACCCGTTCGTTGAGAATTTCAATTTTAGCTCCCATTGATTTATATACATCAAGAATTCCTGCTCTTGTAGGATTGATACCGACATTTTTGATTACTATATCAGAATTTGGCACTATCAAACCGGCTGTTATGAAATATGCAGCTATTGAAATATCTCCGGGCACCTGAATATGCTGAGCATACAGGTTCTCAACCCTCCGGGATGTCACCTCCAGGCCGTTTACTTTAATGTCAGCTCCAAAGTAGTTCAGCATCAACTCGGAATGGTCTCTTGACTTTACTTCTTCAATTACCGTGGTTTCTCCGTCAGCATAGAGACCTGCAATAAGGAGCGGAGACTTTATATATGTGTCCAAAATGGAAACATGGTGGGTTTTACCGGTAAGTTTTGCCGGCTGGATTGAAAGCGGGCAGATATTTCCGTTCTCTCTTCCGGTAATGTTTGCTCCCATTTGTCTTAAAGGAGCCACAACTTTACCCACGGGTTTCCTTAAAACTGCTTCATTTCTGGTAAGCACAGATGAAAAAGGCTGGCCTGAAAGAACACCCAAAAGAAGCCTTAACGCAGTACCGGATCTCCCGGCATTTAAAGGAGCAGAGGGTGGTTTTAAACCATACAAACCGTTTCCATGAATCTTTACCTTGTTTGGGAGTATTTCAATGCTTACATGCATTTTCCTAAAGCAGTCGATGGTACTGAGGCAGTCTTCACCCATCATGAGTCCCTCAATTTCGGTGGTTCCTTTTGCCAGAGAGCCGAAAAGAATCGCCCTGTGGGAAATAGATTTATCCCCGGGTATGTTTATTTCGCCTCTCAGTGAATCCCTTTGCTCAATTAACACGCTTATTCCCCCATTCCATAAGTATAAGTGATGCTTTTATTTGTGGTACGAATTTTACCGATAAAAATTTATTTGCAAACTTTGTACTTTCAAATTTTAAACACTTTATAACCCTTTTTTGCGAGCAGTTCATAAGCCTCGGCCACACTGCCTGAATCGGGCAGTGTGATTCTGAGACACCCCTGCTCAAACTCCCGGCTGTTGGAAACATTAATGTTTTTTATATTAATACCGTTGTTTCCGAGAATGGTTGCTATTTCACCGATGATGCCGGGCTTGTCAACAACATCTACAATAAGCTCGTTCTGCGGTTCAATGAGTCCTTTCCTGTTGTTTGGAATGGAATCACGAAACTTTTTTGCAGAATCGAAAAAATTGTATATGCCGTTGGAATTTTCGTTATCAATATATTCAATAAAAGTGTTTATTGTCTCGGTAAATTTATTCAAAGTCGATTTAACTATTTCCTTGTTGCTGAGAATAATATTTTCCCACATCTTAGGGTTTGATGATGCAATTCTTGTTATATCCTTAAATCCTCCTGCTGCCAAAGTTTGCATTTTGCCGTCGGGGGAATCAGAGAATTTCACAAGGTTTACCAGGGCGGAAGCAATTACATGCGGTACATGGCTTATGGTTGCGGTGATAATATCGTGTTCTTTGGAGTCAAGCTTTATCGGTATTGCGCCGATTCCTCTGATTATTTCTGCCAAGTACTCAAGGGATTCTTCGGGGCAATTTTTTGAAGGCGACATTATATAGTACGCATTTTCAAACAAATGTGAAAAACTTGATGAAAAACCTGCCTTCTCAGTACCGGCCATTGGATGCCCCCCTATGAAGCAGGGGGGATTATCCAATGAATTTACATAATCTATAATTTCCCCCTTTGTACTTGCTGTGTCCGTCAGGATGCATCCGGCTTTCACTTTGCCGTGCAGTCGGGTTATATACTCAACAGCATCCTTAACCGGTGTACATATGAAAATAATGTCAGAATTATATACCGATTCGTTAAGTTCGGTAAAACCTTCTTTTATAAAACCCTCTTTAAGAGCCTGGCTCAGACTTTTCTCATTGATGTCAACGGCGGTTATTGACTCAATGCCAAGCTTTTCTTTCAAAGCTTTCGCCAGCGACCCGCCGATAAGTCCAAGCCCGATAATGGATATCTTTTCAACCTGCATAGTGAAACTCTCTTCCTAATATTTCGGCAATTTTACTTATATCTTTACACAGTTCACAGAAATCTTCCGGCGGAAGTTGTTGGGCAGCGTCGGACAATGCACATTTTGGATTCGGATGGACTTCTACGATAAGTCCGTCTGCGCCCGCGGCAATTGCCGCCTTTGAAAGAGGAAGAATATACTGGGCTTTTCCTGCCGCATGGCTTGGGTCGACAATTATCGGAAGATGACTCAAGCTTTTTACAACAGGCACCGCACTGATATCCAGTGTGTTTCTGGTAGCCGTTTCAAAGGTTCTTATGCCTCTTTCACAAAGAACAACGTTGTAATTGCCTTCACTCATTATATATTCAGCCGCATTCAACCATTCGTCTATAGTGGTTGAAGGACCTCTTTTCAGCAAAACAGGTTTCTTGGAGCGACCAATCTCGCGCAGAAGCTGGAAATTCTGAACATTTCTCGCTCCCACCTGGAACATGTCAACATAACTGTCGGCTATTTCTATGGCTCTTTCGCTGGTAACCTCGGTTATAATCAGAAGTCCGGTTGCTTCTTTTGCTTCTTTTAAAAGTTTTAATCCTTCTTCTTCAAGCCCCTGGAATGAATAAGGGGAAGTCCTCGGCTTGAAAGCTCCGCCCCTTAAAAACTGCGCACCGGCTTTTTTTACTGCCTGGGCGGCAGCCATAATCTGCTCCCTGCTTTCAACGGCACAGGGACCTGCCATGACAACAATTTCCTTGCCTCCGATTTTTACACCGCCGACGTCGATTATACTGGGTTCCGGCTTAAAAGTTTTGCTTGCGAGCTTGTATGACTCCACAATGGGAATCAGCTTTTCGACGCCGTTCATAAGCTCTAAAGGTACGTCGGAAAGCTTCCTTTTGTCGCCGATTACACCGATAATAGTCCTTTCGGAACCCTTTGAAATATGCACCCCAAGTCCCAAAGAAGTCAATACCTTTGCTACCTCGTTGATGTCGTTTTCCGTTGAGTTGGGTTTCATTACAATAACCATCTTCACATTCCTTCCTTTCTAACCGTCCTGACTGATTAATCATGGTAAATTAATCATTTTACTTTTTTGATACCTTAAATACCATTCTACCATTCTGCCAAACAACTTGTTGCTTGCTTTTTGATTCTTTTATATTAATGTACAATGTTAATGTGCAAATGTCAACAACAAATAACTTTAAAAAAGGCAACTTACAGGAAATACCGGCGGTTAAATTCAAATACCTTTCATAAAATATGATACTTCAGTCATAAAATTTAATTACTGGCAGACATATTACTGGTTGCTTTGCAAAAATATTACCGCAAAAATGTTTCCGCGCCTGAAAGGAAATTTATAAAAAAAATAGAATTATAATAGAGTATAATAAGAGAATTAAATATTTCTATTATCAGAACCTATAAAACAAATATCCGAGTGTGCATTCCGTAGTACACAGCATGGTTGACATAGTAATTCTGGCATTTGAAGTAACCTGTTTTATGTTTGTGGTAGTGAAAATGAACTTTTATAAGTTCAATAAATATACAAGGGGGAATTATTATGAAAGACCTGGCTGCGGATAGGATTCGCAACGTCTGCCTGATGGCTCACGGAGGAGCGGGAAAAACAACTTTGGCGGAAGCGATGCTTTATAACACCGGAGTACTTGAGAGGTTCGGAAGAGTCGAAGACGGTACCACCACTTCAGATTACGATCCTGAGGAAATCAAAAGAAAGAGCTCAATCAGCACGTCTATTTGCCCATGTCAATGGAAAGACCACAAAATTAACGTAATTGATACTCCCGGATATTTTGATTTTGTCGGAGAAGTAAAGCAGGGAATAAGAGTTGCGGATGGTGCCGTAATTTTGGTTTCGGCAAAAAGCGGAGTTGCGGTTGGAACGGAAAAAGCGTGGGCTAGAGCCCGGGAAAGAAAAATTCCTGTAATCTTTTTCGTGAATAAAATGGATGATGAAAATGCAAACTTCTTCAGAACTTTGGAACAATTGGCTGCGGCCTTCGGGAAAAACGTGATTGCCTTTCAAATCCCCATCGTTGAAAATTCCAAGTTTACCGGATATGTGGATATCGTAACGATGAAAGCCAAAAAGTTTGATAAAGATAAACTGGTTGATACAGATATTCCTTCCGAATTGAACAATCAGGCACAAGAGATCAGAAATGCTTTGATTGAAGCAGTGGCGGAAACCAGTGAAGAACTTATGGAAAAATTCTTTGACGGCCAGGAATTTACCGATGAGGAAATAAGCAAAGGAATTCGGCAGGGAATAAAGGATGGCTCTTTGGTTCCGGTTTTCTGTGGTTCGGCGGCTTTAAATTTCGGAGTAAAAACACTGATGGATTCTATCATTGAATTTATGCCTTCACCGATTGATTCCGGTGTGATAAAAGCGAAAAAATCAGGCAAAGACGAAATTTGCGAACTTAAAACCAGCGAGGATGCACCCCTTTCCGCTTTAGTCTTCAAAACAATTGCCGATCCTTTCGTAGGAAAGATTTCGATGATAAGAGTATTCTCAGGAACATTAAAGTCGGAGTCCACGGTTTACAACACCACAACGGGTAAAACGGAAAAAATATCGCAGCTATTTGTATTAAGAGGGAAAAAGAATATTCCGGTGGATAAGCTGGTGACAGGAGACATAGGAGCGGTAACCAAGCTTCAGTCGGTAAACACGAATGACACCCTGTGCACTCAGGAAAATCCCGTGGTATTGGACAAGATAGAGTTTCCGGAACCTGTCATTTCCATGGCTGTTCAGCCAACGGCAAAAGGTGATGAGGAAAAAATAAGTGCAGGTCTGAACAAGCTTCAGGATGAAGACCCCACTTTCAAAGTTACCACAAACAACGAAACCCATCAAACCATCATTTCCGGTATGGGCGAAATTCATTTGGATGTAATAGTGAGCAAACTCAAAACAAAATTTGGCGTGTCGGTTGAACTGGCTCCCCCAAAAATACCATATCGTGAAACAATTAAGAAAAAAGTCAAAGTGGAAGGAAAGCACAAGAAACAGTCCGGCGGTCACGGGCAATATGGTCATGTTTGGATAGAATTTGAACCCGGCGACAAGGAAGAACTGACCTTCGATGAAAAAATATTCGGAGGTGCGGTACCGAAGCAGTATATCCCGGCGGTTGAGAAAGGGTTGCAGGAAAGTATCCGAAAAGGCGTGCTGGCGGGTTATCCGGTAGTATTCCTTAAGGCAACGCTGGTGGACGGATCATATCACTCTGTGGATTCATCGGAAATGGCCTTTAAAATAGCCGCAAATATTGCTTACAAGAAAGGTATGGAGCAGGCGTCTCCGGTTCTTTTGGAGCCTATTTACCATGTGGAGGTTTATGTTCCTGAAAGCTATATGGGAGAAATAATCGGTGACCTGAACAAGAGAAGAGGAAGAATACTTGGAATGAATCCCCAGGAAAACGGCATTCAGCAGGTTGTTGCAGAAGTGCCCGAAGCCGAAATGTTTAAATATGCCACGGACCTGACATCGATGACCCAGGGAAGAGGTTCATTTAAGATGTGGTTTGAAAGATATGAAGAAGCACCGCCTCATGTAAGTCAGAAGGTGATTGAGGAAGCAAGAAAGAATATGGCTGCGGAAGAGGCGCAATAATTTTATATATTTACATATTGTTTTATTTGCCGCGAAAAAGGGTATGGTAATAAAGACCGTACCCTTTTTGAATCTGAGTTTTTGATTTAAATTATGCAGCGCAGTTGAAAATTTTTTGGGGAAAACTTGTTTATACTATTATATTATTTATGATAAGTTTATTGCTGTGTCAATCAGTTGAGGAAGGATGCAAAATGAATGATAAAGAAAGAGAGCTCTGTAAGGGAACGAATTTGGGAAATTGATGTTCTAAGAGGAATTCTTGTAATAATCATGGTGGTACTTCATATTTTGTTTGACCTTGAGTTTGTTTATAATATTCCCATAGGTTACGGTACGGGATTTATAGATAAAATAAGAATTGTTGTTGCCACGTTGTTTATAATGGTTTCCGGCATCAGTACCGCCTTTAGCAAAAATAGTTTTAAGCGGGGAGTTGTGGTTCTTTCTGCCGCTTTGCTTATAAGTTTTGTTACCTTTATCGTCGGCAGAGAATATTTTATTTCTTTCGGTGTGCTTCATCTTATCGGTTTATGTATGATAGTTTCACCTTTTTTAAAAAAAATTCCGACTCCTTCGCTTTTAATATTGAGTTTGATTATTGGAATGACTCAATTTGTCATTCCTTATGTAGAAGTTTCCCACAATTATTTTTTCATGTTTGGGTTTTACAATGACAAATTTGCTTCAGCGGATTATTATCCTGTTTTTCCGTGGGCATGGGCTTTTTTGTTTGGTATTGTGTTAAGCAGACTTTTTTACAGGGAAAAGAAAAGCATTTTCAAGTTTACAATCAAAGAAAATCCTATAGGTTTTCTTGGAAGAAATTCGCTTTTAATATATTTGATTCATCAGCCAATAATATTGCTGCTGTTGGCAATACTAATGAGGATTTTTGCATGAATATGGCATGGTGCCTTTGGCAAAAATAACGAGACGGCAAATTCTTTTCGACTTTTTAGCAGGAAAAAATATACTTTAGATATAATATTTTAAATGTAATATTAAAAAATATAAAAATAAAGTATGAAAAAAATAAAGGGGTGAAAAAGTGAGCTACTAAGAATAAATAATGTATATTCATATTATTTCTTTAAATAAATTGAAATAATTGCTTATTATGACTGGATATTAAAGAAAAAAACCTTGAATATAGATATAAAGTGTTTTATAATATAATCGAAGGTCAAAGAAAGTCAAAATCAGCAAGGAATAGGGTGATTAATATGGCGAGACTCAGTGATCTTATAGAGGCATTTATCAAACAGCTCATAGATGACACTGACGGAACCATTGAAATACAGAGAAACGAGCTTGCCAGCCAATTCAACTGTGTCCCGTCACAGATAAACTATGTAATAGACACAAGATTTACGACAGAGAGGGGCTATTATGTTGAAAGCCGCAGGGGTGGAGGAGGATATATAAAGATAACGCGGGTAAGTATAGGACATGAAGGCAAGAATTATCTTATGCACATCATAAACTCCATGGGAGACAGCATTTCACAGCAGTCGGCCCATGTATTTATAAACAACTTTGTGGACCACAATGTAGTGACGGAAAAAGAAGCCATGCTTCTTAAAGCAGCTACCAGCGACAAGGCTCTTGCAGCCGTTCCTGTGGAAAGCAGAGGGCAAATCAGAGCCAGTATTCTGAAAAACATGCTGGTGTGTCTTTTGGTTTAATATGTGTAACCTATGGTTTTGGCCTTTTTGAAAGGAGTGATAGTAGATGTTGTGTCAGAAATGTCAGAAAAGAGTTGCCAATGTTCAAATGACACAAATAATAAACAACAACAAGACTGTGATTTACCTCTGTGAACAATGTGCCAGGGAGGAAGGCAAGTTTAATGTGATTTCTCCTTTTAGCATAAATGACTTTTTCTCAGGTTTTATGGGTTTTCCATACATGGCATCGGCTCCTCAGCAAAACCAGGATGTGGTGTGTGAAACCTGCGGGATGAGCTATGAGGAGTTTAAAAAAGTAGGCAAGCTGGGATGCTCCAACTGTTACAAAACATATGGCGACAGATTGGTTCCGCTGCTTAGAAGACTTCATGGAAATATACAATACAATGGAAAGTTTCCGTCCAGAGCCTTTGGAAGTATTAAAATTTCCAGAGAAATTGAGAAATTAAAAGAACAGCTTAATATTGCCATAAAAAATGAGGAATATGAAAAGGCGGCAATATTGAGAGATCAAATCAGAAATCTTGAGTCGAACCAAAACAATATGTAAGTGCCACATTTTGGTTTTGCAGGAGCAGGAGGTGTATGTGATGAACGAATGGTACATGCAAATAGGTCCTGAATCAGACGTGGTAATGAGCACGAGAGTGCGAATAGCAAGGAACTTTAACGGGATTCCTTTCCCGTCCAAAATGAAAAGGGAAGACGGGAAATTGGTAATAAAAAAGGTTAAGGAAGCAATTTTCGGAAGAAGTTCCGTTGCAAATAATTTCAGATTTATAGATATTCATGAATTGACACCGATTCAAAGACAGGTGCTGGTGGAAAAACATCTTATAAGCCCGGACCTGGCGGAAAGCCGTATTGAAAGCGGAGTGATAATCAGCGCGGAAGAAAATATAAGCATAATGATTAATGAGGAAGATCATCTCAGGATACAATGTCTGGCTGCAGGTTTGCAGCTTGAAGATACATGGAACCTGTGCAACCAGATAGACAACCTGCTGGAGGAAACCATTGATTATGCTTTCGACGAAAAATTCGGATATCTTACCTGTTGTCCCACCAATCTGGGGACCGGTATAAGGACTTCGGTAATGCTTCATCTTCCCGCTCTTACCATGACAGGATACATAAAAGGTATTCTTGAGGCATGCACAAAGCTTGGAATTGCGGTAAGAGGGCTTTACGGCGAGAATTCCGAAGCGTCGGGAAACATGTATCAGATATCCAACCAGGTTACTCTGGGACTTACCGAGGAAGAGATAATTTCCAACATCAACAACATCGCAAAACAGATAATCGATCAGGAGAGAAACTTAAGAAAACAGCTTTACAAGCAAAATACCTACAGATTTGAGGACAGGATTTTCCGTTCTTTGGGTCTTTTGTCCAACGCGAGGATAATGACATCGGAAGAGGGATTAAAATTATTGTCCGATGTTAGATTGGGAGTTGATATGGGAATAATTACAGATATAGACATCAGAAAGCTTAATGAAATACAACTCCTGGTACAGCCGGCAAACCTGCAGGAGAGCGTGGGACGGCCAATGAATCCGGAAGAAAGGGATATAAAGAGGGCGGAAACCATAAGGAACAAACTAAGGTAAAGAGCCGGCACGATAAACAAATATAGATGTGAAGGAGGATGTACCATGTACGGACGTTTTACCGAAAAAGCACAAAAAGCAATAAATATTTCTCAAAACATGGCAATAGAATTGGGACATAATTATGTCGGGACGGAGCACCTTCTTCTGGGATTGGTAAAAGAAGGAAGTGGAGTCGCCGCGCGGGTTTTGCAAAGCCAGGGCGTTACTGAAGAGAAAGTTATAAGGGAAATTGAAGAACTCATCGGACGCGGCGAAATGATGGGCCAGCCTTTGGATTTCACTCCGAGAACCAAAAGGGTTCTGGAGCTTAGCTATAGAGAGGCCCGCAGAATGGGTCACAACTATATCGGAACGGAGCACCTTCTTTTAGGAATAATGAAAGAAGGGGAAAGCGTTGCCGTAAGAATTTTGAAGGACTTGGGAGTCGAGCATCAAAAGCTTGTTCAGGAAATAATGAACATGCTCAGTGAAGAAGCACCCAATTCCACCGGTGTGCCAAAAGGCCATTCATCATATTCGAACACACCGACCCTGAACCAGTTCGGAAGAGACTTGACGGAGATGGCAAGGGAGGCAAAATTTGACCCGGTAATAGGCCGTGACAAGGAAATTGAAAGAGTTATACAGATTTTGAGCAGAAGAACCAAAAACAACCCTTGTCTGATTGGTGAGCCCGGAGTCGGTAAGACTGCGATTGCAGAAGGGCTTGCCCAGAAGATAGTTGAGGGAAATATTCCGGAAATATTGAAGGACAAAAGAGTTGTGACTTTGGACTTGTCCTCAATGGTTGCCGGTGCAAAATACAGAGGTGAATTTGAAGAAAGGCTTAAAAAAGCTCTTGATGAAATCAGAAGGGCGGGCAATGTAATACTGTTCATAGATGAAATGCATACTATCATCGGAGCCGGAGCCGCTGAAGGTGCAATCGACGCTTCCAATATATTAAAGCCTTCTTTGGCGCGGGGCGAAATTCAGGTTATCGGTGCCACCACCATTGATGAGTACAGGAAGCACATTGAAAAGGACGCGGCTTTGGAGAGAAGATTCCAGCCGATACTTGTCGGAGAGCCGACAAAAGAAGAAGCAATAGAAATATTGAGGGGTCTGAGAGACAAGTATGAAGCACATCATAGTGTGAAAATCACTGATGAGGCTTTGGTGGCAGCCGTAAACATGTCGGACAGATACATTACGGACCGGTTCCTGCCCGATAAAGCCATCGACCTTATTGATGAGGCGGCATCAAGGGTAAGGCTGAAATCCTTTACCGCACCTCCTGATCTGAAACATCTCGAGGAAAAAGTGGAAAGACTCAGAAAAGAAAAAGAAGATGCTATAGTATGCCAGGAATTTGAAAAGGCCGCCCGTATAAGAGATGAGGAGCAGAGGCTGAAAAATGAGCTGGAAAAGGCAAAGGACAGTTGGCGGCAGAAAAATCAGACCACAACAAACGTAGTCAGTGAAGATGATATTGCAGTAATAGTGTCCGACTGGACGGGTATTCCGGTAAAGAGACTTGCCGAGGAAGAATCGGAAAGACTTATGAAGATGGAAGACATACTTCACAAAAGGGTAATAGGGCAGGATGAAGCGGTAAAGGCAATATCCAAAGCCATCAGAAGAGGAAGAGTGGGTCTTAAAGACCCGAAGAGGCCGGTGGGTTCATTCATTTTCCTGGGTCCTACAGGCGTTGGAAAAACTGAACTTAGCAAGGCTTTGGCAGAAGCTCTCTTTGGTGAGGAAAACGCAATGATTAGAATAGACATGTCGGAGTACATGGAAAAGCACAGCGTTTCAAGACTTGTAGGTTCACCGCCGGGATATGTAGGTTATGAAGAAGGAGGACAGCTTACCGAAAAAGTAAGAAGAAAGCCTTATTCGGTAGTGTTGTTTGACGAAATTGAAAAGGCACATCCGGACATATTCAATATTCTGCTTCAAATTCTTGAAGACGGAAGACTGACGGATTCCCAGGGCAGGGTGGTGGACTTTAGAAACACGGTAATTATCATGACATCAAACATTGGTGCAAGGCTTATAACCGAGCCAAAGCAGCTGGGATTTGCTCCGGTCGCCCAGGATAAAAAGAAGAGCTATGAAGACATGAAGAACAACGTTATGAATGAGCTCAAAAAGAACTTCAGACCCGAGTTCTTAAACAGAATAGATGAAATAATCGTGTTCCATCCTCTTGAGGAAGAACACTTAAAGCAGATAGTAGGACTTATGATAGACAATCTTGCGGAAAGACTTAAACAGAATTCAATTGAAATTGAGGTGTCGGACGAAGCAAAAGCTCTTCTTGCAAAGAAAGGATTTGATCCTGTGTACGGAGCAAGGCCGTTAAGAAGGGCTGTACAGAGCATGGTTGAGGACAGACTTGCGGAGGAAATGCTGGAAGGCAGAGTAAAGTCGGGAGACAAGGTATTTGTCGACGTTAAAGATGATGAACTGGTATTTGTCAAAGACAAAAGCGAGCTTGTTTCAAACAAGGGCTAAGAGGAAAAGAGTCAGAGGACGCAATTCCTTTGGCTCTTTTTTTATTGCTTTTTTATGCCTTCTTTCTTTATGCCTTTTCAAGATCGGATATGCTTATTTTCCTTGAATGCTGAGTGTGGCTCCAGTCTTTATTGTTTTTACTCATGAATCCCTGTATGGTGATTGGTATCCACGTAATGCAGTAAAAAGGATAAATCAAAAAGCCGTAAAGCACCTTGAGATTGAATTTTTTCTCCGAAAGCACCACCAAAGGACCATAGAGAAACTGCAGCGTTACGAACACGGACCATACTTCTGTGGGAAAAACATACTTAAGATTATAAAAAGGGGATTCAGGGAAAACGGTTTGAATCCACATCATTATTGTTATCAGCCCGATAAAAACCAGCCTTATGGGCTGAAACAAGTAAACCGCGCAGTCAAAAGCTATTAAATCTCCTTCCCTGAAGGCTTTTTTAAACAACGGGCCCAAATATCGGCTTGCACAGTCGGCATGACCCTGCATCCACCTTTTACGCTGGTTCCATGACTGCTTTAATGTAATGGGTTTTTCGTCATAAACCACAGCGTTGTGAGCCCATGCGACTTTGTAGTTGTTCAGGGCCAGCTTCATTGTAAATTCCAAATCTTCTGTAAGGCATGTTGCTCCCCAGCCTATTTCTTTTAAAACATCCACGGAAATGCAAAAGCCCGTGCCGCAAAGACCGCAGCTCAAGCCCAAATAGTACCTGGGAAGCTGGAATATCCTGTTTGAAAGCCAGAAAGCTATGGAGTATGACAATGTAATCCATGAATCAAAAGGATTTTTGCTGTCAACATATCCCTGAACAACCTTGTGGCCCTTGCAAAGCTGCTTGTTCATTTCCAAAAGGTAATTGGCTGAAACGAGGTTGTCGGCATCGAATACACTTATTGCATCATATTTTTCTTCCATATTATATATTTTTTCAAACATCCACTCCAGGGCATATCCCTTTCCCCGGGCGGAGTTGTTGTACCTTTTGTATACAATTGCGCCGTGTTCTTCAGCAATTTCGGCGGTTCTGTCCGTACAGTTGTCGGCAACTACATATACGTCAAAAAGATTGCGGGGGTAATTTTGCCTAAAGAGGCTGTCAACTATATGGCCGATTACCGCTTCTTCATTATGGGCGGCAACGATCAAAGCAAACTTTTTTTGGGGAACATATTCTTTAGGGCTGGTTTCCCTGCGCTTTATCCAGCCAAAGATTGATATTCCGAAAAAATAACATCCCGCTATGAATATTACCACCTGCATAATTTGGGTTGTGCCGTATATAATGCCGTTTAATTGTGATAGCATCTGATTCCTCCAAATAAATTTATATTATAGAGATTGTTTTTCCTGGCGCAAAACATCTTTATTTATTTTGTACTTAATAAGGAAAAATATTTATGATAAATAAATAATAAAATATGTTATAATTAGATATATACAATACGATATATATTTTGCATGCTACAACGGCTTTATTGTGTGTTTCTGTTCTGGATGATTTTGCCACAATTCTGTGCGCAAGTTGTTAGCCATTTCAGAAAATGAAACAAAGCTTTTGATATTTGTTGATATCCAAAATTGAGTAAGTGACCTAATAATTACGGGGGTTGGCCATGGCGAACACATACTTTAATGATGCGATTATCGGAAATTCCGGCATGCTTGTGTGTCTGACACGAAATGGTGAGCTTACAAGACTTTTTTGGCCCAACATTGACTATCCGCAGCATTTTGAAAAAATGGCGACGGGAATCTTTTATACGGGCCAGAAAAACAGCACTTCCTGGTTTTATGAAGACAACTGGCACCACACTCAGTATTATGTGGAAGACACCAATATTCTAAAAACAATATGTGAGGATGGCGGCAGAGGACTTCGAGTGGAGCAGACGGACTTTGTTCTGAAAGACAGGGATGTAATGGTAAGAAGATATGTAATAGAAAATATTGGGCCAAATGAAGTGGATCTTGGTTTTGTTCAATATTCTTCAACAGTCTCTACAACTCCTGAACTAAGAAGCACTCTGTTTGACTTTAATGTGGATGCTCTTATTCATTACAGGCATAATTACTATATTTCAATTTCATCAGACAGTGAAGTTGTACAGTTTCAATTGGGGAATAACGCTTTTGACTGTGCAAGGTACACGGAGCTTTACGGATATGACTCCATAGGAATGATGAAGGATGGGGCCATGTCCTTTAATATTGGGAAGATTGAACCAGGAGGAAAGAAAACTTTTAATCTCTTCATCTGTGCCTCCCATACCTTAAAAGGCGTTAAAGAGTTGGTAAGATGGTGCAGAAAAATGAATGTCGATGAGGAGTATGAGAAAACTCGCAAGTATTGGCTGGACTTTCTGAAAAATGCAAGATTGATTGTAACGGGAGACAAGAATATTGACAACTTGTATAAAAGGTCTATTTTGGTGTTTAAGCTTATGTCCGATGAACGGACGGGAGGATTGCTGGCTTCAGCGGAAATAGATGAAGGATTTACAAGGTGCGGGCGCTATGCATACTGCTGGGGAAGGGATGCGGCATTTATTACCGGCGCACTGGATACCGCAGGGCTTACCGAAGCAGTGGACAAATTCTACCAGTGGGCTGTTATGACCCAGGATGATGACGGCTCGTGGCAGCAAAGATATCACATGGATGGAAACCTTGCCCCATCATGGGGACTTCAGATAGACGAGACAGGTACCCTTATATGGGGTATGTTAAAACACTATGAGGTCACAAAGAATATAGATTTTCTTAAAAGCATGTGGGAGAGCATAAAAAAAGGTGTTGAATTTTTAACCCGGTTTATAGACAGCGACACAGGATTGCCTGCCCCAAGCTATGATTTGTGGGAGGAAAGGGTTGGAGAACACACTTATTCCAGTGCCGCAGTATATGCGGGCATTAAAGCCGGTGCTGAAGCGGCACGAATTCTTGGTGCTTCCGAAGAATTAATTGAAAAATGGGAAAAGGCGGCTTCTGATATGAAAGCCTCCATAGAGAAAAATTTTTGGAGGGATGAGGCCGGAAGATTCATCAGAAGTGTGCGCACTAAGCTCAATCCATGGGGAAGTGAACATTCGCCCTACACGACGGTAATAAAAGTCAATGAAAAAGGGTATTTCAGGGATGTTACTTTGGAAGACTGGACCATTGATGTAAGCCTTCTTGGAGTTTCCATTCCTTTCGGTGTTTTTGATGTGCATGACGAACGTGTGAAAAAAACAGTAGAAGCCATTGAAAGGGCTTTGACTTCCCACCCGGTGGGCGGAATAAAAAGATATGAAAATGACAACTATATTGGAGGAAACCCGTGGGTATTGGCAACTTTGTGGGTGGCCCTGTATTATATTGAGATAAAAGAATATGAAAAAGCAAAGGATTATTTGAGATGGGCGACCAAATCCTGTACCGCTTTGGGGCTTTTGCCGGAGCAGGTGAGCAAGGACAACGGCGAGCCTTGCTGGGTAATACCTCTTACATGGTCCCACGCCATGTATGTATTGGTGCTTGCAGGACTTAAAGAGGCGGGGGTTTTATAATGCCAAAACAAAAATCGTTTTATGTGTGTCAGGAATGCGGCTATGAAAGTATTGGCTGGATGGGTAAATGTCCTTCCTGCAATCAGTGGAACACCTTTGTGGAGGAGATTCAGGAACCAAAAAGTAAAAGCAGGAGCGGAGCTGTTTCCACCAATGTGAAGCCGGTTAATATAAATGACATAGAAGCGGATACTGAAGAACGTTATCTTACGGGAATAAAGGAAATGGACCGGGTACTCGGAGGTGGAATTGTAAAAGGTTCCCTTATTCTTGTGGGTGGAGATCCGGGTATAGGCAAATCCACTCTTTTGCTGCAGATATGCGACAAAATAAAGACAAATGCCAAAATTTTATATGTTTCCGGCGAGGAATCTATTAAGCAAATAAAGCTGCGAGCCGATAGATTGAATGTAAGGAATCCCAATCTGCTGATGTTGTCTGAAACAAACTTTAAAGTCATACAGGCTCTGAGCGAAACCGAACGGCCGGATCTTATTGTAATCGATTCAATACAAACGATGTTTAATGATGAACTTCCCTCAGCTCCGGGAAGTGTAAGCCAGGTAAGGGAAATTACCTCCGGACTCATGAGAATTGCAAAAACGCTGAACATAGCGATAATAATTGTGGGCCATGTAACCAAAGAGGGAGCTATAGCAGGACCCAGGGTTCTTGAGCACATGGTGGACACTGTGCTGTACTTTGAGGGCGAAAGACATTTAAGTTACAGGATTTTGAGAGCGGTAAAGAACCGCTTTGGCTCCACAAACGAAATAGGCATATTCGAGATGCGGGATGTGGGGCTTGTGGAAGTGGAAAATCCGTCATCAATGCTTTTGTCGGAAAGAACGGAAAGCGTTCCGGGTTCTGTGGCGGTAGCAACTTTGGAAGGCACAAGGCCCATGCTGATAGAAATTCAGGCACTGGTCTGTCCCACAAGTTTCGGGATGCCCAGGAGAATGGCAACCGGACTGGATTACAACAGGATTACTTTGCTTATGGCGGTTTTGGAAAAGAGAGTGGGCATGCAGCTTCACAATTATGACGCATATGTAAACGTAGTGGGAGGACTTAAGATTGATGAACCTGCATGCGACCTTGGTGTGGTGACTGCCATAGCTTCGAGCTTTAGAAACATACCGGTGGATATGGATACCGTTTTAATAGGAGAAGTCGGCCTGACCGGGGAGGTTAGGGCTGTAAGCCAGATAGACAAAAGAATCAGAGAGGCCGTGAGAATAGGTTTTAAGAATTGTGTTGTTCCTGCTGGAAATATGAAGGTTATAAAGCAGATGAAAGATATAAATAATATAAATGTAAAGTTCGTGGAGAATGTACAGGAGGCATTGAATATAATTCTATAGCGGTTAAATAAAAAACTTATTGGAGGACCTATGACTGGCCTGGATAGAAAAAAAGATGATGAAATAATTGAGGTACTGAGAATGATGGCTCCCGGAACTTCACTGCGGGAAGGATTGGATAATATTTTGCTGGCCCGGACGGGTGCCCTTATTGTAATAGGTGACTCTGAGAAGGTTTTAAGTCTGGTGGACGGCGGATTTTACATCAACAAGGACTATACTCCGGCCCATATTTATGAGCTGGCTAAAATGGACGGAGCTATAATTCTCAGCAAGGACCTTAAAAAAATATTGTATGCCAACGCACTGCTTGTTCCCGATACATCGATACCTACGGCGGAGACCGGTACAAGACACAAAACGGCTGACAGGGTTGCAAAGCAGACGGGAGAAGTGGTGGTGAGCATATCTCAGAGGAGAAATATTATCACCATTTACATGGGGTCAAGAAAATATATATTAAGAGAAACCCCTGTTATCCTTGCAGAGGCCAATCAGGCTCTCCAAACCCTTGAAAAATACAAGGTTGCCTTGGTTGAGGCTATAAACAACTTAAACATATTGGAAATAGAAGATATTGTGACGTTGGATGATGTGGCTTTTGTCTTGCAACGTACCGAAATGCTAATGAGAGTTGCTGCGGAAATTGAAAGATACATAAGTGAACTGGGCAGTGAAGGAAGGCTTATTAGCTTGCAGTTGGATGAGCTTCTGACAAATGTTGATGCCGATGAACTTTTTATAATTGAAGATTATGCCATACGTACAGATCTTCGTTCCGATGAAATTCTGGAAAAGCTGAGGCAACTTTCTTATGATGAGCTTATGAATCTGGTCAACATATGCAGTATTTTAGGCTACAGTCCAAATGCGGATGCTTTTGAGATGGTTATAAGCCCGAGGGGATATCGGCTTTTAAGCAAGATTCCCAGAGTTCCCGTAAACATAATAAGAAATTTGGTGAAAAAGTTCTCAAACCTGCAGGGTATTTTAAACGCTTCCATTGAAGAACTTGATGATGTTGCCGGAATAGGAGAAGTAAGAGCAAGAATTATCTGGGACGGTTTAAGAAGAGTTCAGGAGCAAATCTTTTTGGATTCCAGAAAGCTGTAAGTAACCCGGTAATAAAATCTGTAAATTAAGTCCATAAATAAGTTCGCAGAGCAAATGAAAAGAGCCAATACTGCTTTTTAGAAGTAATGGCTCTTGTTTTATCTATCTCAAATTATATTTTCCAAGCATTCTGATTCTATCAAGTTCTTTTATTATGATGTCGTAAAGATTAAGATCAAGAGTATTACATATTGAAGCCAGATAAAACAAATTCCTGCCAATATCCTTTTCAATAATGTCCCTGCAGTTTTCGCAGAGTTCTCCTTCAATATGGGTTTTCATAAGTTTCTGGACTTCATCAAAATCGGCACCTATAGGATAATTTTGCTTTTCGGCGTTGATTTTAACACACCCGCACTGAGTCACAGCCTTCACTATTCCACGATTAATCCTGCCGTTGGAATCCTGAAACTTGGTGATTAGATCCAAAATACTCTTGTTTCTTACCAGAAGTTCGCCAACCGTAAACTGAAACTCATCTACCATTATGTCCTTCAATATGCTCACTCCTTAGGTGTATTGATAACACACAGAAAGTTAACGGGCAACAACTTAACAAGCAGCAGACTTAAGAGTTGCAATTGATTGCTTCAATATCATTATAATTCTTTGCAGGACTCTTTGTCAATTAAAATCGGGATGGATATACCTGCCATGATAACAAAAAATGAAATGACGAAGGATTATATAAGAGTATGAAGTAATTTGGGCACAAAAATAAGAGGAAATAAAAGATAAATTAAAATTTTAATAAAATATACTTGACACGCTTGTTAAACCTGTATTACAATATTGAAGTGCTAAAAACTTGGTTCATTTATAATTTGAACTAAAGAATTGATTACTATAAATCAAATTAGTTTTCGATTGAGGAGGTAGAAGGTTCGATGAACAAGACTTATATGGCGAAGCCCAATGAAGTTCAAAGAAAGTGGTATGTGGTTGACGCAGAAGGAAAACCATTGGGAAGACTGGCCAGTGAAGTGGCTAAAATTTTGAGAGGAAAACACAAACCCCAGTATACTCCGCATGTTGATACAGGAGATTATGTAATTGTATTAAATGCTGAGAAGGTTGTACTTACCGGTAAAAAATTGGAGCAGAAGCTTTACAGGCACCACTCACTGCATCCGGGTGGATTGAAAGAGATAAAATACAAGCATTTCCTTGCCGAAAAACCTGAAAAGGCAGTGGAAATTGCCGTAAAGAGAATGCTTCCAAAAAACAGCCTTGGAAGAGCGATGTTCAGAAAGCTCAAGGTGTACAGGGGAACCGAGCACAAGCATGAAGCTCAAAAACCGGAAAAATTAGAGATCAATGTGTAATGGGGAGGAGGAGTAATTACTTATGGCTAAGGTACAATATTACGGTACAGGAAGAAGAAAGAAATCCGTTGCGAGAGTTAGACTTGTTCCGGGAGACGGAAAAATTATCATAAATGAGAGAGAACTTGACGATTATTTCGGACTTGAAACATTAAAAACCATTGTTAAGCAGCCTTTGGTGCTGACTGATACATTAGGCAAGTTTGACGTGCTCTGCAAAGTGGCAGGAGGCGGTTATACAGGTCAGGCCGGCGCTATCAGACATGGTATTTCAAGGGCGCTTTTAAAGTTTGATGAAGAGTTGAGACCTGCGCTTAAAAAAGCCGGATTCCTCACAAGAGACCCGAGAATGAAGGAAAGAAAGAAATACGGTCTCAAGAAAGCAAGAAGAGCACCTCAGTTCTCCAAGAGGTAATTTGGTTGTTTATTTACAAAAAAGTTTGTTCAAAGTTACAGAGTTTACTTATTACAAGCATACAGCCGTCATAGGTTTAAATCCCTTTGGCGGTTTTTTTTGTGTGCAAACGAGCAAATTTGTCGCAATAGACGGATTAAATCGAAAATGTATGGAAGATGTGGTTATTAAAGTCATAGTTGTACAATAGTATGAATTAATATATAATCATATTGATTATGAATAAAGGTGAAAATGTTTATGGTTGAATTTGCTTTGGGAATAAGTCTGGCAAGCGGAGTACTTTTTTTGGTTTTGTTGACATCATATATTTTGAATTTGGAGAAAGCTAAAATCTTTTTAAGTTGTATTACCTCCGGATTTGCTCTTTTATCAATGATTCTGTTTTGTTACATTCAAAAAGCAAACGGTAATCCGGATCAGGGAATGGAATTTCAGCAGTGGTATTTTCCCATATTGATATATTTGTTTTTAATTGTTTTTGGCGTAGTGTCTTTTATTACAACTATCATTAAAACTATTATTAAAAAAGTAAAATCTAAATAATTTTATATTATTTTTTAACTTTTTTGAGTATTCGTTGTAATTACACTTATATCGACCACATATTAAGCCATCAGTGGTGAAAAACGTTTAAATAGAAGGTTTCTATAATTTATAATAATCTTGAAGATCTTATTAATTTTATGAACAATTAGAATAGAAAGTGAGACTGTATAATGCAATCAATATATGTTGATATAAATTGCAAGGGGCTATTTCAAAATGGAATAAATTTTGGGAGCAGTGCCCTTTTTAATTTAAAATCTGATGAGGTGGGCGATACCGGAGATTGGATATGTGATTGCGGTGAGAGGAATAAAAGGAAATTCTGTGCTGATTTAAGTTTTAGACATTGGAGAGTAGAAAATGAAAAATCTGATTTTTATAAATGGAACCATGGGCGTAGGGAAAACAGCAACAAGCAGAGAATTGCAAAAACTTTTATCAAATTGTGTTTTTCTGGACGGTGATTGGTGTTGGGACATGTCTCCTTTTATTGTGAATGATGAGACAAAAAATATGGTAATTGATAATATTAGTTATCTCATAAATAATTTTCTTTCATGCTCAGTGTATGAAAATATTATTTTTTGTTGGGTAATGCATGAGCAAAGTATTATTGACAATGTGCTGTCCAGGTTAAAAAGACATGATTATAAATTGTATAAGTTTTCTCTCGTATGTACAGAACAAGCATTAATCTCACGAATCGCAAAGGATATAAAAATGGGAATAAGGACTGAAGATGTTATTGATAGAAGTGTATCAAGATTAAAAAATTACTTTCAAATGGATACGTGTAAAATTGATGTAAGCAATATTTCTGCCAAAGAAGCCGCAGAAATAATATTTAAGCACGTTAAGCATCAACGTTTTGGTAGTGTGAAGGAGAAAAAGTAAAGTAAGAATACATGCACAACCAGGTGAAGATACACCGTGCTTTCATTAACACACTTTTATTTTGAAAGTAGGTGAATAAGATGTTGGCAAATAATTTAAATGAAATACTTGAAAAGTATGATTTTACAGATAGTATTATTACTTCTGTTAAGTGGTCAGAAAATAAGTTAGATTTGATAGTTTCGGTTGATTATTACTGGGATGTTCAGGAGGGAAGAGATACCACAAGAATATTGAAGCTTATCTTTAAAAATTGCATAAAAGCTAATTTTCATATTACAAATCAACTTGCATTAGACAGTAACTTAGTCAATACAGACAGTTACTTTACAATTATATTGTTTAAAGGAAAAGAATCTGATTATTTATCAGAAGGCAAGGGAAAGCAAGTTGAGATTTTTACCACTGATTATTCAACTCCTTGGTTGACGGTAATTTGCAGAGAGGTTATTTTAACAGAATAAATAATAGGCTAATACTGTTTTTTTTGTGTTACGAATCGCCTGGTTTGGTGCAACCAGTTGATGCCAAATATTTTAAATTCATATATTATTTTGTTAAAATTCACCTGTAAAACAACCGGAATGTTAAGCGACAATAAAGTTTTGAAAAGCGGAATTTAAAAAATGATAATCTCTAAGGGCACAAAATCAGTAAATAAAAAATAATAAAAAAACTAAATCAAGGGGGAAAAAAGCACGCTCAAATTAACGGTGACCTGTACGTTTCCCGGCTAAAGCTTAATCCATGGCCGGCTATATTTTTTGATAAACTAAAGTTATAAAATATGTCATTTCAATATAAATCATTTTATCAGCCGCAGAGAAAACTAAATCTCACTGTTAAATTTGTCGATTTCACAAAAACTTACAACAATTTACATAAAAATATATTAAGTGTAAATTTACTATAATAATACTACAAAAATCGGACATTTGTCAATAAAATGAAATAAATAATGAAGTAGGTAAAAACCTTTTATTTCAAGCCAAAAGACAATAATGTCTTAGCTTAAACAGCAGATTTACATTGTTGACATTTGTAGGATTAACCGATATTATAGGAAATAACTCTGTTAATATGAACAGGTTTTTTTGGGCTGTCAGTTGGTTACAACAACGCTTGTAGGGAGGGATACTATGAATTCAAAAGGTTTTGTTAGTCTGCTTGTGTCGATTTTATTAATTGCGGTAAGTGTCATTGCACCGGTCGGTGTGTTTGCACAGAATCAGGGAAAAACGATTGTGCTCCAGGTAAATAATACTGTTGCAACGGTTAATAACGAAAGCGTAACTTTGGATGCTGCTCCATATATCGACGAAAGCAGCGGCAGGACATTGGTTCCCATAAGGTTTATATCAGAATCTATGGGATATTCCGTTACATGGGATGATGAAGAAAAAACAGTCAGGATTTTAAACAAGGTTGATATGAATACCATAGATGAATCTGAAGTTGATGAAACCACAGGTACATCAGTGGAATATTTCAGGTCATGGAATACATACAAGTACATAAAATTGAAAATAGGCAGCAATGTTGCCGAAATATGCGACAATTACATAATCGGTGAGTATGTTGAAATGACTGAGGTACCTATAGATCAAGCTCCGGTTATTAAAAATGGGAGAACAATGATTCCTATAAGATTTGTTGCGGAGCAGATGAATTTAAAGGTGGACTGGGACGGTAAAACCAAAAAAATAACAATTTCATCGACAGGAGAAGAATACGTTCCCGCTGCTATTGAAACTGCGCTTGAAAAAATTGCGGTATCCGGCACTTCGGATACTGAAAAAACAGAAGATGATCCTGCGTATATAAAATCCAAAGAACCTCAGAATTATTTTTTAAAAATTGAAAAACAAGGTTTTGAGTATTCTGTGGATTTGGCAGTTCAATCATCAGAAGGCACTGAAGCTGTTTTAAACGGAACGGTAATTGGACTGAAAGAGGATAAGGCATGCTTTACTTATACCCTGAACAATCAGAAAAATTACAAATATGACGGAGTTATACAGGCTACTGATAATGGTATTATTGTAAACTATACAAATGAAAAGGGTGAAAAGTGTTCTGTTACTTTCGCGGCTAACTGATTTGTTTGTTGTCGGATAATTCGAAAGATTTGATGCTGCCGGATAATTGGCAGTGATAATTGACAATTGTAACTGACAATGATAATTGGCAAATTTACTTCTGACAGCCCATAAGAAACCTCACACCGAAAAAAATACCTATCAAAAGTACTCATCTTAGCTCACATCTTACACTATTGTAATTACAGCAGCAATATAATAAAATAATAAAATAAAATATTCTGAAAAATGAACTGTATGAAACTTAAGATGCAGTTTATATAAACCATACAAAACAAGATTTTTGGAGGGCAATATGCTGCTGATAAGAAACGGTAAAATTTTAACCATGGCCGGAGTAAATTATGAAAACGGATATATTTTGATTGATGCGGGGAAAATAGTTGAAGTGGGAGAATATCCTGCCGCATTTAATCAGGAAGTTTTGAATTCCGGTGATTTGGAAGTTATTGATGCAAAGAATAAATACATACTTCCTGGGCTTATTGATGCGCACTGTCATGTGGGAATGTGGGAAGATTCCGTTGGCTTTGAAGGGGATGACGGCAATGAAGCAACAGATCCTGTTACTCCTCATCTTAGGGCTATAGATGCGGTGTATTATTTGGACCGAGCATTTGAGGAGGCGCGGGAAAACGGAGTTACCACCGTGGTTACAGGGCCGGGGAGCGCCAATGTGATAGGTGGACAGTTTGTTGCCTTGAAAACTTACGGAAGACGAATAGAGGAAATGGTGGTAAAAGACCCTGTAGCCATGAAAGTGGCCTTTGGAGAAAACCCAAAGACAGTGTACAATGAAAGAAAAACGGCGCCTACAACCCGTATGGCCACTGCGGCCATTCTCAGGGAAAACCTGATGAAAGCCAAAGAGTACAAGGAATTGATGGATGAGTACAACAAAAATCCGGAAGAAAACGACAAACCGGAATATGATATGAAAATGGAAGCTCTGCTGAAGGTTTTAAACAGGGAAATTCCGATAAAAGCACATGCGCACAGGGCGGATGACATCCTTACCGCCATAAGGATAGCAAAGGAATTTGGGCTAAGGCTTACAATAGAGCATTGCACCGAAGGCCATCTTATAAAGGACATTCTTGCAGAGGAAGGAGTTTCGGCAATTGTGGGGTCGTCACTTACCGACAGGTCAAAAGTGGAGCTTCGGAACCTCAGTTTGAAAACACCTGGAATTTTGGCGAAGGCGGGAGTCAAGGTGGCCATAATGACGGACCATCCATGTACTCCGATACAGTATTTGATACTGTGTGCGGCTATGGCGGTAAGAGAGGGTATGGACGAAATGGAGGCCCTCAGGGCAGTTACCATAAATGCCGCCGAACTTACAGGAATAGCCGACCGGGTGGGAAGCATAGAAGTGGGGAAGGATGCGGACATTGCCATCTATGACGGTCATCCCTTTGACATAAGGTCTAAAGTTTCCACAACCATTATTAACGGAAAGGTTGTTTACGAGAGGAAGAAACATGAAAGAGATTAGAACCTGTTCACAAGAGGATACAATTGAATTTGGAAAGAAACTTGGTGTACTGCTAAAGAAGGGTGATATTGTTTGCATAACCGGAGATTTGGGTACGGGAAAGACGGTACTTACAAACGGTATTGCCTCTGCTTTGGGAATTGATGAATATATAACAAGTCCGACCTTTACCATTGTTAACGAATACGAAAAAGGAGACATATCCCTTTACCACTTTGATGTTTACAGGATTTCCGACCCGGAAGAAATGTTTGAAATCGGATTTGAGGAATATCTCTACGGTGACGGGATAGTGGTGATTGAGTGGGCGGACCTTATAAAAAGCATACTGCCCGATGAAAATATTTGGATTACGATAGAAAAAGACCTTAAAAACGGAGTGGATGAAAGGATAATCCGCGTGGAGTTCAACGGTGAGAGGTATCGGGAATACGAGGAAAAGCTTGTTTTGGGAGATGAGAGACAAAAATGAAAATACTGGCTTTGGATACATCGGCGCTGGTTGCTGCCGTTGCGGTGATGGAGGATGACAGGCTTCTTGCGGAATATATGCTAAACCACAGAAAAACCCATTCCCAGCAGCTTGTAGCGATGATCAGGGAGGTTCTTGCCTCATTGGAACTGGCGCCGAAAGACATAGATGTTTTTGCGGCCTCCACAGGTCCGGGCTCTTTTACGGGACTGAGAATCGGGGTTACCACCGTAAAGGCCATGGCCTATGCGACGGGAAAACCTGTCGTAAGTGTGCCGACATTGGATGCAATAGCATATAATATTCCGATGAACAGTTTTACAATATGCCCGGTCATGGATGCAAGAAACAACCAGGTGTATACCGCACTTTACGATTGGGATGAGAACGGGCAGAAGAGGATTACGGATTATATGGGGATACCGGTGTCCGAATTGGTACAGCTTATAAAGGACATGGGCAAAAAAGTCATTTTTGCCGGGGATGCTGCAAAAATGCATGAAGAATATTTTACACAGGAGCTTGGAGACGACTGTAAAATTGCTCCGGGAAACCTTCTTCTTCAGAGGGCTTCATCGGTTGCCCGTCTTGCTTATTTAAAAGCAATGAACAATGAACTGGAAAGCTGTTTTGACATGGTGCCTTTCTATCTTAGAAAGTCCCAGGCTGAAAGAGAATATGAGAAAAAGCTTTGCAAGGACTGTTAAGGTGGGAAAAGATGGGTTTGGATGATGTTGAAATATCATATATGACTCTTGAAGATATTGATGACGTGATGGTCGTGGAAAAGCTGAGTTTTACAATTCCATGGTCCAAAAATGCGCTTATTGAGGAAGTTCTGAACAACAGAATGGCGATATATATAACGGCAAAGGTGAACGGTAAAGCCATTGGCTATGCCGGAATGTGGAAAATTTTTGATGAAGGTCATATTACAAACATAGCGGTGCATCCGGAATACAGACAGAATGGAATTGGCAGCAGACTGGTGGAGAAACTGGTTGATATTGCCAAAGAACGAGGAATTGTGAAAATGACTCTGGAGGTCAGAAAAAGCAATCTGGCGGCCCAGGCATTGTATTGTAAATATGGCTTTAAGGAAATGGGCTTAAGAAAAGGCTATTATGCGGATAATGGTGAGGATGCAATTATAATGTGGAAAGAAGATATACTATAAATTTACAAATATTAATATATCTTGTTATGTAAATTAAAAAATTAAAATTATAAAATCAAAGAGGATTTTGTCATGTCATAATAGAATATAATGCGTAAAGGATAATGTTATAAAAATCGGTTTTAGTATGTATGAAGTCAAAATAAAGTGACGATGGTCTATATTTGAAATATTAGTCGTTTCAAAATCAAATTCCACTGTTTATTACATTGAATAATTTAATATTAATAGAAGTCTTGCCATATGTTTTTCAAAATAGCTGGTTTAAAGGGGGAAAGTGTATGCCGCAAATTAGTGGGTTGCCTGCCGGTATGTTAAGGAAGGAATGTGATCCTAATTCTTTCAAGTTTAATGACACTTCAGAGTTGGAACCCCTTGAAGGAATTATAGGTCAGGAACGTGCTGTGCGTGCCATGACATTCGGACTTAAAATCAATACCCGCGGTTACAATATTTTTATGAGTGGTATGACCGGAACCGGCAAAACTAGTTACGCTGTAAATTATATTAAGAAAATAGCTAAAAATTGCAAGACTCCGGATGACTGGTGCTATGTATATAATTTTGAGAATCCGAATCAGCCTAAAGCGATAAATCTGCCTGCAGGACTTGGCAAAGTGTTTAAAAAGGACATGGAGGAATTTATAAAAGTACTTCAGCAGGAAATCAGCAGGGCTTTTGAAAGTGAGGACTATGAAAGAGAAAGGGCGGCCATTGCAAATGAATATCAGGGAAAAAAGGCCGAACTTATGGAAATATTAAACAGGGATGCTGAAAAACAAGGCTTCAAAGTCAGGACAACAAACGCAGGAATATACTTTCTTCCGGTAATTGAAGGCAAGACAATAACGGAGGAGGAATACGGGCAACTTGATGAAAAGATTAAGCAGGAAATAACGGAAAGATCAAATATAGTTCAGCTTGAGACTTTGGAAATAATCAGAAAGATAAAAAATATTGAAAGGGAAGCGGAAGAAAGGGTTGCTGAATGGGAGAATAAAATTGCCTTGTTTGCCGTAGGCATGCAGATAAATGACCTCAAAGAAAAGTACAAGGATTACAAAGAAGTGGTTAAATATTTGGAACAGGTTCAGGAAGATATTCTTCAAAATCTTGATGATTTCAGGGAGGAAGAGTATTCTGAAGAACAACAGCTCATTATGCCCTGGCTTAAAGGTAATGAAGGCTCGCCTGTAGACAAATATAAAGTAAATCTTTTGGTGGACAATTCCGGTCTTGAAGGAGCTCCTGTCATAGTCGATTTCAATCCTACATATTACAATCTTATTGGAAGAGTGGAATATGAAAACGAATTTGGAACAATGATAACTGATTTTACAATGATAAAACCGGGATTGTTCCATCAGGCAAACGGAGGTTATCTGATACTCCAGGCAAAGGATGTACTTAGCAATGTCCAATCCTGGGAAGCTCTAAAAAGGGCACTGAAAACCCGCCAGATAACCATTGAGAATATGAAGGAGCAAATGGGACTTGTGGCAGTGTCGACATTAAAGCCCGAGCCCATACCTTTGCAGGTCAAAGTGATTTTGGTGGGAAACGAGTTTTTGCACCAGCTGCTTTATGAATATGATGAGGATTTCAAAAAGCTCTTTAAAATAAAAGTGGATTTTGACGAAGAGATGGACAGAAACGAAGACAATACCTTGAAACTGGCGCAGTTTATAAGCTCATTCTGCAGAAGGGAGAACGCCCCGCATTTTGACAGGACCGGGGTGGCAAAGGTGGTTGAGTACAGTTCGCGCCTGGTCGGCGATCAGAACAAGCTTTCCACCAGGTTTAATGATATTGTTGAGATACTTTGTGAATCTGCGGCATGGGCTCAAATCGACGGAAGCAGTCTGGTCAAAGCGGAGCATGTAAATAAAGCGATTCAGGAGAAGATATACAGGTCAAACAAGTATGATAAAAAGCTTTTGGAGCTTTTGAAGGACGGTATTATAATTTTGGATACCGAAGGCGAGGCAGTGGGACAGATAAACGGCCTTACCGTACTTGATATTGGAGACTATTGCTTCGGAAAGCCCACGAGGATAACCGCAAACACCTTTATGGGTGAAAAAGGAATAGTAAATATTGAAAGAGAAGTTGAAATGAGCGGGACATCCCATACAAAAGGGGTTCTGATATTGAGCGGGTACATTGGTCAAAAATATGCCCAGGATATACCGCTGTCTCTGACTGCAAGCCTGTGCTTCGAACAGCTGTACAGCGGAGTTGACGGCGACAGTGCATCAAGCGCGGAGCTCTATGCGATTCTGTCAAGCCTGGCGGAGGTTCCCATAAAACAGAGCATTGCGGTAACGGGTTCGGTTAACCAGAAAGGAGAAATTCAACCTATTGGCGGGGTTAATGAGAAAATAGAAGGATTCTTCGAGCTTTGCAAAGCCCGTGGACTTAACGGCAAGCATGGAGTAATTATTCCTTACCAGAATGTAAGAAATCTTGCTTTGAACGATGAGGTTATTGAAGCGGTGAAAGAAGGCAAGTTCCATATATATGCCGTAAAAACCATAGATGAGGGAATTGAAATACTTACAGGAATGAAAGCAGGGGAAAAGAGAGAAGACGGAACTTATCCTGAGGGAACAATAAACTATCTTGTATATGAGAAACTTAAAAAATATGCAAGAACGGTTGCCGGATTTGGCAAGGATGAAAAGGAAGCAAAGGATGCAAAGGATGCAAAGAAGAATTCTGATTAAAATGTGAAAAAAATAGTATATGCAAGAAAATATGATTTTATACTTATGGTAAGATGTTGTCCATAAGCTTGTTCCAGGCTTTCACCTGCATCGTGCCTTGCCGTTATTTTATATATAATAGAAATTGATGTCAGATTGTATCAGGGGGAGAAAAATGAAACAAAAGGTTGTAAAGATTTTTGATGTTTTAATGCTCATCATAGGGGTCTTGGGAATATTGGATTTTTTGATGTTAATGGCTATTGGCACGGTAATTAATTTTGGAATTTTGTTTCCGCTTGTTGCGGGAATAGTTCTTACCTTTGTGGCGTCAGTGAGGCTTTCAGGCAAAGGAGATATGCTTCGGATCAAAAATACGATTTTAAGGAGGCTGTTTTTTGGCGCCTTAATTGCTTTTGCAGGCTCCTTTGTATTGATACTGGGCTTGATTTTCGCATCATCTGACACCGACAAAAATGTGGAGGTCGATTATCTGGTTATTCTGGGAGCCGGATTAAAAGGCGACCGGATAACTCCCACTTTTCAATACCGGCTGGACAAGGGTGTGGAATATCTTAGGGCCAACCCTGAGTTAAAGGTGGTTGTGACAGGTGGACAGGGTCCCGGTGAGGATTTAACTGAGGCTGAGGCAATGAAAAGATACCTGGTAAGCCACGGAATTGACGAAGACAGAATTATTATGGAAGACAGGGCAACCAGCACAAATGAAAACATGAAATATACCGCGGAAGTTTTAAAACAGCTTACAGGAAGAAGCGACTACAGAATAATGATTGTCACCAATGACTTCCATATGTTCAGGGCAAAAATTCTTGCACGGCATAACGGTTTTACGCCCTATGGAATTACTGCGCCGACAAATCCCGTTGTACTTGTTAATTCATATATAAGAGAATATTTTGCCGTGGTGAAATCAATAGTATTTGACATAATACTGGATTAGGTAATACGAAAATTAAAAAATGCGAAAATCGGAAATTACAGCACGAAAATTGAAAAATACCGAAAAATAAAAATCATAGCATAAAATTTCAACATAAAATTCAGAAAGTGGAATAATAATATGGGTTAATGATATATAGAGGAATAAAAAAAGACTAAAATATAATGGTCGGGGCGACATGATTTGAACATGCGACCCCTTCGTCCCGAACGAAGTGCGCTACCAAGCTGCGCTACGCCCCGATTCACCATTATATTTTAGCACCAAATTACTTAATTTGCAATAGGGAATTTTAAAAGTTTTTTAGAATTTTTTATACATTTCTTTTTTTGCGCCGCAAACAGGGCATTTGTCCGGAGCATTGTCAAGGACTGTATGTCCGCAAACAGGGCAGATGTATACTGCTTCAAGCTGCATGTCTTTTCCCTCTTTTGCCGCTTTTTGTGCGTCCGAGAACAATTGAGCGTGAATCTTTTCAGCTTCCAGTGCAAAGTGGAAACTGCGCTGAGCTCCTTTTTCATCCTGGAATTTTGCCGCTTCCAGATATACGGGATACATTTGCTCAACTTCATGAAGCTCACCGTTTATAGCTCCCTGAAGGTTTTCAACCACGGTTCCGATGCCAAAAACCGCTCCGGCTGTTACTGTATAATCTCCTTTTTGGTCTTTCAATTCATTGAAGTGATTGCCTGCATGAACTTGTTCGGCATAAGCTATGGCTCTAAACAGTTTTGCTATGTTTGGAAAACCATCCTTTTCCGCAAGGTCTCCCCAATGAAGATATCTCATGTGAGCCATACTTTCACCGCCGTATGCGGATCTTAAGAAATCAGCGGTCATTGCGTTTTTTACTGCCATGTTTCTCCACTCCTTTACTTGTTTGTTTATGTTTGTAAATTTAAAGTTTGTTTATATTGTCTGTAGCTGATTAAATTATATTATATACTTATACAAACTATTTTACACATAATTTAAACTGCTGGGAACAAAAAAGCAAGAACGAAGTTCAATGGCATAATAATATTATACAATAATATGATATAATATTGTTGAATAAATAAAATATTTTTGCTTTTTAATGCGGTTTTGGAGGTACGATGTGGGAGATTTGTTTTTGTTGCAAATGATAAAAGCTTTTTTAATTACAGGAATTTTAGCCGTGATATTTGGCTTTATAAGTCTTGTTGTTCTGTGCTTGAGTGACAAGGAAGAGGTTATGGAAAGCCGGAGCAAATACAGCACTACCATCGGCAATGCCTTGCTTGTCATGCACACTTTCTTTGAACCGGGAAAAAAGCCTCAGACGGAGCAGGTTATATGGGTAAAGAGAAGAAGAACCCCTGTGGAAAAAGGGGTTCGGGGTTTAACTGAACTCAATTATGATAAAATTCGTATAGGGGGATACTATAGCTTAAGAGGTAAACGGTTTTTCAGAAAATCAGGAGTCTAATATCTCCTGAATTTTCAATATTTTTTCGATTAAAGTCTGGCTGCGTCTGTTAACTACAGGTTGTAATATATGTAGGGTTTTGATGATGTCATTTTTATGTATTTTGTTCTGGGATTTTATATCCCTTATTTCATGCTTGAGTCCTCTGTATACTTCGCTGTACATCCGGGTTTTGTTCAAATTTTCATTAAGCAGTTTTTTTCTGTGGGTATTTGGCGAATACTGGGTAAGTATGCCAAGCATCTGGCTGATGAGTCCAACTTGATCAACATTATTGGGATCATCCGCCCTTTGATTTGAGACAGAGCTTTGCAGAGTCCTTATTTTGTTGGCGGCATTTATTCCGTTTGTGATGATTTCAAGTTTTTCGTATTTGGTCATATCTGCTCCCCATCCTTCAAATTTCTAATTTCATATTATGTAAAACTTGCTCTTTTGGTTACTTGTACAAGAAAAAATTGACATAACTGAAACCGGCTGTATTATTAATCCGTTCATGTTCAATTTTTTATGTAATATAGTACGTTAAACTTATTGCAGCATCGCTTTTATATGATATAATGTATGCTGTAATTTTTGCAGAATGGTTTACAAATGAATTTATAGTAAGGTTAGAGTAAAGGGGGACAAAGATTAATGAACTATTCACACGAAGTTGAAAATATGATTTGTGTTAAAAAAGGACCGAATCATGGACCCGCACCAATCCCTGAAGAAGGAAAATGGGTAAAAGCGAAGGAAATAAAAGATATCTCCGGTCTGTCCCATGGTGTGGGCTGGTGCGCGCCACAGCAGGGTTGCTGCAAACTTACATTGAACGTTAAAAACGGTATTATCGAGGAAGCCCTGGTTGAGACTTTGGGTTGCTCCGGAATGACTCACTCAGCTGCAATGGCTGCTGAAATATTGGGAGGCAAGACCATACTTGAGGCTTTAAATACCGACCTTGTTTGTGACGCTATAAACGTTGCAATGAGAGAGATATTCAAGCAGCTTGTATACGGAAGAACCCAGACTGCGTTTTCCGAGAACGGACTTCCTATAGGAGCAAGTCTTGAAGACCTTGGAAAAGGATTGCGTTCCCAGGTTGGTACAATGTTTGGAACAAAGGATAAAGGTGTAAGATATCTTGAAATGGCCGAAGGATATGTTTTAAACATCGGTCTTGATGAAAACAATGAAGTTATCGGATATAAATTTGTTCATCTCGGAAAGATGATGGAAGCCATAAGAAACGGTGTGGATCCGAAAGAAGCCTATGAGAAAAACATAGGAACATACGGAAGATTTGATGAAGCTGTAAAAATAATCGACCCGAGAAAAGAGTAATTGATCAATAGAAAAGAGAGGTGAATTTACGTGATTAGATTTGAAGGTTATGAAAGAAGAATAGCTCAAATAAACAAATGCATGGCAGAATACGGATTTAACAGCCTTGAAGAGGTTAGGGAATTGTGCCTTAGCAAAGGTATTGATGTTGAAAAGATAGTAAAAGGTGTTCAGCCGATAGCTTTTGAAAATGCTGTATGGGCATATACATTGGGCTGCGCGGTGGCACTGAAGAAAGGTGTGAAGACTGCTGCTGAAGCTGCGGAAGCAATAGGAATAGGATTGCAGGCTTTCTGTATTCCGGGGTCCGTTGCCGACAGCAGAAAGGTTGGTTTGGGTCACGGAAACCTTGGAGCAATGCTTTTGAGAGAAGAGACAAAATGTTTCTGCTTCCTCGCAGGACATGAGTCTTTCGCGGCTGCGGAAGGTGCCATAGGTATAGCAAAGACAGCCAACAAAGTCAGAAAAGAACCTTTGAAGGTTATATTGAACGGTCTTGGCAAAGATGCCGCTTACATAATTTCAAGAATAAACGGATTTACATATGTGCAGACTGAATATGATTACAGCACCGGTGAACTTAAGGTTATACAGGAAAAAGCCTTCTCCAACGGAGAAAAGGCAAAGGTTAAAGTTTACGGTGCCGATGATGTAAATGAAGGCGTTGCCATAATGATAAAAGAGAGCGTTGACGTTTCCATTACGGGTAACTCAACCAATCCTACAAGATTCCAGCACCTTGTTGCAGGTACATACAAGAAGTGGGCTTATGAAAACGGCAAGAAGTATTTCTCCGTTGCATCCGGAGGAGGTACGGGAAGAACACTGCATCCTGACAATATGGCTGCAGGTCCTGCTTCATACGGACTTACCGACTCAATGGGAAGAATGCATGGCGATGCCCAGTTTGCAGGTTCATCTTCTGTTCCTGCCCATGTTGAAATGATGGGACTTATCGGAATGGGCAACAACCCGATGGTTGGGGCTACCGTTGCCGTTGCAGTTGCTGTTGAGGAAGCAAGCAAACAGTAATTTTTTCGGTAATTTCCGGATTTACAATTTATATAAAAAAGCTGCCTTGAGCCGGGCGGCTTTTTTATATACACCTGTACCGGTATACAGGATTAAATTAATTTTTAATTTATTGCTTTTAGGTTTTGAATTTTTAGGCCGGAAGTCGTATAATGGTATTGTTGATTCTATATCTTATGCTAAAATTTTTGAAAAAACACATTATCAATAAACATGAAACAGGGGAGATAAGGTGAAAGTTGTATGGAAAGTTCAAATTTAAGAAAGTATTTGTCTGATTCCAAAAGAATAGTAATAAAAGTAGGTACTTCGACTCTTACATATGAGAACGGTGAAATGAATCTTGCAAGGATGGAAAAACTAGTAAGGGTTATATCGGACCTTATGAACCAGGGCAAAGATGTGGTATTGGTTACGTCCGGAGCAATAGGTGTCGGCGTCAGCAAGCTGAAACTGGGTTCAAGGCCGAAAGAGTTGAAAGACAAGCAAGCCGTTGCCGCCGTAGGTCAGTGCGAACTTATGTATATGTACAGTAAATTGTTCTTGGAATACGGTCATACAGTGGGACAGATTCTTTTAACCCGTGACGTGGTTGAAAATCCCACGGGTAAGACCAATGTAATAAACACTTTTGAGACTTTGCTTGAAATGAGAATAATTCCTATAGTTAATGAAAACGACTCGGTGGCCGTTGATGAAATAGAATCCGAAACAAACCACGTGTTTGGGGACAACGACACGTTGTCGGCAATCGTTGCGACTTTGGTTAATGCGGATTTGTTGATAATTTTATCGGATATTGACGGATTTTATGACTGTGACCCGAGAGCCAATGAGTGTTCAAAACTTATTTCGGTGATTGAGAAAATAACACCTGAGCTTGAGAAATGTGCGGGAGGAGTTGGAAGCTCAAGGGGCACCGGGGGCATGGTTACCAAGCTTTCCGCTGCAAAGATTGCCACTTTGGCAGGTATAAACATGGTTCTTGCCAACGGTGATAATCCGAATATTGTTTATGACATTTTGGCAGGCAAGGAAGTGGGTTCACTTTTCCTGGCCCAAAAATCAGACTCTTGATATAGAAATTCGTATTTCTTATGGGGAGGGATAAGAACTTTTAAAGTTTACGAAAGGAGGGTGCAGTTTGAAAAAAGTCCTGTCCGCAATAATCATTATTTTTATGTTAGCTTTCATGCAGGCCTATGCGGCTAATGACAGCAGGCTGTCCTATGACACGGCAAAAGAAGTCATGCTGAAAAACAGCAGGGCCGTGGCAAAGCAGAAGCTGTCGGAAAGGAAAGCCTTTTATCAGTACAACGGTGTGGTGCAGCGTACCCGGGGAATTGAGACGGAGATGACTGTCATAGATACTCCTATGGGAAAATACTATTATGTTTATCCTCCGAATATACAGGTGCTTCTGACCAAACAGGCTGAACTTCTGCCCCTTCAGATGAGATATTACTGGAGAATGGCCGACAACGGCAGGATTGTTACCGAAAAGGCACTTTCACTGGGGCTTCGGGATTTGTACCTCGGATTTATGAAATCCGACATGGATTATCGGCTGAGTTTGGAGAAGCTCGAGCTTCAGGAAAAGAAATACAATGCCGCAAAACTTAAAGCTGAAAAAGGGCTGATTTCAGGGATTGAACTTGAAGAAGCGGAGTATGATTACCTGAAAGCAAAAAAAGATGTTGAAAAATATAAAAGAAGCCGGGAGAACATGCAAAGGAGCATAAACTCCTACATAGGTGTGCCAATTGACACGGCCTATGATAAAGTATTATTTTCCGAATATACAAGAAATCTTGTGGTAAAACCTTTGGAATATTATACCGAGGCGGCATTGGAGAACAGGCTTGAGATAATTTCCGTAGCGGAGGAGATAAAGACAAAAGAAAAGCATTTGGAGATCCTTGAAATAGGCAGGGCAAAGGATATATATCCTGACATACGCAAAGAGTATGAAGATGTTTTGCTGGAAATAGAGACTTTGAAAGTCAAGCTTGAGAAAGCCAGGTATGATGTTGAAAACAACATAAAGTCTGCGTACATAGATGTAATAAAAGAAAAAGACAACATGGATAATTTGATGGCAACGTTGAATATGCAAAAAAGGAATTTTGAAAGACTTAAAGCCCGGTATGAGCAGGGTTTCATACCTGAAACGGTAATTGAAGAAATGGAGCTTGCAATCGAGGAATTGCAAAACGGAGTTAATCTTACGGTTTACAACTATAATACGAAAAAAATGAAGCTTGAAGAGGCGGCGGGCTTGGGTCCGGCGTATTAGAAAGGGTGGTGTGCATGAAGAAGAGGATTTTGGCTTTGTTTTTGACTGTGCCTTTGCTGTTTACCGTTACAACGGTTCTGGCAGCGGGAAAAAATCTCATACTTAGTATAGAAGGTTTTCAAAAATATGCTGTCGAAAACAGCAAACAGGCTGTTCTTGATGATTTGGAAATAAAGACGAAAGAAAGCGCCCTTGAAGATGCAAAAGAAGATGCGGAGTTTCTGGCCCCGGCCGGCACGAAAAGTGAAAGGTACAATAATGATATAAAGAAGGAAGTTTCCCCCCTTGAAGCGGAGGCAAATCTTGAGTATGCCAAAAGAGTCAAAGAAAAGAATATTGACGATTTGAAACTGGATGTCTACAAAGCGGCTCTTGACAAGCTGCTTGTTGAAAAGGAGCTTGATACGGAAAAAGCAAAGCTGGACATCCTGAGTGAAAAATACTCCATGGCTGAGGCCAGATACAAAGAGGGAAAGATTACCGAAAATGACCTCAATGACGCAAAATATGCTTTGGATGCCAAAAAGATTGATGTGCAGAGAGTTGAAAAAAGTCTTAAGACAGCGGAGCTTGAACTTAAAAGACTGTTGAGTCTTGAACTTGACGACAAGGATTTAAAAGTTGATGAAAAACTTACACTGGCAAAGTGGAAGGATGTAAATCTTGAAAAAGTTATTAAAGACGCTATTGAAAAAAACATAGATATATATAAGAAAGCTGAAGACCTTAAAGCAAAAGAAAAGATCATGGAGATTACGGAAAGGTATTATACCGACAGCAATTCAATATATAATGAAAACAAGACAAATCTTGAGCTGGCGAAAGTGGAACTGGAAGATGCAAAAATAAATCTGGAAGTGGAAATCAGAAACAAATACAATGATTTGCTTACGGCGAAGGACAATGTGGAACTTGCTTCCAAGTGGGAAAATATTCAGAAAAAGAAGCTTGAAAATGTGGAGCTTAAGTTTAAAAACGGCCTCGTAAGCAAGGAAGAGGTTCTAAGTCAAAAGGAAAAATATCTGGACGCACAGTATCAGATGTTTTCAGCGATTCGTGATTTTAATGTTTTAAAGGCTGAATTTGAAGCGTTGTACAATTAAATGTTTGTTATAAATGATTATTTAAAACGATTTGTACGAATGGTTTATATAGTTTGTATTTTATATAGTTTGTATATTTTATATAATATTTTTATAATGGAGTAAAGTTTTCATTAAATCAAAATTTTTATTGTTGTTAAGCACCCAAAAGGGTGTTTATCTGTATATGTTAGATTTGGCATAAATTACTATCGTAAAAGGCTGTGATATTGATATGATTATCGAAGTTAAAGATGTGAACAAGGTATACAAAAACGGAAAGATTGAAGTCAGAGCGCTGAATAAAGTTAATCTCTCTGTGGAGCGGGGGGAATTTGTGTCAATTATGGGTCCCTCGGGCTCCGGCAAGTCAACCCTTATGAATATCCTGGGGTGTCTTGACAGGGCAACATCAGGCAAATACATACTTGACGGAATGGACGTATCCAATCTTAATGACGTGGAGCTTGCCAGGATCAGAAATTTAAAGATAGGCTTTGTATTTCAGTCATTCAATCTTCTTCCGAGAATGACCGCTCTTCGAAATGTTGAACTTCCGATGATATACGCCAAAGTTAACGCAAAGGAAAGAAAAAGAAGAGCGGAAATGGCATTGGAAAGAGTGGGGCTAAAAGACAGAATGAACCACAAACCCAACGAGATGTCAGGAGGTCAAAAACAGAGGGTGGCCATAGCAAGGGCGCTGGTGAACGATCCTGCGATTATTCTGGCGGATGAGCCCACAGGAAACCTTGACAGCTACTCGGGAGAAGAAATCATGGACCTGTTTCAGGAGTTGAACCGGGAGGGGGTTACAATAATCCTGGTTACCCATGAGCCGGATATTGCACAGCATACAAAGCGGATTGTAACCTTCAGGGATGGACATTTGAAAAGCGATGTGACAGTGCAAAAGCCTCTTGATGCAAAAGAGGTCATGAGAAGATTACGTATGGAAATGGAGGCGGCGACATGAAGAAAGTTGTGAAAATTATAATAGTAATAGCAGTTCTTGGAGGACTTGTAGGGTTAACCTATCTTTTGAGCGGCAATATGGAGCAGGTGTTTAGCAGCAGTACCGTTTACAGTGTAAAAACCGTCGAAATCGGGAAGGGCAGCATATCTTCGTCGGTTTCGGCTTCGGGAAAAATTGAGGAAGTTGATTCCTATGATGTCTATATAGACAATCCTGTAAAGGTTAAGAAGCTTTTGGTTGAAAAATACCAAAAGGTGTCAAAGGGACAACAGCTTGTGGAGTTCGATATTGAGGATATGGAAACGGAGCTTGAAAAGCTTAAAATAAACAAAAAAGTTCAGGAGCTTTCTCAGAACTCTCCGACGGTTGATGCCGAGATAAAAAGGGCCGAGTCGGCGGTAAAAAGCGCGGAGCAGGCTTTAAGCGACGCTGAAAAGAAATACGAGGACAGCAAAAAACTTTTTGAAGCACAGGCAATATCAAAAAGTGAACTGGATATGGCTGAAAATGCCGTAAGAGATGCAAGAACCGCGCTGGAGAATGCAACAGTTGCCTATAATGCCGCCGTAGAAAGCAAAGACGTGGACCAAAAGGTAAAAAAAGAGAACCTCAACGCCCTTATACTTAGTATAAGCGACCTTGAGAAGAAAATTCAAAAGACAAAGGAATCAATGTTTTGCCCGTTTGACGGGATTGTTACCGAGATAAATATTCAGGAGGGAGCTTATACAAGCAATATGCAGCCTGCCTTCAGGATTGTCAATCTTGACAAGCTAAAGGTAAAGGCCATGGTAAACGAATACAATATAAAAGATGTAAAAGTGGGACAGAAAGTCAGAATCACCGGAGATGCCATCAGGGAAGATGTCGAGGTTTTCGGAGTGGTGGAAAGTATTTCACCGGTTGCAAAAACAAATATGACAGCCTCGGGCGAAGAAGTTGTAATTGAAGTGGACATATCGATAGACAATACTGCTTTGAACCTGAAACCGGGACTTAGTGTCGATTGTGAAATATTAACCGATGAGAAAAAAGATGTAGTTGTGGTGCCCATGGGAGTCTTAAAGACTGACAAGGACGGAAACGAATATGTGCTGCTGGTGGACAAAGAGAAAGGTGTCCTTATGCAGCGAAATGTAAAGCTTGGTATTATCTCCGACATGACTGCCGAGGTGTTGGAAGGGCTTGCGGAAGGAGATATTGTTGTCGATGATCCACAGTCGTTCCACAAGGATGGATCTAAAGTCAGGATAATTGAATAGTTGAAAAGAGGTGCTAAAATGAGCTTTCTTGAAAGTATCAGACAGGCGCTGGACAGCCTTAAAGCAAACAAGCTGAGATCCATTCTTACCATGCTGGGAATTGTCATGGGTGTGTTTTCGATTATTACCATAATGGCGATTGGAAATGCCACTGAAGAGTATATTAACAGCCAATTTGAAAAAATCGGTGCCAATGTGCTTACCGTAGGCTACAAAAATATGAATGTCGACAGTGATGAGATGCTGTATCTTAAGGATATTGAAACAGTGAAAAGGGCTGCGCCGGAAATAAAAAATGTTACAACTTATATTCAGCATAGGGGAACACTGCGAATTGATACAAAAACAAGAAGTGCTTTGGTGTATGGAACCACGGCCCAGTACAAGGACATTACGCCTATGGAGATGGCTGCGGGAAGATTTTTCACTGATTTTGACATATCTTCGAGACAGAAGGTTGTAGTTGTTGATGAATACTTTGCAAAAAGATATTTCAACAGGCTGGACATAGTAGGTGAAGTCCTGCAATTTAAAGCGCCTTCCGGGAACTATAAGGTAAAGGTGATTGGGGTTGCAAAAGCTATTAATGACGCCATGGCAAATTTATTGGACAATGAAAACTTTCCGACTCAAATATATATGCCCATTACCACGGTTCAGCAAATGTATTACAATAATGAAGCTTTAGACAGTATTCTTGTTGCGCTGGACAAGGAAGTAGACTATAAGGAAGTCGGGAACAGAATAGTAAGGGCTTTGGAGATGAGCAAAGGTAAGAAAGACATATATATGACATACAGTACACAGGATTCTCAGGAAATACTTTCAAGTATAATCGGTGTTGTATCGGCGGTGCTTTTGGTCATTGCAATTATTACCCTCATAGTCGGAGGTATAGGTATTATAAACATATTGCTTGTTTCCGTGACGGAAAGAATAAGGGAAATAGGCATCAGGAAGGCATTGGGAGCCCAGAAAAAGGACATAATTTTTCAGTTTATCACAGAATCAATTATTATGACGGGAATAAGCGGCAGTATAGGAATATTTCTTGGAGTTTTGGGAGGCAATATAATTTCTCAGGCTATTCAAATTCCGCCGGTGATTGATGTTCCTGTAATTATCGGGGTATTTTTAGGGTCGGTGGTATTGGGTCTCGTATTTGGTGTGTATCCTGCAAAGAAAGCGGCTGACCTGGATCCTATAGAATCTCTCAGGTATGAATAGCGAGCTTTCTGAGGTATGAATAGCGGGATTTCAAGAGGTTAATAACAAGAAAATGCAACTGGCTAATGGAATGCAAATAAACTTATGAGATAAACTTATGAGATGGCAAGCAGACTATGGATACCAAAATAAATAGAGGATATGAAGCAAATAAAAAATAATAAGTAAAATAATAAGTGAATGAAATAATAAGTGAATGCCAAAAAGCTCTGGACACTTTAAATCCAGAGCTTTTTACAATTGGGTTTATTCATTTTTTATGGTTGTTTCTTATCTGTCATCCCGCCTGAATATTCGCGGGAATGTCTGGTCAAGTTCATCGAAAAAGTCGATCCATGGATTTCGGTTGGAAGAATTCTCATTGGGGATATCCGGAATGTCGTCGACAATATCCTCCAAATCCGGCACTTCTGCGGGACCGTGGACATTGCAGTACTCTCCTTCCGGAAGTTCATATATCAAATCAGCAGGTGCTTTTTCGCCGGGCTTGACCGGCACATAAGGAACCGGACGCCTTATAAACACCTTTTCTTCCACTGAACTTTCAGGACAGTATTCACCGGCAAGCAGAGATTTGCCGTTGGCGTCGGTACTGTCCTTGCAAACCCGTGCTTTGACGTGGACGTCGCATAAATTATCATCGGAAGGCTCCGTACCTTTGATAAACAGTTCAGTTCTGACTGCGGAACCCCTTGGATCACTGGCACACAAATCTGTCGCAATTTTCCCGGAGTAGATGCATATTCTCTTTCTGACAATGCCTTCGGGTTCAGCAAACGGAATCGGCTCCAATTTCTCGTGTACTTTTTCCATAACATCATGCCATATTTGCAGCGCCCTGTTTGATTCAGCGCTTGAGATGCTGACATTGTAGTCATAACCGTACCAGACAGCTCCAACGTAATAAGGAGAAAAGCCTACGAACCATTTGTCAAAGTTCTGGCTGGTGGTACCGGTCTTACCCGCTGTGGGCATTTTCCCGTTTTGCAGCTGACCAAGTCCGACGGCAGTTCCACCTGATTCACTTACCACGCTTTTCAGCATGTCAACCATAACATATGCGGCAGTCTCGTCATAGACGATGGTGCTTTTTGGCTTCTTTTCCAGAATGACATTGCCTTTCATATCCAAAACTTTTGTATAGGTCATCGGTTCATAATATATACCTTTGCTGACGAAAGGCACATATGCCGCTGCCATTTGAAGGGGGTTTACACCTTGGTTAAGTCCACCCAGAGCCAGCGACAGGTATCTTTCATTGTCCCTGTTTAAATTAACTTTGTCAAGATATTCTAAAGACAAATCAGGGCCTAAAATATCCTGCCATACTTTGGCGGCCACTACGTTTACGGACCTTTTTATGGCGTTGCGGATGGTGGTAAGTCCGGCGTATGAGTAGTCAAAATTGTTGGGATATGCACCTTTGTCCACTCCCAGCATATACACGGGAACGTCGTCTACGATTGTTGCAGCGGTTATTCTTCTTTCATTTATGGCAGGCCCGTAAATGGCAATAGGTTTGAAAGTCGAACCCGGCTGCCTCTGCACCTGGGGATCCGATGCCCTGTTAAGAGGTGCGCCTATTTTTTCCCCAGAGCCTCCGTACAGGGCTCTGACATAACCGTTGGGGTCCATTATTACCATGGCTGCCTGGGGAGTCTGGCTTGTCTTTTTGTTTACTTTTGTGAAATATTTTTCATCCGTAAACACTTCGTCCATTGCTTTTTGAATATCAGGATCCATTGTGGTATATATTTGGAGTCCACCGTTATAAATCATTCTTATGGCCACTTCTTCCGAATAACCCTGTGCCATAAGATCCCTTTTTACGTCTTTTACAACCTGATCTATAAAGTAGGGCTGATTGCTGGCGTTTTCCGCTGTACGCTTGTTTGATTCGGCGAATTTCAGTTCTTCATTTATGGCCTTCTGGTATTCAGCTTCGGTTATATATCCCTGATCCAGCATTTCTTTTAATATGATTCTCTGGCGCTTGATATTGTTTTCTCTCCCTTTTTCGGTAAAAGGATCATATTTGCCGGGCAAATTCGTGATTCCGGCAAGAGAAGCGCATTCAGCAAGGGTGAGTTCGCTTACGTCCTTGTTGAAATAAGTTTGTGCGGCAGCCTGAACTCCATAGCAGTTCTGTCCCATATATATGAGATTTAAATAAAGTTCCAGTATCTGGTCTTTGCTGAGATTGCGCTCAAGACTTAAGGCGAGTTTCCATTCCTGAATCTTTCTTTTGACCGACCTTTCGTCATTGCCGGTAAGGTTTTTTATTACCTGCTGGGTAATGGTACTACCGCCGTAAGATGATGCTCCGGGCTTGAAGAAATTTATTACCGCTCCTGCTATTCTTTTCACATCTATGCCGGGATGCTTGTAAAAACGTTTATCTTCAATTGCAACGAAAGCGTCTTTTAAGTCCTGTGGTATATCTTTAAAGTCAACCATTTCCCTGTTTTTGTCCCCTTGTAGAGCCATAATCTCGTTGCCGTTGCAGTCATACACACGGGTGGTGAACCCTGTAAGCACCAGCTGCTCGGCAGTGAGGTCTTCTGTAGTTGCAACATAAGCCAACGTCATACCTGCCAGTATACCTCCGATGATAACCGAAAAGACGACGGCAAAAAAGACGATGACCCTGAAGATCGACAATATTATTCTACCAGTTTTATTGGTCCGCTTCTTTTTTGAACTTTTTTGAGTTCTCCTTGAAGCAGTTTCCGTTCTCGAGTTCATGAAAGTTCCTCTCCTTCTTTGCAAAAGAAAATATTGTTTGCCGGTATTCCATTTGTTTTCTTTTAAATCTCTTTATTAATTAAATTCTGGTCTAAACTTATTACATTATAACACAAAAATGATAAGTGATAAAAATTCTTTGCAATTTATTTGGATAACAGACACTCACCGAGTACAAGCTTTGGGCATAAAATAGGTAAAGGAGGGTTTTTTTATGAGAAGAAAAGCCAAACATTACCGGAGACTTTGGTATTTTAAAAGAAACAGGGCAAAAATTAAAACGTACATAATAATTGCAATAATCATTATTTCCCTCGCGCTTGTTATAATTTTTGCTGAAAGCAGGCTGAGACGAAGCATTCTTCAAATATCCGAATATAGGACAAAATCCATAATAAATCATGTGGTAAGCAAAGCAGTAAACGAAAGCTTTCATGAAAATATAAATTATGATGAGATTGTAATAATCAACAGAGACGAAAATGACAGAATAGATTCCATACAAACAGATATTGTAAAGCTCAACAGAATATATGCCGATTTGTCTCTTGACATTCAAAAAAAGCTTTTGGAGCTTTCTGAAGAGAAAATATCAATTCCTTTGGGGGCGGTATTCGGGAAATCTTTATTTGCTGCCGGAGGACCGAAAATCAATGTCAGGGTGATTCCCACGGGCAGTGTGGAAACAGACTTTGAATCGGAATTTGTCAGTGCGGGAATCAATCAGACAAGACACAGAATATACCTCGAGGTAAAAACCACTGTTGGAATTGTAGTGCCGTTTACGGATAAAAAAACAGAAATAACGACAAGAATACCTGTGGCTGAAACAGTAATTATCGGCGATGTTCCGGAGTTTTACATAGACAGGGACGGCGGTAAGTGACAACGGCCGGGCAAAGCAAAATAAAGTCAGATGAAAACATGGCTTCACCTGACCTGTGTAATTTCCAAGTTTTATGTTCTTCTTTTGCAAATTCATTTTTGAAATTTAATCCTGTACATTTATCGAGGCATATTATGCAGAAGTATGGGATTTGTCACCATCTTTGTCTTTAACGTTTTTATTGTTTTTTGAAACACTGCCGTCTGAATTTTGCGCATTTGAAGCGGACACCATTTTGCAGTTTCCTTCAAATATACTGCCTTCATCGGATATGAGGCTTTGAACCAGTATATCTCCGTAAAGCTGGGCAGTTGACAGTATCCTCAGTACTCCCTTGGCTTCAATATTTCCGTCAACTCTGCCTGACATGTAAACATTGTTGGCAGATATATTTCCGTTAATATTGGCATCTTTGCCTATGTAGACATCACCTTTTACTTTAACGTTCCCCTTAATCTTTCCGTCGATTCTGACGGTTCCTTCCGTCTCGATATTGCCTTCCAAAAAGGTATTTACTCCTATAAGCGTGTCAAAAACATCCGGGCTTGAATTCTCTTTTTTATTAAACATGCTTAACCTCCCTTTGACAACTTGTCATTTGATTCCCTATTTGTTGTCCAGATACTGAAGCGGGTCTACAGGAACACCGTTGAGTCTTACTTCAAAATGCAGATGGGGACCTGTGCTTCTTCCGGTGCTGCCGACCGTCGCTATTTTATCTCCCTTTTTGACAGTTTGTCCCTCTTTGACCAGAAGTGTCTGGCAATGGCCGTAAAGTGTGCTAAGACCGTACCCGTGGTCGATAATGACACATTTGCCGTAATTGCCGTACCAGTCTGAAAGAGTAACTTTTCCAGTGGCTGAAGCCAATATTGTTGTACCATAGTCTGCTGCAATATCGATGCCTTCATGTACTTTCTGGGAGAAGTTAAAAGGATCCGAGCGGGTTCCGAAACGAGAACTGATTCTTCCGGAAGCCGGCCAGAGAGTCGGAATGGAGTCTATGTATTGTTTCAGCTTGGATTGGGTTTCGCTTAAACTGCTAAGAATATCAGCGTCATCACCGTTAATTTCTTCGAGTTTGTCTAAAATGCCTTTGAGTTTGTTTATATCGTTTATAAAGGCACGATCATCTCTAAGACCGGATCTTGAAGCTGTAACGTTTTCCATGCTGCCGTCGATGTATTTTGCGGTCATATCCCTGTAGAGAGTTGTGAAATTTTTGATTAGCTTGTCCTGCTCTTCAACTTTCCTGATATAGGACTGAATGATTTCCTCTCTCTCGGTAATCAAGTTCATTTGCTGGTTGTTGACGGCAATAACCTTTTTTCTGTCTTCATTTAACACACGGTTTTCGTATATCAAATATGTAATCAAAATCCCGGAGCATATAAACATGGTCAGCAGAATTGCACCGAGAGCCATCAACTTGTACTTTACAGAAGAGATTTTAAATACCTTTATCTCATCTGTATTGTGAGGTATAACAACTATTGACAAATATTTACTTTCTTTTCTCTGGCTTGATTTTTTCATAACAACCGCCTTTTGTTCTTTTTATTTTTTATTAATTTATTTTTACAATGTAACCTTATTTATTATATCATTGAAAAAATTAAAGTCAAAGCGGGTTTAAAATAATATAAAATTGTATTTATTAATTTGATATAAAAATCTGAAAATACATATTCTTCAATATTATATACAAAAATTCGCATTGTTATAACGAATCAGAAAATGCCCCACACTCTAATTATTTACAAAAAGATTTGAATTGTGAAAAGTATATGGTAAAATAGAATATGACTAAAATTAATTGTTTTTTTTCTGTTTTTATTGCTTTTTTGAGAAAAAAGATAATTTACGGAAGTGTAGAGGCTGTTTGCTCATTAAAACTTGTTAAAAGGGGTGTTTAAAATGGGTTTGATAAACTTTATCAAAGGACAATTCATTGAAGTTATCGAATGGACGGATTCTTCTGCAGATACCATAGTTTACCGCTTTCCTGTAGCAAACAAGGAAATAAAAATGGGAGCCCAGCTAACTGTGAGAGAATCGCAGGTGGCTATATTCATAAACGAAGGTCAGTTGGCGGACGTTTTTGAACCTGGAAGATACGAACTTACGACTGAAAACTTGCCGATTCTGACAAAGCTGAAATCATGGAAGTACGGATTTAATTCACCTTTTAAAGCAGAAGTGTATTTTATAAACACCAGACTGTTTACCGAACAGACTTGGGGTACCCAGTCACCCCTTCCGATGTTGGATCCTATGTTCGGCCCAATTGAGGTCGGAGCAAGGGGAACATATGCCTTCAGAGTGTCAGACCCGGTAAAATTCTTAAAAGACGTGTCAGGAACAAGGGGTACCATGGCAACTCAGGATTTGACCAGGACTTTAAGGTCATATATTATGACGTACCTTAAAGATACGGTTGCAGAATCCAAAAAGTCCTTCTTTGAGATGCAGAGCAACATGCCTGAGTTTGCCGAAATGGTTAAGGTGCATGCAAAGAGCAAATTTGAAGCTCTTGGGCTTGAACTGGTTGAATTTACGATTGAATCGCTGATTCTTCCGGAAGAGCTCAGAAAAGCTTACCAGGAAGGCGCACAGATAAATTTGATGGGCGGTATGGACACTTACGCCAAAAAGAGAGCTCTCGACGCAATGAACTCAGCCGCGTCAAACCAGGGGGGTGGCTCTTTTGCAAGCATGGGTGCCGGAATGGGAGCCGGAGCTGCGATAGGCAATATAATGGGACAGGTTTTTGGCGGAGGTTTTCAGCAGAATCCCCAATACTATCAGCCTCAGCCACAGCCTCAGGTGCAGCCTCCGCAGCAGAGTGTGGTGTGTCCTTCGTGTAAAACCGGTGTGCCCGCCGGGACAAAATTCTGTCCAAACTGCGGCAAGTCTCTTGTGGAAGAGAAGGACAGGTGTATTAAATGCAATCATGAGATCAGCAAAGGAGCAAAGTTCTGTCCTGAATGCGGAGAAAAGCAGGAGGTAGTGTGCAACAACTGCGGTGCGAAGCTTTCACCGGGAACAAAATTCTGTTCCGAATGCGGAACAAAGGTAGAGTAATTGAGTTTTTGCAAAAAAATGGCAGAAAATAATGGTAAAAATTGCAACAGGGATATTGACCTCAAAAATTATTTGTGATAGAATATTTTAGAAAATTGAATATAGTGGTTTGCAGGTTCGTGCATATTTTTATGCCGATTAAAAGGGAAGCAGGTGAGATTCCTGCACGGTCCCGCCGCTGTGATGGGGAGACTCTTCAGATTATTGCCACTGGGAGACTGGGAAGGCATGAAGAGTTGATGAACCTAAGTCAGAAGACCTGCCTGCAGACAACACCGGAAACTCTACGAGCGATAGGGGAGGTGTATGATTTGCGTAACTGCAACGAACAGCAGCCTCTTAATCTCTGCGTAGGTTAGGAGGCTTAATTTTTTGTGATTTTATGATACTTTATGATGTTTCAAATCCTTTTATAAGTGACCTTTTATAAATGGTACTGTTATCCTTTTATAATTTCGTTTTATTGTAATCTCGTTTTATTTTTGAAGGGAGAGTAACGTATGAGGAATAAAAGGAGTATGATTTTAAAAAGAAAGATACTGCCGCTGTTAACGGCGTTAATTTTGATTTTTGCTTTTTCTTCATGCAATAAAAACAATAAAAACGGGCCAACTGATGGGGCCGGTGATAATAATAACGGATACAGTGTAACTTTGAAGGATTCCTATGACAGGGAAGTCAACCTGGACAAAGAACCTGAAAGGATAGTCTCAGTTGCCCCCAACATAACGGAGATAATTTTTGCGTTGGGCAAGCAGGACAAGCTGGTGGGACGGACGGATTTTTGCGATTATCCGGAAGAGGCGAAGAACATCGAGTCAATAGGAAATATAGACCAGCCGAATGTGGAAAAGATAGTTGAACTTCAGCCGGATGTGGTTATAGCATCTTCCATCTTTACGAAAGAGATGCTGCAAAAGCTTGAGGAGGCCAATATCAAGGTGGCTATCTTTCAGGCCGAGAAGGACTTTGAAGGTGTCTACAACATGATCGAAAAGATTGGTCTTTTGCTGAACGCCCGGGAAGAGGCAAAGAATGTTGTGACGGAAATGAAGGAAAAAATAGAGTTTGTAAAGAGCAAGGTCGACGGCCTTGAAAAGCCCAGTGTTTATTATGTTCTTGGCTATGGCGAGTTTGGGGATTATACCGCAGGAAGGGACACATTTATCAGCCGCATGATTGGGATGGCTGGAGGAAAGAACGCGGCGGATGATGTGGAAGGCTGGAAATACAACATAGAAAGCCTCCTTGAAAAGGATCCTGACATACTTATATGCTCAAAATATTATGATACAAAAGAAGGAATAAAAAATACCGACGGATACAAGGAACTTTCCGCGGTAAAAAACGGAAAGCTTTTTGAGATAGACAACAATATGCTGGACAGGCAGGGGCCGAGAATTGCCGACGGGGTTTTGGAACTTGCTAAAATAATTCATCCTGAAGTTTTTAAATGAAACGGAGAAATATAGATGACGTTTGGGGATAAAAAGTATAGATACAGGTTTGCCTTGATTTCTGGAATTTTGCTTTTATTTTTTCTGGTGCTGTTTTCGGCGACAGTGGGTGCTGCCAATATATCAATATTTGACGCTCTGCGTATTTTGGTTCGCAGGATACCTTTTGCCGGAAGATTTGTGCCGGCAGGAGAAATAAGCAGGACCCATGAGCTTATAGTGCTCAACATAAGGCTTCCCAGAGTTATTGCCGCCGCAATCATAGGGGCGGGTCTTTCAGCGGTTGGAGCAACGTACCAGGGAATGTTTGCAAATCCCATGGCCGACCCTTATGTTTTGGGAGTATCGGCGGGAGCGGCCCTGGGAGCTTCGATTGCTATTGTGATGGGAACCGACAAGGTGGTTGGAGGGTTTGGCATTATTACGGCAGTTGCTTTTGTTTTTGCGCTTCTTACGGTTTTTATCGTTTTTAACATAGCAAAAACCGGAGTCAAACTGTCCAACACCCATCTTTTGCTTGCCGGGGTGGCGGTCAGCTTTTTTGCATCTTCCGTTATGTCGGTATTGATGGTTTTGAATCGTGACAAAGTGTCAAATATTACATATTGGATGATGGGAAGCATAGCCTTTACCTCCTGGAGGCAGGTGCTGATACTTGCTCCCCTGGTTGTGGCAGGCATAGTTGTTGTTTGCGTTTTTGCCAGGGAGCTTAACATAATTGCCGTCGGAGAGGATGAGGCAAGAAGTCTTGGTGTTGAGGTGGAGAAGGTAAAAAAGCTGCTGCTTGTAGTTTGCTCGGTTGTTGTTGCGGCCTGTGTGGCGGTAAGCGGCGTTATTGGTTTTGTGGGACTGATTGTTCCGCATACGGTAAGACTGATATCCCGTTCGGACAACAGGGTGGTTCTTCCCTTTTCGGCAATAGGAGGGGGAATGTTTCTGGTACTGTGTGACACAATATCCAGGATTCCCACGGCGGAAATTCCAGTGGGCGTGCTGACATCAATGTTTGGTGCCCCGTATTTTATTTCGGTTTTGATAAGAAACAAGAAGAAGGTGGTTTGATTGAGGCAGGGCAAGGCATATTCAATTGAGGTAAGGGATATAGAAGTATCCTTTGGAGATTTAAATGTGCTAAAGGGCATATCCTTGCAGATGGAGAAAGGCAGGTTTTACGGGATTCTTGGCCCAAACGGGTCAGGGAAAACCACGCTTTTAAAGAGCATGGCAAGAGCTCTTCGACCGCAAAAAGGCGCAATATATGTTAACGGTGAAGATATCAGCAGAATGAAGGCGAGGGAGCTTTCGAAAAAAATTGCATGCCTCTATCAAAGCACCGGTATTGCCTGTGATTATCCGGTTATGGATGTTGTGCTTATGGGAAGATACCCTTATATAAAGAGGTTTCAGACTGAAAGCGCCAAAGATTGGGAGATTGCCAAAAAGGCCATGATTGCTTCAAATGTGTGGCACCTTAAAGACAGGCGGATTAATGAGATAAGCGGAGGAGAGAGGCAGAGAGTTTTCATTGCCCGGGCCTTGGTGCAGGAGACCGATATAGTGCTTCTGGATGAGCCGATTTCCCACCTTGACATTCAGCACCAGATAGAGATTTTGGAACTTGTGGGAAAAATGGCCCGGGAGGGAAAAACAATTATTGCGGTCCTGCATGATTTGAATTTTGCCTCTATGTACTGCGACCATTTGATAATGCTCAAGGATGGAAAGGTTATTGCGCAGGGAGAGCCGCAAAAGGTTCTTACGGAAGAGACCGTAAACAAGGTATATGGTGTAAAGCCTTTCATAATTGAAGGGATGGACGGCAGCAGGCCTTATATCTTGCCTTTGAAAAGGCAGGGAGCATGATGAAAAATTTTGGAATGGAAGGTATAAACAATAGAAATATGTGGTAATAATTAATTAAGGAGAACTGATTCAAATTCTTGTCCCTCAACAGGGCTTTTTTTTTGCCGTAAATTCCTGTGGGGATTTAAGTTGTTTTGGAGATTGGTTGTTTAACTTGGGAGTAAAGTTGTGTATAATAAACGTTGGATTTAAGGAAGATGTTTTGGGATTTTTATAGGGTTTTAATATTATGCTTTATTTTGATTTTATGTAATGTACATAACGTTTTATATAACAGACGGGAAACACATGAAAGGCGGTATAAGCTTTGGATTTGGTAAAGAAAAATGAGGTTTATACTATTGACATTACCGGAATGACCCATGAAGGGCAGGGAGTCGGAAGGATAGACAATTTCACGGTTTTTGTGGACGGCCCGGTTGAAGGGGAAAAGGTGGAGATAAAGATTATAAAGGTGAAAAAGAGTTATGCCATTGGCAAACTCCTTCAAGTTTTGGAGCCTTCCTCCGACAGGACGGAGCCTTTTTGCCCTTCGTACAAAAGGTGTGGAGGATGCAGTCTTCAGCACATGAATTATGAAGCAAGTCTTAGATTCAAGACCAACGTTGTAAGGGAAAGCATCAGAAGAATCGGCGGGCTGGAGAATGTCGTGGTACATGATACCGTTGGGATGGAGCAGCCGGTAAACTATAGGAACAAAGCCCAATATCCGATAGGAAGGTATAAGGATGGAATCAGGGCGGGATTTTACGCAAAAAGATCGCATGAGATTATTGACTGTGCCACCTGTACCATTCAGCATTCTGTAAGTGACAGGGTAAGGGCTGTTGTCAAGGAGTATATAGAGAAAAACAATATAAGTACATATGATGAAATTACCGGAGAAGGCTTGGTCCGGCACATTATGACCCGTGTGGGGTTTAAGACCGGCGAGGTAATGGTGGTTCTGGTCATTAACGGAAGAAACATCCCCAGTCAGAAAAAGCTGGTGGACAGGCTGGTAAAAGAGATTCCGGAGATAAAGAGTGTTGTTTTGAATGTTAATACAAAGAGGACCAATGTTATTTTGGGTGATGAGAATATAGTCGTCTATGGAAGGGATACCATTACTGATTATATAGGAGAGTTTAAGTTTAATATATCGCCGCTGTCTTTTTTTCAGGTGAATCCTGTTCAAACGGAAGTGCTGTATCGAAAGGCGTTGGATTATGCGCAGCTTACAGGCAAGGAGACTGTTTTTGATTTGTATTGCGGTATAGGCACTATTTCGCTGTTTTTGTCAAAGAAGGCGAAAAGGATTTATGGTGTTGAAGTTGTTGAGGCGGCAGTGAAGGATGCGTGGGAAAATGCCAAGGTTAACGGAGTGGAAAATGCGGAGTTTATAGTTGGAGAAGCGGAAAAGGTAATACCCGAGATGTATGAAAAGGGCGTGCGCGCGGATGTTGTGGTGGTTGACCCTCCAAGGAAGGGATGCGATGAGGCAGTGCTGAAGACTTTGGTGGATATGAAGCCGGAGAGGATTGTTTATGTGTCCTGCAATCCGGCGACACTGGCAAGGGATTTGAAGTACTTGGCGGAAGGCGGGTTTGAGGTTCGGGAGGTTCAACCTGTGGACATGTTCCCGTGGACGTATCACGTGGAGTGCGTTGCGTTGATAGAGAAGAAATAGCTTGAAATCAAAGGCTTGGGGCAATTTGCCCCTTTTTTTCATGTGTGTTTTATGTTTCCGTAGACTAAGGTTTTGAGGGGATTTGAACCCCCGGGGGTGCACTTTTTGGCAAATATAAATTGAGAGATAGAAATATGAGGGGGAGTTGGTGAAGGTATGAGAGTATGCAAGATTTATGAAATTGCATGAACAAAATACACTTTATATCAACAAGAATGGAAGGCTATGTGCTTTTTTGTTGTATTAATGCATAAATTTAATTTCATTCATGTGTTGCTAAACAAAATAATTGACAGTATAAAATAAAACGTTTATACTTAGAGAAGATTTTCACTTATTATGGGGTGGGAAAGATGAAAATTTCAGAACAAATTAAGGTACTGTGCGTTAGAAGTAATATCAGTGTAGCAGAATTAGCAAGGAGGTTAGGAAAATCTCCTCAAAATCTTAATTCAAAACTAAAAAGAGAAAGTTTTACAATAGCAGAATTAGAACAAATAGCAGAAGCTGTTGAAGCAAAATTTGAGAGAAACTTTATACTAACAAATGGTGAAAAAGTATAGACAAGAGAGGGATTTTAAATGAAATTTGAATTAGGAGAACTGTTTTGTGGTCCTGGAGGGCTGGCTTATGGAGCAAAAACAGCAGAAATAGAAAATAAGGAATATAGAATAATTCATAAATGGGCAAATGACTATGACAGAGATACTTGTGATACTTACATACACAATATATGTCCGGATAATCCTGAATCGGTTATATGTCAGGATGTAAGGAAGTTGAACATAGATTCTTTGCAACCCATAGATGCCCTTGCATTTGGTTTTCCATGCAATGACTTTTCGGTTGTAGGCGAACAAAAAGGATTTAATGGAGAATATGGACCATTGTACACTTATGGGGTAAAAGTATTGAAAAAGTTCAAACCAATGTGGTTTCTTGCTGAAAATGTAGGCGGTTTAAAGTCGGCAAATGATGGTGGAGCGTTTAAAAAGATACTTAATGATTTAGGAGAGGCTGGATATAGATTATATCCTCATTTATATAAGTTTGAAGAATATGGTATACCGCAGGCACGTCATAGAATAATTATTATAGGTATTAGAAAAGATTTACCGTATGAATTTAAAGTTCCTTCTCCGGTTCCGTATAAAGACTTAGATAATACCTGTAGAACAGCATTAGAAGTACCACCAATTCCGAAAGATGCACCGAATAATGAATTGACAAGACAATCAGCAATAGTAACAGAGAGATTAAAATATATAAGACCTGGAGAAAATGCTTTCACGGCAGATTTACCTGAGCATCTTCGATTGAATGTTAAAGGGGCAAAGATAAGTCAAATATATAAAAGATTAGATCCTAATAGACCAGCCTATACAGTAACAGGTTCAGGCGGCGGTGGAACTCATATATATCATTATGCTGAGCCAAGAGCATTAACTAATAGGGAAAGAGCAAGACTGCAGACATTTCCAGATGATTATTTATTTAAGGGTTCAAAGGAAAGTGTAAGAAGGCAGATAGGGATGGCAGTCCCAGCTAAAGGAGCAAAGATAATATTTGAAGCTGTATTAAGAACATTTGCAGGTATTGAATATGAAAATGTTCCATGTAATGTTAATGAATAGGGGGTAGCAGGTTTGTTAAATTACTGGTGGGTAACAAGACCAAAGCGAAAATTAAATTCTGTTCCTGAAGTATTATCAGCATTTGCTGAATTATCATTAGATCAAGAATGGCAGGGACAGAGAGAGTCTCATTTATCTTTTGAAGATGCCTTAGAGCAGGCAGGTTTAAAGCGTAAAGGGGAACGCAGAGATCAGACAGGCGGAGGAGCACGAACATATAAGGCATGGCTTACAAGCTTAGGGTTGATATTCACACAGGAATCAACAGGAAAGATAAAGTTAACATTAGCAGGTGAAGCCATAATGGCAGGTGACTCTCCTGTTGAAGTTTTGAAAAACCAAATTTTAAAATATCAGTTTCCATCTTCTTTTTCATTGAGCAGAGGAGTTCAAGTCGCCCCAAGATTTAAAATCAGACCATTTAGATTTTTATTGAGACTATTAAATGATCCAGAGATAGAATATTTGACAGAAGAGGAAATTGCAAAAATTATAGTTACGAAGGCAGAAAATGAAACAGATAAATGTTATAGATATATTGTAGGTAAAATTTTAGAATTCAGACAAAGCGGCGATATGATTCATGAAGAAGATTTTTTTGATAAATATAAATCTTCAAAAGGTGATATCAATCTTGAACATCCATATAGGCATTTAATGGATTTAGCAAATACTATTGTAAACTGGTTAGAATATACACAGCTTGTAAAAAGAGATAATGGTGAAGTACGTATTCTTGAAGATAAACGATTAGAAGTTCAGCAGATTTTATCTGTTTCACCGCCTTTTATTGATCGACCTGAACAACATGAATATTTTCAAAGAAAATACGGCCTTGACCCTAAGCACAAGAAAGATACTAGAAATCTTACAGAAACTAAGACTATTACAGCTAAAATTATTGCTGAACAGAAGATTAAAAAAGCATATATTGTTGAATCTTTAAAACAGCCGATAACCAAAATAACGACAGATCTTATAGATAAAATTTCTGAGCAGACAGGTTTTGAGGACAAGCTGGTAGAAGAAACCCTTTTGAAACTGTATCCAAGAGGGTCTGTTGGTGCATTTATGACAGAGTACTTTGAAATGGCTTTTAAAGGGAGAGATGAGGCTTCAGACTTTGAAAAAGCAACTGTGCAATTATTTCAAAATGTTTTTGGTTTTGAAGCAAAACATGTAGGACCTATAGGCCTTACGCCTGATGTTTTAATTTTATCTGATAAAGATGGATATCAGGCTATTATAGATAATAAGGCATACAGTAAATATACAATTAGCAATGACCATCATAATAGAATGGTTCACAATTATATAGGAAATTTAAATCGTTATAGTAATTCTAGTGATCCGCTTGCCTTTTTTTCATATATTGCAGGTGGCTTTGGAAAGAACATTAATTCTCAAATTATAGATATTGTTAATGCTACTGGTGTTTCTGGTTCAGCAATGAGTGTATCTAATATGATTAAACTTGTTGAATCATACGAGTCCAAGCATTATACACATAAAAACATTAGAGATATATTTTCTGTTAATAGGCAGATATTGTTATCTGATTTATAACCGAATTATAAGAATATGAACAAAAGCAAAAATCCACTTTGACAGATAATTTATCAAAGTGGATTTTAAATTAAATTATTTCAAGAAGAATATCTGTTGGGGATGTCCAAGTAACTCTTACTAAATTGTTAGTTGTTGCATTTTGACTCGCATACCATGCCCCAATCATCTTAAGATTACCATGTACAGAAAATTGTTTAGCATATATATCTCCAGCAGTTGAAGAACCTTGGGCCAGAAGCGTTACGTTATTTAAAAAACCATCAACAGATGAAGCACGAAATAAATTATATCCCAGGCCTGTAGCAGAATAATTCGAGTTAAATATATTAAATGCTTTAGCATATGGTTTGGGTAAAGGAATATATCCTTCTCCGTAGATAATATCTCTCGTATTTGTATACCGATAATCTCCCCAACCAAGATGAGAAGGCTTTAATTGTATTGTATAACTGTTTCCAGCAATGGCCACTAGCATCAACCCCTTTATTACTCATATAATACATTATATTAAAAAAATGGTATTAGTACAAGCAGAATAGATTTAAATGTAAGCATAGTGTACAAAAAATGGTAAATTAAAATTAGCATTAATTAAACAAGTCAGTTTTTATCTAATAAATTTGAGGTGAAAATAGTGGATAATTTAACTCCAGAACAAAGAAGAAAAAATATGAGAGCAATAAAAAATAAAGACAGTAAGAGTGAATGTATTCTAAGAAAAGCACTGTGGAGCAGAGGTTATCGTTATAGAAAAAATTATAGGAAATTAATTGGAAAGCCTGATGTTGTATTTGTGGTTAAAAAAGTTGCTGTATTTTGTGATGGAGAGTTTTGGCATGGATACAATTATAAGGAGAATACAGATGTTGCAGGTACAAATAAAGAATACTGGAATAAAAAGATAAAAAGAAATATGGAAAGAGATTTAGAAGTAACAAGGAAGCTTGAAGAAGAAGGATGGATTGTACTGAGGTTCTGGTCTAAGCAGATTATCAAAGATTTGGATGGCTGCGTAAATAAAATAATAGAGGTACTGAATACTAAAAGTTAGAATTTTGTTGGAGTCTACCTTTGTTTAATAAAATGTAAAGCTATCTTTGAAAATGTATCACAGTTTGGCAAGGTTCAAGGAATATTTCTTAATATTAAAGAAGCAATTGAAAGGTATTGTTATGGCACTAGCAAAAATATTAGAGAAGAATTGAAAAAGTTATGTACGAAAAGTAAGATATCTCAATAAAATTGTCTTATTTTTCGGTTTTTGTATGTTTATTTCTTGACAAGGAATAATATGCCATATTATAATAGTGTTAGCAATGAAGCATACATGCATTTATGAGAGGGATGGTAGATTGATTCAATTAGATTTTAAAACTAAAAATAATGGTACACCTATTCTTAAAAGAGTAGAGATAGATGATTTAGCAGAAAGAGTTTTACAGGATTATAACTCAAAGGTCCTTCAAGAGCCTTGCAGTTTAGATGTAGAGCATTTTTCAGAATGTTATGCTGGATTGGAAATGGATTATCAAGATTTGACACATAATCAATCCATATTAGGAATGACAGTATTTAATGATTGTTATATTCCTGTATATGATGCAGATAATAATAAAGCGAAAAGAATACCAGTAAATGAAGGGACTATATTAATAGACAATAGTCTTCTGAATGAAGATCAATTAAGAAGAGGCCGCTTTACTCATGCACACGAGATAGCACATTGGCTTTTACACAGACATATTTACACAATTAATAAAATGCAGATGACATTATTTGATAGTGCTATCCCAAATGAGCCAGTGATAAAATGCCGTACAATCGATATTGAAAGTGCAGGGAAAAGGCAGCTTGTAACTGATGATGATTGGATTGAATGGCAGGCGGATTATATGGCTTCAGCATTATTAATGCCTAAGAAAATCTTTACCAGATATGTAACAGCTAAATTTAAGTCAGCAGGTATGGTGGGAATGTGTTATGAAATGGGAACTGATTTTGAAAAAGATTTATGGGCAGATGTCTTAAGTCGTGAAATTGCAGATATATTTGACGTATCTTTAACAGCTGCAAGGATAAGACTTAAAAATTTGAATTTCATTAAGGAAAAACAGGAATATAAGCAGTTTTCTATTATTTAAGTGTTCAAAACTCAATTTTAAATAAATAATGCTGACAGTGAAAGGAGGTGTATATTATGAGTAGTAAGTTTGGGGATTTTATTGCAGAAAAAAGAAAACAAAAGGAAATAAGTTTAAGAAAGATGGCAGAGCTGTTAGATATCTCTCCAGCTTATTGGAGTGATATTGAAAAAGGGAGAAGAAATCCACCTAATATCAATAAGATTGAGGAAATAGCAAAAATATTAGGACTAACACCAGAAGAAACAGATTATATGATTGATATAGCATCTGAAGATAGGGATGAAATCCCTATGGACTTACCTGATTATATAAAAGAAAGTGGTTTGGCTAGAACTGCCCTTAGAAAAGCACGTAAAATCGAAAGTGAGGGGAAAAGTGATATTACAGAAAAGGCTTGGATTGAATTTATTAAAGCCTTAGATGAGAAAGAGTAGGGAGGGGGATACTCATGAATGATTATTTTAAAGGTATGATAGAAGAACAATTTTACCAACAAATTTTTGATACTTTAGAAGATGAAATAATGAATAACTATTCTGAGTATGACTTAACATTAAGAGCTAGAGATGTAATAGAAGTTTTAGAAGCTACATTGGATAATATAGAAATACTAAGGGTCAATAACATCAAGCAAGATGATGAAGAAGTAAGTTTTGATATACTTGTTAATTGCGATATAGAAATAGGGGATTATTTTGCTAAAGAAAATATTTCAGAGTCAATACGCCAATGGTTTAAATTAAGCTGCAGTGCAGTATTAGATAATGCTTCATTAAGTGATTTTGTTATAAATGACATAGAAGCTTACAATAAATAAAGGGGATGGGGTAATAATGAATTTGAATAATGATTTAGTTCCCATCATCAGAAAAGGGGATATAGATAAAGAAGCAGCTAAATTTTTGCAAAAATACTATCCACAAGGTTTGAAAGAACCAATGGCAATACCAGTAGAAGATATTGCAGAGCTTAAAATGGGACTTGAAATAGACTATGTAAATATCGATAGAAACTGTGATACTTTAGGGATGATGATATTTTCTGATGGATGTGTGGAACTTTATGATAAGGATACTCAGCAAAATATTGTAAGACAATATAAAAAAGGAACTCTTCTAGTTGAAAGCGATCTTTCTGAAATAGCAAATAGAGGCAGAGAAAGGTTTACTGTTACCCATGAAATGGTTCATTGGGACAAGCATCAATTAAGATTTATGACCCTGTCATATAAAGATAAAGCTATGGCAAAAGCCTGTAGATGTCCTAAACAAAAAGCATACAAGCCTAAAACAGCAGATGAGTGGATAGAGTGGCAGGCTGATAACATAGCAGCAGCAATCCTAATGCCAGCAGAAATGTTTAGAATAAAGGCAGAAGAGTTAAGAGGAAGATATAAAGCAGGAAAAAGAATAAACGATTTTTTGTGGAGAGGATTAAGTCCGGAAATTATTAGAGAATTAATAATTGATGAATTAGCATCTGTGTTTCAAGTATCAAAACAGGCTGCTGGAATAAGATTAAATACTTTGGGAATTTCAATATAAAGATGACAGCAGGAGCTATAGCTCGTGTTGTTATTTTGAAACAATATGTTCACATGTAAGCGTGCATAAAACAAATGTATCAATTTTACTCTTGCATTATGTTAATGACTAAATGCATACAAGTTATAAAACTAAGACAAAATTTTTTTAAGCTATATGTTCGCTTAAAAGCTGACATGACACGATTAGAGAAAAAGATGGAGGTGCCTATGGTATTAGAAGAAGTGAGAGACAAAGGAAAACATAAAAAGCTATTATTTAAAATTCTTATTGAAGAAGATTCTTTCTTAATATCAATAAAATGCAGAGAGCATAAGGAACCTGTTTTAATTGATATTAGTTCTGTTATAAGTCCATATGTAGATAAGACGACAATGGTACGAATTAAAGAAGTCTGTAAGTCTATTTATAAAAAGAAAAGAGAAGAAGCATCTTAAATAATATAAAAATCAAATAAAATTCAATCCCTTGTGAGCTGCTTAGATAGCCGGATTGAAATGTAAATGTGCATTTAAGGATTGTTCCTTAGCACATAGCATTTCTCCGGCTATTTTTTATTGCTGCAGGAACTAAAATTTTTTTAAATAAGCAAAAAGTCTGCATATTTAACTTTTATTCTTAAATCACAGAGCAAAGGAAAGGGGGTGAGAAAGCGATGGGACCAAATGAAAGACGCATAGAAATCATAGAAAGATTATGTCATAGAAGGCAAGACACAATGGCTAACTTAGCAAATGAGTTTGGGGTTAGTATTAGAACCATTAAAAATGATATTGATATCCTATCGCTTTCTTACCCCATAGAAACTATTCGAGGACGACATGGTGGAGGTATCAAGATTACAGATGGTTATAAGTTAAATCAAAAATATTTAAAACCTGAACAATTGGAATTATTAAAAAGATTAAGTATCCTGCTGTCAGGTGACGACCTTGCAGTAATGAATAGCATTATCAAAGACTTTGCTCTAAAAGCATAAGGGTGAAGGAGGTGGAATTTATGACTGATATAAATTTAGTTCTTGCAGAAGAACTAGAAAGACTTGCAGCAGAATATCGAGCAAAAGCAAAGAACCATACAATGAATGATCAAATAAGCATTCAAGATATAAGCATGGTACTAACAGAGAAAATGAAAAAAGGTAAGATAACAGAAATTAAAGCACTATTAAGAAAATATGGTGCAGAAAAGCTAATTGAAGTTAAACTTGAAGATTATGCTGATATTTTTGAAGATGCTAAAAAAATATAAGGGAGGGAAAAAGGTATGAATGAATTACAAGTTTTTAAAAACACAGAATTTGGTGAATTGAACATTTTAGTAATTGACGGAAAAGAATATTTTCCAGCAACTGATTGTGCAAGGATACTTGGATATTCAGATCCTTATGATGCAATTAATAGGCATACAAAGGGGTCGGTGAAACACCGAGTCCTTACAAGTGGTGGTGAACAGGAAATAAAGTTTATACCAGAAGGAGATCTTTATAGATTAATTGTTAAATCAAAATTACCTAAAGCAGAACGTTTTGAACGATGGGTTTTTGATGAAGTTTTACCTTCTATAAGAAAACACGGAATTTATGCAACGGATAAGGTAATAGAAGAAATGCTAAATAACCCAGATACAATGATAAAAACACTTCAGGCACTAAAAGAAGAAAGAAAAAAGATACAAAAGCTTACAGAAAAGATTGAAGAACAGGATAAGAAACTAGAATTATTTAGAAATCTTCAGCGTTTAAATGAAATGCTTAGAGCTTCAGATATTGGTATGTATTATGGAATAACGGCACAGGAGTTTAACAGAATAATGCAGGATGCAGGTGTAATTAAAAAAGTTGATAACAACTTCTATGGTCGTAATCCATACTACGTTATGACAGCTGAATACAGTCATACAAAATACTGTCAGGTTATTACTGATACCTTGAAAAATGGAATGAAAATAAAGACAAATGTGTGGCTTCCTGAATCATTAGAGTTTATTGATCAAATCATGAATCAGTATGGATACAAATTTGAAATTTAGCAGCTGTTACTGGAAGGGAGGTGGTTTTTATGTCAGAGATAAAGCTATTTAAACATCAGCAGCATGTGTTGGAGGAGACAATGGATAAGTCAAAGGTAGCCTATTATCTTGACATGTGACCTATTGGGATTAGGTAAGACATTTTTAGGTTCAGAAAAAATGAAACAATTAAATGCACCTTATAATCTTCTAATCTGCCAAAAGTCCAAAATTAAAGATTGGGAAGAACATTTTAAAGATTACTATAACTTACAAATTATAATTTTCAAGAATCAATCTATAGAGAGCATACCGCAAAATAGTGTAATTATTATTAATTATGATTTGGTATGGCGAAGGAAGCAATTACAAAAGCTAAAGGATTTTACATTAATACTTGATGAATCGCAGTATATTAAAAATGAAACATCCAACAGGGCAAAATTTATTTTAAGCCTTAATCCTGCAAATATAATTCTTCTCTCTGGTACTCCTACAGGTGGAAAATATGAGGAGCTGTGGTCACAGCTTAGACTTCTTGGATGGAATATTAGTAAAAGCTCCTTTTATAATCACTACACAATAACAGAAAAGATTGATGTTGGAGGATTTAAAATTCCAGTTGTAAAAGGCTATAAAAATGTTGATAGGTTAAAGGAAAAACTAAAATCCTATGGTGCAGTATTTATGAAAACAGAAGAAGTATTTGACCTGCCGGAGCAGATTGAACAGGTTGTAACAATCGAGAACTCAAAGGAATATAAAAAGTTTAAAAAAGACAGAGTTATTACAATTGATGGTGAAACTTTAGCAGGAGATACAGCACTTACAAAGTTATTGTATCTAAGGCAGTTAACATCTATTTACAACTCAAATAAACATCAGGTGCTAAAAGATATCTTTGAATCCAGTAATGATAGATTTGTTATCTTCTACAATTTTAAAAGAGAGTTTGAGATTATAAAAAACATCTGTTTTAAGATAGATAGACCCATTTCCTATATTAATGGAGACGGAACAGACCTTGAAAATTATGAAAATAAGTCAAACAGTATTACATTGGTTCAGTACCAAGCAGGGGCATCTGGAGTTAATTTGCAAAAGGCAAATAGAATTATTTATTTCAGCCTTCCACTATCTAGTGAATTTTGGATGCAGTCAAAAAAGAGAATACACAGGATAGGGCAAAATAGGACTTGCTTTTACTACTATCTTATTACAGAAAACAGCATAGAAGAAAAGATACTTGAAGTATTAAAACAAAGGCGGGATTTTACTGTGGAGCTGTTTGAAAAGGAGATGTTATGACAGAAAAACAGTTTCAAACTAAAGTTATAAAATACTTAAAAACACTCTCAAAAACATGGTATTTTAAAGTTTTTGGTGGTGGATTTCAAAGAAGCGGTATTCCAGATTTAATCTGTTGTATAAATGGAGTTTTTGTAGCCATTGAGCTGAAAGCAGAAAAAGGAAAACCAACAGAACTTCAAAAAATGAATATAAAAAATATAAATGAAGCAGGAGGCATTGGAATAATTTTATATCCTTCAGGATTTGAAGAATTTAAAAAACTCATAGAGGAGGTGCTAGCGTGCAATTTTCCCACAGCAGAGTTGAGTGCTTTGAAAAGTGCAAGTACCAATTCAAACTGCGATATAAAGACAAAGTAAGGACAATACCTTCACCGGCAGCAGATAATGCTTTAATTGCAGGTTCAGCATTACATCTTGGGATTGAGAAAGGTATAGAGGCAATGGAGCAATATTATTATAATCAGTATCCAGTTATTACTGATGCTCATGTAAATGAAGTTATTAAGCTTACATCATTAGTGAAAAAGGCTCAGATTGTAATAAATACAATGCTTCATAATAAAGAGCCGACAGAAAAATATGAGTTTAAAATTGATTTTCCAGAATTTATAGGATTTGTAGACTTTATTATCCAAACACAGGATGGAAGTCTTAGCATTTATGATTTTAAATACAGCAATAATATAGAGCATTATCTGGAGTCAAAACAGCTGCACTTATATAGGTATTACTTAGAAAAACTTGGATTTAAGGTATCAGAAATAGGATTTATTTTTATTCCTAAAACAGCTATAAGGCAAAGGAAAACTGAGGATTTATATCAGTTTAGAAAAAGGCTTCATAAAACTTTAGAAGCTATGGAAGTTAAGGTGATTCAAATTCCATATGATGAGACTAAGGTTCAAGAATTTAAGCTAAGATGCCGGGAAATTATTAATGAAAAAGAATATGAAAAAACACCATCAAGACTTTGTGATTGGTGTGAATATCAAAATTATTGTGAAGGAGGACAAACAGATATGTTATTACCAGAAAATGTTAGGAGAGAACTTCAAATAGACAGGTATCCGGACATGTGGATATATGCCGACAGTTACGTTGGAAAATCAACTTTTGTTGATCAGTTCGATGATTTATTATTCTTAAATACTGATGGAAACACAGATAACACAACAAGTCCAGTTATAAAAATAGCTGATGAAGTAACTTTTGAAGGAAGACTTAAAAAAGTCAAAATGGCTTGGGAAGTATTTTTAGATGTTATTACAGAGCTTGAAAAGAAAGATAACACTTTCAAAAGAGTGTGCATTGATTTAGTTGAGGACTTATATGAACACTGCAGGCTTTATATGTATAACAAGTTAGGAATAGACCATGAGCAGGATGCAGGTTTTGGTAAAGGATGGGATATGGTTAGAACTGAATATTTATCAGCCATAAAAAGACTTAAGAATTTAGGATATCAAATAATTTATATTTCTAAGGAAGTAACTACAGAAATAACACTAAAAAATGGAGCTAAGCTTACAACCATAAAACCTAATATTAATGAAAAAATAGCTAATGTTTTAGCAGGAACAGTAGATTTAACTGTAAGAGCCTTTATGGATGGAGAAGAAAGATACTTGCAGCTTGAAAAGAAAGAAAATATCTTCGGCGGTGGCAGATTCAATTTTAAAGTTCCAAAAGTAGAGCTTGATAAGGGTGAGTTTATGAAAGCTTTAGAAGATGCTCAGGAAGGTGTAAAAACTTATTCTAAATCAGAAACAGATACTTCTGATAATACAGCAGCAGTAGATAATACAACTGTATTAGAAACATCTGAAGTTAAAGAAGAATCAGTAAAAAAGAGCAGACGCTCTAGAAAATAAAAATAGGAGGAGATAATTATGGCAACAAAAAATTTATTTGCAAAGTTTGATAAGGAATTTGATATTAAGGGTTTAAAGGAAGACTTAAAAAATGTAGGAACAGGAGAAGGTCAATACAAAGATGTACCCCTTGGAACATATGAGGTAAAAATTGAAAAAATGGAACTTGTAGAATCAAAGACAGGTAAACCTATGTTATCCTGCTGGATGAAAATCTTATCTGGTGAATATCAAAATTCCATATTGTTTATGAACCAAGTTATAAACACAGCTTTTGGGCTTCATAACGCTAATGAATTTTTAAGATCTCTTGAAGCTGGAATAGAAGTAGAGTTTGAAAGTTTTTCACAATACTACGATTTAATACTTGATATTCATGAAGCAATTGACGGCAATTTAGAATATGCAGTAGAGTATGGGGAAACCAACAAAGGATTTAAGACCTTTAAAATTACTGAGGTTTTTGAGGTTGAATAGGTATGATTTTATTCTTTGACGCAGAGGTTTTCCTGCAAGATTGGCTCTTCGTCGTAATAGACCCTATTAATCATCAAAAATATGTCTTTATAAATGATGCTAAGAAATTAGCATCATTTTATGAAGAACATAAAGAACATATCTGGATTGGCTATAACAGCCATCATTATGATCAGTATATTTTAAAAGGTATCCTTTGTGGTTTTGACCCATATAGTATCTCCAGTTTCATTATAGCAGAAAAAAATCAAGGCTGGCAGTACAGCTCGCTATTTCAAAAAATTCAACTTTATGAATTTGATATTATGACAACAACTCACGGTTTAAAAGAACTAGAAGGATTTATGGGAAATGACATAAGAGAAAGCACTGTAAGCTTTTCAATAGATAGAAAGTTAACAGAAGAAGAATTAGAGGAAGTAGTAAAATACTGTACCCATGATGTTGAGCAGACTATAGAAATATTTTTACATCGTAAAGAGGAATTTGATAGTCATATAGCTTTACTTAAAGCTTTTAAACTGCCGCTTAAATATATAAGTAAAACAAAGGCTCAGCTTGCAGCAGTTATTTTAAAAGCAAATAAAATAAATCGCTCTGATGAGTTTGATTTGGACATACCAAGTAATTTAAAAATAAATAAATATAATGAGGTTCTTGATTGGTACAAAAATTCAAGTAATCACAGTTATGATAAATCATTAGAAATAAATATAAGTGGTGTCCCGCATGTATTTGCATGGGGTGGACTTCATGGTGCAAAAGAAAAATATATAGGTGAAGGAATTCTTTTAAATGTAGATGTAATTTCATTTTATCCAACACTGATGATAGAGTATGGCTATTTATCAAGGAATGTGGAAGATTCTAATTTATATAAAGAGATTTATAAAGAACGTATAAGATTAAAAGCTGAAAAGAACCCAATGCAGCAACCTTATAAAATTGTTCTAAATAGTACCTATGGTGCTATGAAATACAAATACAATAACCTCTATGACCCAAGACAGGCTAATAATGTATGTGTAGCAGGACAGCTTTTACTTTTAGATTTAATAGAAAGGCTGGAACCGCATTGGACTTTAATTCAGTCCAATACTGATGGTTTAATAGGAAAAATAAATAGGAAATCAGATTTAGATAAAATTAAAGAAATCTGCAGAGAGTGGGAAGATAGGACTTATATGAAGCTTGATTTTGAAATCTTTAAAAAAATATATCAAAAGGATGTAAATAACTACATCATTATTAAAGAAGACGGCAGTTTTAAATCTAAAGGGGCCTATGTTAAGGAACTAAATAGTATTGATAATGATCTGCCTATAATAAACTTAGCTTTAAAGAAATATTTTATAGAAGGTTTTCCAGTTGAAAAAACTATAACGGAATGTAAGGAGCTTTTAATGTTTCAAAAGGTTGTAAAGCTTACTTATAAATATTCTCATGCTCTTTATGGGGACAAACCATTAGCAGAAAAAACTTTAAGAGTTTTTGCATCAAAGAATGAGGAGGATAAAGGTGTATTTAAAGTAAAGCCTAATGGCAGAGTTGAAAAAATAGCAAATACTCCGGAAAGATGTTTTATAGTAAATGACAGTGTTATAGGCAAAAGAGTACCAAGACGCCTTGATAAAGAGTGGTATATAAATTTAGCAAAGAAAAGAATTGAAGATTTTGTTGGTGAAATCAGATAAAAAATTATAGGAATTTGGGAAATATTAATCAAAAAGGTTAAATTTCAAAGCAATTTAAGGGTAATATTAAGATTTTTAAAGCGACTTTTGGGAATAAACATATAAATTTTATGATTAAACAACCCAAAAAGTATATGAAAATGGGCAAAAAAACATCCTTTTTACTATATAATTCTTACCAAAAGGCGGGTGAAAACACCATGGATATTTTCAAAGGATACATTCCTTTAAAAGGAAAAAAACCTTTAGAGGGATATAAGGACAGAAATAAATTTTATTGTTATGACTATATAAGAAAAACAGGCAAAGATTACGGTGCAGTTTTACAAGATGATATTATTCAAATAGATTTTGATTCAATAGAAGAAGCAAATGTTGTAAAAAACATAATAACAGATTTAGATATTAAATGTTGCATATTAAAGACAGATAGAGGGATGCATTTTTATTTTAAAAACACAGATTTAAAAACAAGAAAAATCAAGACAAAGACTCCTTTAGGAGTAACAATTGACATAGGACTTGGCTCAAAGAATTGTATTGTGCCATTGAGAGTGAATGGGGTAACAAGAAGATGGTTAAACAAAACAGAAGAAGTTGACTATCTTCCAGAATGGCTAAGACCATTAAAAACAGCACCGGATTTTCTAAATATGAAAGAAGGAGATGGAAGAAATCAAGCATTATTCAATTATATATTAACCCTTCAATCAGAAGGTTTTAGTAAGGATAGTATTAAAAACATTATAAATATCATAAACAAATATATTTTAAAAGAACCATTAGAACAAAGAGAAATAGATACAATACTTCGAGATGAAGCATTTTTAAAACCTTTGTTTTATCAAAAGTCAAAATTCTTACATGACCAGTTTGCAAGATTTATAAGGGATGAAGAGCACATTATTAAAATTAATAACCAGCTCCATGTTTATAAGGACGGAATTTATAAAAATAGTACTTTGGAAATTGAATCAGTTATGATTAAACATTTACCAGAGCTTAATAAAGCAAAGAGGAATGAAACTATAAATTACCTAGAACTTATTACTAATAACGTTATTCCAAGCTTTGAAGATTATAATCGCATAGCATTTAACAATGGAATTTATAACATAATAGATGATTCTTTTACAGAACATTCTCCAGATTTTATCATCACTAACAGAATTCCGTGGGATTATAACCCAAATGCTTATTTTGAATTAGCAGATAAAACCTTAGATAAAATCAGCTGCAATGATGCTGAAATTAGAAGTGTGCTTGAAGAACTTATAGGATACACATTTTATAGAAGAAATGAAATTGGAAAAGCTTTCATTTTAACTGGTGAAAAACAAAATGGGAAATCAACATTTTTGGATATGGTAACTACACTTATAGGTATTTCTAATATTGCAGCTCTTGATTTAAAGGAGTTGGGAGAGCGATTTAAAACAGCAGAATTATTTGGAAAGCTTGCAAATATTGGTGACGATATTGGAGATGAATTTATTGCAGAGCCTTCAATGTTTAAGAAGCTTGTTACAGGGGATAGAGTTAATGCAGAGAGGAAAGGCAAAGACCCTTTTGATTTTAATAATTACTCCAAGCTTTTATTTTCAGCCAATAATGTTCCAAGGGTTAAGGATAAAACAGGAGCTGTCCAAAGAAGACTTCTTATAATTCCGTTTAAGGCAAAGTTTACAGCAGATGATCCTGATTTCAGACCAGATATTAAATATGAATTAAGGACAAAAGAGTCCATGGAATATTTGATTTTACTGGGTTTAAAGGGGCTTAAAAGAATCCTACAAAATAAAAAGTTCACAAAATCCATACAAGTGGAGCATGAGCTTAAAGAATATGAGAAGACCAACAATCCAATTATTGAATTCTATGAAGAATATGAAACAAAAGTAGAAAATGAGCCAACGAAAAATGTCTATAAGAATTATTTGGAGTTTTGTTTAAATAATAATCTGCAGCCACTTAGTCATATAGAATTTTCAAGACAGATTACCAAGAGGTTCGGTTATAAAACTATAGATAAAAAAATTGATGGGAAGAAATATAGGATATTTGTGAAAATGTAAGTACAAGATGGGTTCTATATGAGTTCAACATAAGTACAAGATTGTAACGTAGTAAAATCAATGGGGTACAAGATGTCCAAGATGTATATACCCTTTATATAATAAGATATAGTATATATAAAAATATTACTATATAAAAAAGAAATATATATATATAACTAGGTATCATGTACTCCCTAAGTAAGGGGGAATTGTAAATGAGCGATAGACAAGCATACTCAGATCCTACAGCTGCAAAGGCTGTTGGGAATGGAATAAAGGAATTAAAAAAGAAAAAAACAATAAATAGTTGTTTTGCCTTAAGAAAAGGTAAGTGCAGTGTGCTAAATGTTAGAAAATGTGATGACCTAAGTTGTAGTTTTTATAAAACTAAGCAGCAGCTTCAGCAGGAAAAGAAGCTAACTTTTAAAAGGATTAAATCCTTAGATAAAGGTACACAAATGCATATTGCAGAGTCCTATTATGACAATAAAATGCCTTGGCTAAAGGAGGAGATTTAGCATGACAGCCAAAGAATATTTATCACAGGCTTATCATATAGACCAAAGAATTAATAGTAAGTTAGAGCAGATTATTTCCTTAAGGGCATTAGCTACAAAGGCAACATCTACTTTAAGCGATACACCACCTAGTGGAACTCGTAATGTGCATTCTATGGAGGATATAATAGCTAAGATAGTTGATTTAGAAAATGAAATAAATAGAGATATTGATATTCTTGTGGATTTAAAAAGGGAGTTTGTTTCAGTTATTAGAAAAATAGATAATACAGAATATCAGACTCTATTGGAACTTAGATATCTCTGTTTTAAGACATGGGAACAGATTGCTGTTGATATGGGATACAGTTTACAGCATATATTTCGTATTCATGATAAAGCTTTAAAAGAAATAAATATTTCATAAGATGAGAGTAAATGTGATAGAAAGAGAGTATCAAAATGTGTTTATATTATAATTGGAGGATTAGAAAGATGAGTTATAAAGAAGCTTTGTTAGACGGGATTAGGATTGAACAAAAAGGTAAACAAGCTAGATACTACCCTAGATGTATATTTTGTGGTACAGAAGTAATGTCATGTAACTATGTACCAAATTATAATTATATCTGTTCTGATTGTAAAAAAATTAAAAAAACTATTTTAAAAACGGAAATTTTTAGAATAAAAACAAAAGATGAGAGTAAATGTGATAGAAAGAGAGTATTAAAATCTGATTAAATTATAATTAGGAAAAAAGAATTTAGATATCTATTAAAGAGGACACTAAAAGACATTGAAAGACACCCTTGTATCCGCAGTAGTATTATAATAGACGAAGTGAAAAAACAGATGAAGCCATCACAGAAAAACTGTGGTGGTTTTCATATGTAAAAACATAACTTGGGAGGACTGATATATATGCCAGTAAAACCTAAACGACCCTGCAGTTATCCTGGCTGTCCTGAACTTACCTGCGACAGATACTGTGAGAAACATCAAAAGGAAATAAATAAAACCTACAATAAAAACTGCAGACCCTATGGATACCTTTATAACAGTAGCAGGTGGAGAAGACTTAGGAAACAGTTTCTGCATAAACACCCACTGTGTGAAGAGTGTAAAAGAAAAGGTATTGTTACTGCTGCAACTGTAGTGGATCATATTAAACCACATCAAGGTGATGAAAGGTTGTTCTGGGATGAGAGCAATTGGCAGAGTTTATGCAAAAGCTGTCATGATAGAAAGACTGCTAAGGAAGACGGCAGATGGGGAAGGAAAGGACGAGTCTATTCTTATTAAAGTTATCAACAATGATATGTTAATAACCTGTGGACAATCTGTTGATAATTCTTCAACAAAGGGTAGGGGGCATCATTATCCTCACCACTTGAACCCCCTACGTCGGGCGGCTCCCTTCGCACGAAATTTCGCAGAATTTGATAAGGGGGGTAGCATATATTTCATAAAAAATCAACTGTAACCATTGGAAAATCAGCAATCAAGCTATTTTATATTTTGCAGATAAGTATCTATAAAAAATCAGAAGATAAAAGCCTGTGAACCTTAAAAATACAAGGATTTATAGGCTTTTGATGTTTATATAAAAACTATTCAAAAATCAAGTTTAAACAGTGATTTTTAAGTGTTTTTAAGGCATTTTTTTAAGATTTTACATTAATCTCATCGCAAAAGGAAAGGAGGCATAAAGGAATTGACTGAAGTTGAAAAACAGCAGATTCATGAGTTAAGACTTAAAGGACTGGGATATAAAGCGATAGCTGTAGTTCTTGGTTTATCAAGAGATTCAGTAAAAAGCTACTGTAAAAGGAATGGTCTTTGCGGTGATGTTTCTGTAGTAAGTTTAAACATTGAAGAGATGAAAAAGCAGAATCTTGTATGCCTTCACTGTGGTAAGAAATTAAAACAAAAGGGAAAAGGGAGAACAAGGAAATTCTGCTCTGAAGAATGCAGGAGAATCTGGTGGAAAAACAATCAAGATAAAAGAAACAAAAAGGATACAGCTGTTTATAAATATACCTGTGTCTATTGCCAGAAAGAGTTCAGCTCTTATGGAAATAAAAACAGAAAATACTGCAGTCACAGCTGCTATATAAAATCAAGGTTTGGGGAGGTTTAAGAAGATGCAGTTTAGGAAGTTAAAAATAGACAGCCTTATACCTGCTAAATATAATCCGAGAAAAGATTTAAAGCCGGGTGATAAGGAATATGAAAAGATAAAAAACAGTTTAACTGAATTTGGATATGTAGATCCCATTATTGTAAATTCAGACCTTACAATTATTGGCGGTCATCAAAGATGGAAGGTTTTAAAAAGCTTAGGCTATACAGAAGTTGATTGTGTTGTTATTGATATAGATAAAACAAAAGAAAAGGCTTTGAATGTGGCACTTAATAAAATAAGCGGAGAGTGGAATGAAGCACTTCTTGCTGAGCTTATTAAGGATTTGCAGAGTATAGATTATGATGTTTCCTTTACAGGTTTTGAACCGCCGGAGATAGAAGAACTGTTTAGCAATGTTCATGACAAGGAAATAAAAGAAGATGATTTTGATGTTGAAGATGCTTTAAAAGAACCTGTAATTTCAAAGCAGGGAGATTTGTGGCTGCTTGGAAGGCACAGGCTTATTTGCGGGGATAGTACTAAAGCTGAAACATATGAGGCTTTAATGGATGGTAAAAAAGCTAATTTAGTGGTTACAGACCCTCCCTACAATGTTGCATATGAAGCAAAAGCCGGAAAGATTCAAAATGATAACCTTAAAGATGAGGAGTTTTATAATTTCCTTTATAAGGCGTTCACTAATATGTATGATGCTATGGAGAAAGATGCTTCAATTTATGTATTCCATGCAGATACAGAAGGATTAAACTTTAGAAAGGCTTTTAAAGCTGTTGGATTTTATTTATCCGGAGTTTGTATCTGGGCAAAGCAAAGCTTGGTACTGGGCAGAAGTCCTTATCAGTGGAAACATGAACCTGTACTCTTTGGTTGGAAGAAGGAAGGCAGGCATAATTGGTACTCTGATAGAAAACAAAGTACTATATGGAGCTTTGACAGACCATCTAAGAATGCTCTCCATCCAACAATGAAGCCAGTAGCTCTTTGTGCTTATCCAATTCAAAACAGCAGCATGAGCAATTGTATTGTTCTTGACCCTTTTGGCGGCAGTGGTTCTACTTTGATTGCCTGTGAGCAGACTAATAGAATCTGCTATACCATAGAGCTTGATGAAAAGTATGCGGATGTTATTGTAAAAAGATATATAGAGCAGGTTGGTACAGATGAAGAAGTATTTTTAGTTAGAGATGGAGTTAAAATTAAATATGCTGATATAAAAAAGGAAGGTTGTGATTAATATGACCTTCCTTGATTTCTTTGCAGGAATAGGCGGCTTTCGATTGGGGTTAGAACTTGCAGGACATAAATGTATAGGATTTTGTGAAAAAGATAAATTTGCAGTTAAAAGCTATAGAGCAATGTTTGATACGGAAGGAGAGTGGTATGCAGATGACGTTACAAAACTTAAAAGCGAAGATATCCCATATGCAGACATCTGGTGTTTTGGATTCCCATGTCAAGACATCTCAGTTGCAGGAAAACAGCGAGGAATCAGAGGAAAAAGAAGCGGCTTATATTTTAGAATTATTGACCTTATCAAAGGCAAAGAAGAAAAAGATAAACCCTCATACCTTCTTATTGAGAACGTTAAAAACCTGCTGTCAATTAATAACGGATGGGACTTTGCAGCCGTTCTCTCTGAGCTGGATGAAGCAGGGTATGATGCTTTCTGGCAGGTGCTTAACTCTAAAGATTTCGGAGTACCCCAAAACAGAGAGCGTGTGTTCATTACTGCAAATCTTAGAAGCAGAGGCAGACGAGAAATACTACCTGTCAGAGGAGAAAACACAGCAGCTCTTAAGCAGATTATAGGCGGCTGTCAAGGTGAGCGAGTTTATGATGCAGAAGGAGTAGCTTGCACACTTACAGGTTGTGGTGGAGGTGGAGGAGCAAAGACTGGTCTTTACTGCGTAGGAAATATAAATCCAAGCGGCAAAGGTATGAATGGAAATGTTTATTCATCAGAAGGAATTGCTCCAGCAGTTACAACTAATAAGGGCGAAGGAAGCAAAATTTTTATAGACCAGTCTTACACAAAGCCAAAGCTCACAGATACATCAAGATGTATTACATCACGTTATACAGCAGGAGTGGTTAATAGAACTGCAATGAATAGCGGAGTTTTAGAGAGTGTTCCAATTGAGTTTAATAGAAATGATGGTATTCTTGATGAAATAAAAATAGCACATACAATCAGTGCCAGTGATTGGCGAGGACTAAACAGAAATCAAACACAAAATGCTGTTCTTGAAGCAAGGGCTGTTATAACTCCTGAAAGAGAAAATAAACGTCAGAATGGAAGGAGATTTAAAAATGCAGATGAACCAATGTTTACTTTAACAAGTCAGGACAGACATGGAGTTGCAGTTAAAGAAGCCACAAAAAAAGGCTATGCTGAAGCTGAGATTGGAGACAGCATAAATATTTCAGTACCTAATTCAAAAACAAGAAGAGGCAGGGTTGGAAAAGGTATATCAAATACTTTAGATACAGGATGCCAAATGGCTACATTGGACAAAAATTACCGTATTAGAAGGCTTACACCAAAGGAATGCTTCAGACTTCAAGGCTTCCCAGATGAATTATTTGAAAAAGCAAGGGCTGTAAATTCAGATGCTCAGCTATATAAGCAGGCAGGTAATGCAGTAACTGTAAATGTAGCTTTTGCAGTAGCACAATCTATTAAATAAAAATAGTGTTAATAATCTTTGATAATATACTTGCTATTACTCCCCTTTAGAGTGATATATGTACATGACCAAAAACACACTAAGAAAGGGGAAACAAAAATGCAAAACACAGATTTTTTAAAAGCAAGATTTGGAATTGAAATTGAAATGACAGGAGTTACAAGAAACAAGGCCGCAAAGGTTGTTGCAGAAGTTTTAAGAGGAAGTATAAAAAGAGAAAATGATTATTATGATACCTATAAGGTAACAGCAGCAGACGGAAGAGTATGGAAGCTTATGTATGACGGAAGTATTTACACCCAAAAGAAAGTAAATGACGAGAAGGTAGCAGCTACAAAAGAGTATAGTGTAGAACTAGTAAGTCCAATACTTACCTACAAAGAAGACATAGAAACTTTGCAGGAGATAGTAAGAAAGCTTAGAAAAGCAGGAGCCTTTTCAGAAAAGCAAAACTGCACAGGGATTCACATACACCTTGATGGAGCTGACCATACACCAAGAAGTATTAGAAACTTTATAAACATAATCTACTCAAGAAATGACCTGCTTTATGAAAGCCTTCAGATTGAGAGAGAAAGAATGAGATACTGCAAAAAGATGGATGCAGATTTGGTGGAAAGGATAAACAAGAAAAAGCCTACTACCATGAAGCAGATTGAGGATATTTGGTACGAGGGATACGGTTCAAATAGAGAAAGGCATTACCATGAAAGCAGATACCACTTCTTAAACCTACACAGCTTTTTCAACGGAACAGGAACAGTTGAACTTAGAGGTTTTAATGGAACCATGCACGCAGGAGTTATTAGGTCAAATATAGTTTTAGCCTTGGCACTTAACCATCAAGCCCTTACTCAAAAGAGTGCAAGCAGTAAAAAGCCACAGGTTGAAAATCCAAAGTTTGCAATGAGGACCTGGCTTAACAGAATAGGCTTTATAGGTGAAGAATTCAAAAACTGCAGAGAACACCTTATAAAGCACCTTCAAGGCTCAGCAGCTTGGAGATTTCAGAGAGCCGCATAGATAGGCGGCTGGCTTCATAAAGCCACAGGGCGGAATTACCGCCCTTAGGGTAGTAGAAGGAACTAATGGGCTAGGAATTAAACTTAAGGCAATACAGGGGAACTGTGGCCCAATTAGAAGCTTTCAGAAAGGGTGGATTGATAGATGAAAAGATTGTATATTGCTTATGGTTCAAACTTAAATCTTCAGCAGATGGAAAAAAGATGTCCTACGGCTAGGGTTTATGGCAAGGGGGAGTTAAAGGATTTTAGGTTGCTTTTTAAAGGAGTACCTAATAATGCTTATGCTACTATTGAACCTTTTAAGGGTGGAAAGGTACCAGTACTTGTTTGGGAGGTTAAACCTAAAGATGAGAAAGCTTTAGACATTTACGAAGGTTTCCCAAACTTTTATTATAAAAAAGATTTAGAGGTGGAGCTTGAAAGTGGAGAAATAGTAACTGCTATGGTGTACATCATGACCAATAAAATAAAAGATAGGATTAACTTAAACCTTCCAAGTGAAAGGTATCTAAGAATAGTTAAAGAAGGATATACATCTTCAGGTTTTGATATAGGTTTTATTGAAGAAGCATTGAAAGTAAGTGCTGAAGCTATAAGCAAAAATAATAGATATAAACTTTAAGAATTAGCTTGATATATGTGTGTTTTAGAGTGATATATAGTATAACAAAAACACACTTGGAGGTTTTAGAATGATAGCATTATTTGGAAGAAAGGTTTTAAATTTAAAGGAACTTAAAGAACTTACAAAAGAAGCTAAGAAGGATGGAGTAAAAGGAACAGCCTACGAAGTTACAAAAGAAATTGAACTAAGAGATGAGGAATTTAAAGAATTTGCAAAAGACTTCTGCAAAGACCAGCCTTGGATAACCAAAGAAGATGGTGGTTGCAACGAAAAAGGAGAGCTAAGATGCATAAGGGTTAGGAACACAAAAACAAAGAAAAGCATTTTAGTAGATTCAGAAGGCTACACCTACCCAAGGTACACAGCGATTGAAAATTAGACAGAAGCAGACTGAAGGGCCTGTTTTCTTCTTAAAATATTTATACAAAGTACTTGCTATTAACTGTGTTTAGAGTGATATATGTAACTACCAAAACACAGGGAGGAATGAAGATGGATAGAAAAGAAATAGTTAAAATTTTAAGTGAAGCCTTAGGTTCTCAAGCAAAGTATCTTGGAGCACCAAGCTTTGCCTATGAAATTAAAACGGAAAAGGAAATCTACACAATAGATAGGCAGGGAACCATTATAACTTCGCAAGGTAGGGTTGTTACACTTAACGAAATTTTAAAGGGAGAGGATTCTGAAGAAAAAATAGAGGATACAACTATTGATAGTTTTAATTTAGAAATTCCATTAGGAGAGCATACGGGAAAAACGCTAATAAATATTTTAAATATGCTTTACAGTAAACAGCAGCTAATTGTTAAAACCTTCGAATTAAAAGAACCTTTTATTGAGGAAACCTTTATAAAGAATTTGAATTTAAAGAGAACAGAAACTTTAGAAGAATTTCAAAATGCTATTACTGAAGTTGGAACTGATGGTTGCAAAGGCATATCCTTTGATTTTGAGAAAGGAACTTTTACCTTTAAGCTATTAGGTGAAACCTTAAGCCATGAAAAAATATCCGCATTTATAGAACTTGCATCTTTAATAAATGTGAACGCACAAAAATTAAAACACACCTCTTTTAAGCAGGCTCAGGAGGATAACCCTAAATATGCATTCAGAACTTGGCTCATTCGCCTTGGCATGAATGGAAGTAGGTATAAAGATATAAGGAAAACACTTCTTTCAAATCTTGAAGGCAGTTGTGCTTTTAGAAAATTACAACAGGAAGGAAGTGCTGAAATAAATGGATAAATTTTTTACTCAGAAAACCTGTGATCGCTGTGGAGAAAGCTTAAAAGAGGGTAGAATAATGTCAATGTATAATGAGGATTGCATTTGCTTAAGCTGCAAGGAAAAGGAAAGGAAACGTAGTGATTATAAAGAAGCTGTAGAAGCTGAATATGAAGAAGTTAAGAAAGGGAATTACAACTACAAGGGTATAAAAGGAAAAAGAAAATAAGTTTAAGGGTCTACGATTGTAGGCTCTTTTTAGTTAGCCAAAAGAGGAGGTGATACCTATGGCTCAAAGGGGAAGAAAACCAAAACCAACAGCATTAAAAATACTTGAAGGAAATCCAGGGAAAAGACCACTTAATGAAGATGAACCAAAACCTGAGAAAAAAGCACCTAAATGTCCAGGCTGGCTTGATGCTGAAGCTAAAAAAGAGTGGAGGAGAATGTCAAAGCAGCTTGAGGCAATGGGAATACTTACAGAAATAGATATGGCAGCCTTTGCAGGATATTGTCAAGCCTATGCAAGGTGGAAGGAAGCAGAAGAATTTATAACTAAACATGGAACTATTGTAAAAACACCATCGGGATACTGGCAGCAGGTGCCACAGGTATCTATCGCTCAAACCTACCTTAAAATCATGAACAGATTCTGCGAACAGTTTGGACTTACTCCATCAGCAAGAAGCAGAATAGTCACTGACAATATAAATGATGAAGAAGATCCAATGGAACTTATACTTTATAAAGGAGGCAGTAAGAGTGTATGATGAAGCAAAAGCACAGCATGCCGTAAACTTTATTAACTGCTTAAAGCATACAAAGGGTCAGTGGCGTGGTGTTCCTTTTGATCTTCTGCCTTGGCAGGATAAAATTATAAGGGATATATTCGGAACAGTAAAAGAAAATGGATACAGGCAGTATAATACTGCTTATGTTGAAATTCCTAAGAAAAATGGAAAACAGTTAGCCCTTGATACTCCGATTCCAACACCTGATGGATGGACTACAATGGGGGAAATAAAAGCAGGAGATAAGGTAATTGATGAAAAGGGAAGACCTTGTAATGTTGTTGCAATAAGTGAAATTGATGATACGGAGCAGGCATATAAAATAAATTTTAGAGATGGAACAAGTATAGTAGCTGGAGAAAGGCATCTATGGAAGGTTCAAGTTACTAATAATGGCAGAAGAGAAAAACTATTAACAACAGGAGAAATGTATCAAAAGCAGTTTAAAACTAAAAGTAAAGAAAATAGAGCATTATTTCGCATCCCAATAGCGGATGCTTTTATTTTGCCTGAAAATAAACTTCCTATAGATCCGTATCTATTTGGGTACTGGATAGGAAATGGTAATGCTGTAAAGCCTGAAATAACTGTAATGAGAGATGATGTTGACGAAGTTATTAAAAATATACCATATAAACTTCATAATAGATATAAGCAGGAGGGTAACAGCGATATTTTAGTATATAAAGAACTTAAAAGTATATTAGTTAAAAACTTTAGGGAAAAAAGGATACCTATTGAATATTTAAGAGCATCAGCTCAGCAAAGAAAAAGATTATTACAAGGGTTAATAGATTCTGATGGATGTGTAAGCACTGCTAAAAGCCAGGCAATATATGTGACAATTCTTTTTGAACTTGCCAAGGATGTTCAGGATTTATTATGGTCATTGGGAATAAAGAATACGTTAAAAACAGCTCCATCAGCTAGATATGGAATTGAAACAGGTGAAATATGTTATTTAATAAAGTTTACTGCTTTTAATGACTTAGAAGTATCAGGATTAGATAGAAAGCTTAAAAGAGGCAGAGAAAGAAATATTAAAACAAGATCACATTTTCATTATATAAAGTCTATTGAAAAAACAGGAAAGACAAAAATGAGATGTATTCAGGTTGACAGCCCATCAAGATTATATTTAGCAGGTAAATCCATGATTCCTACACATAATAGCGAGCTTGCTGCTGCAGTTGCTCTTTATATGACCTGCGGAGATGGAGAATGGGGAGCTGAAGTTTACGGCTGTGCTGCAGACAGACAACAGGCTTCTATCGTTTTTGATGTAGCTGTTGAAATGGTAGAACAGTGTCCTGCTCTTAAGAAAAGAATTAAACCTGTTCTTTCTGTAAAAAGATTGATATATAAGCCTACAAACAGCTTTTATCAGGTATTATCTGCTGAAGCTTATTCAAAACATGGACTTAATGTTCATGGAGTTGTAATGGATGAACTTCATGCTCAGCCTAACAGGGATTTATATGATGTTATGACTAAAGGAAGTGGTGATGCAAGATTGCAGCCGCTGTTTTTTCTTATAACCACAGCCGGAACAGATAGAAATTCTATATGCTATGAAGTACATCAAAAGGCAGTAGATATATTAGAAGGAAGAAAAATCGATCCAACATTTTATCCTGTTATTTATGGAATAGATGACAATGACGATTGGACATTAGAGAAAAACTGGTATAAAGCAAACCCTTCTCTTGGGCATACCATAGATATAGAAAAAGTGAGAAATGCCTTTAACAGTGCAAAAGAAAATCCTGCTGAAGAAAATATATTCCGTCAGCTTAGATTAAATCAATGGGTGAAGCAGTCCACAAGATGGATGCAGATGGACAAGTGGGATGAGTGTGCTTTTAAAGTTGATATAGATAGTTTAAAAGGAAGAGAGTGTTATGGGGGACTTGACCTTTCAAGTACCACAGATATCACAGCCTTTGTTTTAGTATTTCCTCCAAGAACATCAGATGAAAAATATATTGTTCTTCCTCACTTTTGGATACCAGAGGATAATTTAAATTTAAGAGTAAGACGAGATCATGTACCTTATGATATTTGGAAAAAGCAGGGATACTTAAAAACTACTGAAGGAAATGTAGTTCATTATGGCTATATAGAAACCTTTATTGAAGAGCTTGGGAAAAAATACAACATAAAAGAAATTGCCTTTGACAGATGGGGTGCTGTGCAGATGGTACAGAACCTGGAGGGAATGGGTTTTACAGTTGTACCTTTTGGGCAGGGGTATAAGGATATGTCTCCTCCTACAAAGGAGCTTATGAAAATTACTCTTGAAAAGAAAATAGCCCATGGAGGACATCCTGTTTTAAGGTGGATGATGGATAATATTTATGTAAAAACTGATCCTGCAGGCAATATAAAGCCTGATAAAGAAAAGTCTACTGAAAAGATAGATGGTGCTGTAGCACTTATTATGGCACTTGATAGATCCATAAGACATGAAAATAAAGAAAGTGTCTATGAAAAAAGAGGAATGAGAAGTTTTCTTGATTAGGAGGTGGTGCTTTGAAACTAAAAGATAGAGTGAAGTTATTTTTAACGCCCCAGAATGCCTTGTTTGAAGTCCTTCAGAAATATTCGGAGGATTTTTTAAATGGTGAAGAAGTTGTAAAAGATAATTTTAAAATAGATACAGCAGCGGCTATGAGTTTTTCTGCAGTTTTTGCCTGCAATAGAGTCCTTTCTGAAACCTTGGCAAGCTGTCCTATAATGCTTTATGAAAAAGATGATAAAGGAAACAGAAGGCAGGTTACAGATACTGCTGAATATGGTGTACTTCATTATGCACCAAATGCAGAAATGACACCAGTGCAGTTTAAAGAGTTTGGTATGACAAATATAAACCTTGGGGGAAACTTTATAGCACAAAAGGTTTTTAATATGCATGGAGAGCTTTTAGAACTTAGACCAATAGCATGGGACAGAGTAAGAATTGATATAGATAAATCTACAGGAAGGCTTCTTTATTATATTGATGGAAAGCAAGAACCTAAAACAAGAGATGAAATATTTCATATTCCGGGACTCACTTTAGACGGGTATATAGGAATAACACCTCTTAGTTATGCGGCACTTACTATTGATATTGGATTATCTCAGGACACCTTTGAAAGAAATTTTTATCATAACAGGGCTTCAACCAGCGGTATTTTTCAGTATCCTAACGAGCTTTCAGATGAAGCATTTCAAAGGCTTAAAAAGGATATTAAGAAGAACTACACAGGACTTTCTAATGCAGGAGTTCCAATGATTCTTGAAGGCGGCGGTCAGTTTAAGGAAATAACCATGAAGCTTACAGATGCACAGTTTTTAGAATCCAAGAGATTCAGAATTGAAGATGTGTGCAGAATTTTCAGAGTACCACTTCATCTGGTGCAGGATTTAACAAGATCCACAAATAACAATATTGAACATCAGAGCTTAGAGTTTATTGTTTACACTATGCTGCCGTGGTTTAAAAAATGGGAAGAAAATTTAAATCTTCAGCTTTTATCAAAAGAATCAAGAAGAAAAAACAGATATTTTGAATTTAATATCAGTGGACTACTCCGTGGAGATATTAAATCAAGATATGAAGCCTATGCACAAGGAAGACAGTGGGGATGGCTTTCTGTTAATGATATTAGAAGGCTTGAAAATATGAATCCTATTGATAACGGTGACAGATATCTCGAACCTCTCAATATGAGCGAAGCAGGAAAACAGGAAGAGCAGCTTAAAGCACTAAGGGAAGAAATATTTAATATGATTAATGAAAGGAAGTGATAAAATGCCGTTTTGGAATTTTAAAAACAGCGAAGAAAATGAGGAGGAGATAGAGCTTAGAATTGATGGTGACATTGTCATGGACGATGATTTTTGGTCGATGCTATTTGGAAATGACAATGTAACTCCAAAGGGTTTTATGTCAGAACTAAATAAATATAAAGGCAAAGACATAAATGTTTGGATCAATTCCTATGGAGGGGATGTCTATGCAGCTTCAAGAATTTACACAGGTTTAAAGGAACACAAGGGAAAGGTTAAAGTAAAAATTGATGGTGTGGCAATTTCAGCAGCTTCAGTTATAGCTATGGCAGGAGATGAAATACTTATGTCTCCAACATCAATAATAATGCTACACAACCCCTGGGGAACTTTTCAAGGTGAAGCTAAGGATTTAAGGCATGGAGCTGATGTGCTAGATGAAGTAAAGGAAACTATAATTAATGCCTATCAGCTTAAAACAGGCAAATCAAGAGCAAAAATATCTCAGATGATGGATGAGGAAACTTGGATGAGTGCAAAAAAAGCTGTAGCTGAAGGATTTGCAGATGGAATGCTTTATGAAAAGAATAAAGAAGAGCCATTGGAAAATTCTTTTATGTTCAGCAGGTTTGCTATTCAAAATAGTGTTAATAACAGGACTAGAGATTTTATAAAACAGTATAATCAAAGGTTTAAAGAAACCTATAAAGATGAAGAAAAAATAAAATTATTAAAAGCAAAACTTGCCTTAGAGTGTGAACTTTAGGGCTTTTATTATTTTGAAAGGAAGGTAATGTATATGTCAGAAAAAATGAAAGAATTATTAGCTCAGTTATCAAATTTAGAAACAGAATCTAAAAACCTTATAAATAAAGAGGAGGCTACAGCTGATGAAATTAATGCAAAGCTTTCTGAAATTAAGGCTTTAAAAGCTAAAATTGAGGCACAAAAAGAAATTGATGCATTAAATGCAGAAAGAGAAAAACAGGCTAAGACGCCAGTGAATGAACCAATATATGCTCAGCCAAAGAATCACAATGAAAAGAAGTGGAAGTGCATGGGAGAATTTTTAAGTGCCGTTGCAAAGGCTTCATCTCCCGGAGGAAGAATGGACAACAGATTAACTTATCAGAACTCAGCAACAGGACTTAATGAAAGCATAGCTTCAGAAGGAGGATTTTTACTAGAAAATGAGTTTATAAATGACTTATTTGAATCCATGATGGCACAAAGTCAGGTGGCAAACAGAATAAGAATGATACCAATAGGGGCTAATACCAATAGACTTAGGGCGCTTGGAATTGATGAAAACAGCAGAGCCAATGGCTCAAGATGGGGAGGTGTACAGGCTTACTGGGTAGCTGAAGCAGAAACAGCAGCTCAAAGCAAGCCAAAGTTTAGGGAAATTGAAATGTCACTTCAAAAGCTTTTAGCACTTTGCTATGTAACCGATGACCTTTTACAAGATACTACAGCACTTGAAGCTATAGTAAGGCAAGCTTATGCAGATGAAATGAGTTTTAAAATAGATGATGCAATCATTAATGGTACTGGTGTTGGAATGCCCCTTGGAATATTAAACTCTGATGCATTAGTTACAGTACCCAAGGAAAAAGATCAAGGAGCAGGAACAATTAAGTATGAAAATATACTTAAAATGTGGAGTTCAATGCCTGCAAGACTTAGAGCAAATGCAGTATGGTATATAAATCAAGAGATAGAACCACAGCTTTACACTATGGCTCTTAATATTGGAGCTGGTGGAGCACCTGTGTTTATGCCTTCCGGTGGAGCTGCAGCATCACAGTACAGTACCTTACTTAATAGACCAATAATTCCAATAGAGCAGTGTTCACCTCTTGGTAAAAAGGGAGATATTATTTTAGCTGACCCAACCCAGTATATTGGAATAGATAAAAAAGGTTTAACTTCTGATGTATCTATCCATGTAAGATTTTTATATGATGAGCAGGTATTCAGATTCATCTATAAGTTCAATGGAATGCCTTATAAGAATAAGCCAATTATGCCTTACAAGGGTGCAAATCCACTAAGTCCTTTTGTAACTTTAGCAGATAGGTAGGAGGTAAAAATTATGTTTATTGAAAAATATAAAGTAATACAGATCATTTCACCAAAGACAACAAATGAAGGTATAGAAAGCAGATATGTAAATTTAAAAAATGCAGTAAATGCTGTAGTAATTGTAAATCTTACTCAAGCAGCAGCTCATGAAACACAAATATCCATATATCAGGCAAAAGATACACAAGGAACAGATTCAAAGGCATTAATCAGCAGTGTACCAGTATGGGCAAATGAGAATACGACTGCAGATACTTTATTAAAAACAGATGGAGCAGGATATACAGTAGAAGAAACAGCAGGAAATAAGCAGATTGTTTTTCAAATAGATCCTGCAAAGCTTGATATAAATGAAGGATTTACTTGTATCGGAATTAAAATCGGGGCAAGTTCTCAAGCAGCTAATTTTGCAAGTGCAGATGTTATTATAGACAGCAGATACAGCAGTTAAATCAAGGAGCCTTAGTGCTCCTTTTCTTTTGGGGTGATAAGATGGCAATCAAAATAATAAATCCACCAATAGTTGAACCCATAACTTTAGAAGAAGCAAAACAGCATTTAAGAGTAGATGGTAATGATGATGATTTGCTAATACAAAGTCTTATAAAGCAGGCAAGGGAATGGTGTGAAAACTTTCAAAATAGAAAATATATAACTCAGACATTAGAGTTTGTTTTGGATACTTTCCCTAATGGTAATGCTATAGTTTTTGATAGCTGCTCACCGATACAAAAGGTGGAAAGTATAAAATATTATGATGAGAATAGACAGGAGTATTTATTTGATGAAAGTAATTATATTTTTGATTTAGATGGCTTTGTAAATAGAGTTGTTTTAAATAGAGGAAAGCATTGGCCTACAGTAGAACTTCAGTCAGTAAATGCAGTAAGAGTAAGATTAATTGCAGGCTATGGAGATAGTGGAGATAAAGTGCCTGAAGCAATAAAGTGGGCAATGATACTTCAAATGAAGCTTTTATATGATGATTACAGACCAGAGGAAAAAACAAAGTTAGAGGAAGCAAGAAATGCTCTTCTTTCTATGAACAGGGTGATTCCAATATGAAGGCTGAAGATTTAAGACATAGAATAAAATTGCAGAAAAATACAGTTCAAACAGATGATAATGGCTTTGAAACTGAAACTTGGACAGATTTTAAAGAGTTATGGGCGGCTGTTACAAATCTTCATGGCAGAGAATACTTTGAAGCAGCAGCTGTTCATGCCGAAAATACTGTTAAATTTACTATACGGTATGTACCAAATATTGAAACAACAATGAGGATTTTATTTAAAGGAAAGCAGTACAATATAACTTCAATTGATAACATAAAATATGCCAATAAATTCATAGAAATCAAGGCTATGGAGGTTGATATCAGTGGCTAGAATAGAACTTGAAGGAATGCAGGAGCTTATAGACAGGGTAAACAAGCTGGGTGCAAGAGGAGATGTAATAAAGAAAAGAGCACTTGATAAAGCAGGGAATTTAGTGAAAACTAGCATGGAAAAAAATGCTCCAAGGTCAAACAAGACAAAAAGACATATGGCAGATAATATAAAGGTTTCGGATATTGAAAAAGAAAACGGCGTAGATTTTATTGAGATAGGTCCTAATAAAGGAGATAATTCAGAGTTCTTTTATTCAAAATTTACTGAATTTGGTACAAGTAAAATTCCTGCACAGCATTGGGCAGAGAACTCTGTCCTTGAGAATAAAAGAGAGATAAATAATATTATAAAGGAAGAACTGCAAAGGGGACTTGAGGAATGATAAATAAGTTGATTATGGATACATTGAAACCTCTTAAGATTCCAGTAGCTTTTCAAAAGTATAGTGGAAAAACAGAAACCTATATTACTTTTCATGAGTATTTAACTGCAGGTGAAGAGTATGAGGATGATGAAGAAGCTTTGACAGCACATTATATCCAAGTAGATGTGTGGTCAAAGGCTGATTATACAGATATAGTTAAAAATATAAAAGAACTTTTGCTTAAAGCAGGGTTCAAAAGATTAAATGAAATAGACCTTTATGAAGAAGATACAAAAATCTATCATAAAGGCTTTAAATTTTATTATTTAGAGGAAGGTGAATAAGTATGGCAAGACAGATAGGGCTTAGAGATATTCATATAGCTGTTTTAACAAAGGATGACAGTACTGGTGTTACTTACAGCACTCCGGAAAAGTTAGAAAGAGCAATAAGTGCTAAACTTTCTCCAAAATCAAATTCAGAAAATATTTATTCAGATGATACTGTAGAAGATATAATAACTGCTTTTGAAGGTGTGGATGTAGAAATTGAAGTAAATCAGCTATCAATTACAAGCAGGGCAAAACTGCAGGGATCAAAGGTTGTAAAGGGTATATTAGTAGAAAACAAGGATGATATGCCTCCAACTATAGCACTTGGTTTTAAATCTAAGAAAAATAACGGGAAGTACAGGTATGTATGGCTTTTAAAAGGAAAGTTTGAACTTGCAACAGATGAATATGATACTGAAGCAGAAAAGCCAAAGGCACAAAGTGCTAAGCTTAAAGGCAAGTTTTATTCAAGGGACTTTGATGGTAATTATAGATTTATTGCAGATGAGGATGCTGAAGGGGTAGATGCAACAATTATTAGTTCGTGGTTTACTGCTGTTCCTGAAGAGCCTGTAGTAACAGCATAAAATATTACATGAAGCTAATTTAACTGTAAGGAAATGTTTGTTATAATAAAATATGTAGTTAGTATACCGTTGTAGAATGTTTTGAAGTAATGATATTTACTTAACTAAAAGATAAAATAATAATTCAAAGGGGGATAAAATGGAATTAAAAACTGTAAAATATAATTATTGTAATCTAGTTTCTAATAAACAAGATATACAAAAATTTAAAGAGGGAAGTTGTAAAATAAAATGCCGTAATATATAGAAAACTCATGGTAATCCATTGTAAAATGTTTAATAACCAAAGAAAA